>Ga0105104_10000099_pt1 | contig 60235 bp, 53 predicted proteins | sample PPLLaktember2015_3_FD_87034 | JGI IMG/M metagenome (GOLD analysis project Ga0105104, IMG submission 87034) | Freshwater sediment microbial communities from Prairie Pothole Lake near Jamestown, North Dakota, USA - PPLs Lake P7 Core (6) Depth... | ecosystem: Environmental > Aquatic > Freshwater >... | reverse complement strand
CGCGACGGTGCGCCGGAGCTTGTCCCAGTCGACCTGGCCCTCAGATGTGAGGTGCACGGCCAGGTTGGTGGAGCTCAGGCAGCAGTTCTCCAATGGGACCAACCATTGCTCACCTCAAGGATTGGTCGCTTCCAGCTCGTAAAGATGGGGAACCGGATTGGTGCGATTGGCCGCGTCCAGGAACAGCACGCCCGGCTCGCCGTTGTGGTGGGCCTGGCTGATGATGCTGCTGAACAGGTCGCGGGCGCGCACGCTGCGCTGGACCCGGATGGGCAGACCGGCGGCTTCGGCCTGTTCGAGGGTTCCGGAGAAACCCTTGTACTTGGGAGAGGAGATATCCGGGAAGCGCAGGTCCCACATCTCGTCGTTCTCGACCGCGCGCATAAAAGCGTCGGTGATGCCGACCGAGATGTTGAAATTGGTGATCGAATTCTCATCCGTCTTGCAGGTAATAAAGTCTTCGATATCCGGGTGGTCCACGCGCAGGACGGCCATATTGGCCCCGCGCCGCGTGCCGCCCTGGGCCACTTCGCCAAAGGCATGGTCGTAGACCCGCAGGAAACCGACCGGGCCGGTGGCCTGGCCGGCCGAGGATTTGACCAGCGAGCCCTTGGGGCGCAGGCGAGAGAAGGAGAAGCCGTTGCCGCCGCCGGTCTGCTGGATGAGGGCGGCGTCCCGCAGGGTCTGGAAGATCCCGGCCGGATCGCGGCCCATGTCATCCGAGATGGGCAGGACAAAACAGGCGGCCAATTGGCCGAGGGGAGTGCCTGCCCCGGTGAAGGTGGGCGAATTGGGAAAGAAGCGTTTGCTGGTCAGCAGGTCGTAATATTCGACGGCCCGCGCCAGGGGTTCCTGGCCGTAATCGGCTTCCACCCTGGCGACGTGGTAGGCAACCCGCCAGAACATTTCCTCTACCGATTCGGCCGGTTTGCCATCATCACCCCGGCGCACATAGCGGCGGATGAGCACCTGGCGAGCATTTTCGGTGAGCTGGACGTCGGGTAGTTTGCCCGGGTAAGCAGGGGTTGCCAGCAGACCTTGCTTCGGGGTTTGGGTCTTGGTATTCATGGTCTCCTCTATTTTCCTTCCAATAACCGATCTATTTCGTTGCGGATCGCGCGAAGATCGCCCAGTTGTAAGTAGACAATAGCATAACGAATATAAGCAATATGATCGAGCTCTTTGAGCCCGTTAATCACCATATCCCCGACCACGCGGGAGGATACTTCCGCGCGGCCCATTTTTTGCAAGGACCCTTCGATCTCTCCCACCAGGCGCTCGATGTCCACAGCCGAGACGGGGCGCTTGGCGCACGAGATGCGGATCCCATGGACCAGTTTCTCGCGATCGAACTCCTCGCGCGTGCCGTCTTGCTTGATGATCATTGGAGTGGCGAGGATGGGTCGCTCGTAGGTGGAGAAGCGTTGGTGGCATTTCTCGCATTCGCGCCGGCGGCGGACTCCTCCGCGAACATCGTCAGGGGTTGTATCGAGGACTCGCGATTCAGTATGCTGACAATATGGACAGCGCATGTCAACGATTCTCCTGCTTAGTTAAAAAATTTGTACCCCCACCCGTGGTGGTTTGCAAGGTGTTCACCCCCTACATTTGCTGGTACGTGGAGATTTTAGCACAATTGATCGGTCAATGCAAGAGAAAGGACGAAACGTTAACCTTAAAGTTTCTAAAGGCAGAAATCAGTTGAGAGCAAACAGTTTAGAGTTTACAGTTTACAGTTTAGAGTTTAGAGTCAGACAGTCAGCTATCAGCCATCAGCCGCCAGTTTGTTTCCCCCAATTGCCTCATCCCCTCGTTGCCTTTATTTATCCTTTATCCCTTCAGAGCTTTTCGTACAGTCGAGTTATATGCATGGTCCATGGGTTCTCCCTCATCCCCGACCCTTCTCCCAAACGGAGAAGGGAGCCTGACATGGCAGCGCTTCCCCTCTCCCTTTGGGAGAGGGCAGGCCGTTCGCCCCGGCTCGGACGGGGGTGAGGGCTCTTCCCCCTGTTTCTCCCTCACATTCCTCTTGACAATCCAGAACAAACGTTCTATAATTATGACAAATCTCTCCCGCTCCTTAATAATTGATCGATCAGTCATCAGCCACCAGGTTGTTCCCCCCAATTGCCTCATCCCCATTGTTTCCGATTGAATTTTTTTAATTGAAACAATCTACCCCCTTATAAAATCCTTCGTCCTATATCGAAGCAGCGTTCTTTCCAGCCGTAGGGTGCGCCCAGGACGCACCCCTTTTATTGCCTACCCGGAGAATGGCGCGTTAGCAATGCACCCTACAGGTTCAGGGTTTTTGTTTCTCTTCGTGTTCCTTTGTGTGTCTTTGTGGATCCCGCTATTTACCGCCGGACGATGGGCAGGTAGACTGGGTTGGGGGAGCCGGAGAATGGTGCGTTAGCATCGCACCCTACGGATTAAGGGCTTTATCCCCTTCGTGTTTCTTTGTGTGACTTCGTGGATACCGCTTTTTACCGCCGTATGATCGGCATATACAGCGTTTTAACCGGCGGCCGCGGGGGGTCTTGGACTGGGAGGGCGCCGCTGCAGTCGGCGTGGATGGTGTAGCTGCCGGTCGAGCCCAGGAAGCCGTCGACCACCAGGTAGTAGGTCCGGCCGGCGACCACGTTGAAATTGACCACTTCATTGCCGGGCACGAGCCCTTTCTGGGCGGAGCAGTCACCGGCGGCGTCTTCGATGGCAAAAATGTCCAGGTCGGCGGAGAGACCGCTCAAGGAGACGGTCACCGGCCCGGTGACCTGGGGGGTGAAAGAGTAAGCCATTTCCGGGCCGAGCTCCGGCCAGGCCCCCCCGGGCTATTTTTCGATCTGGTGGGTCGCGCCGGCGGCCGTGTTGGCGCGCGTATCGCTTTGCCCGCAGGCAAGCTGGACGGCCGGCCGGCAGACCCCGGCCAGCTCCGCGTTGGTGACGATGATCTCATCCTCCACAAGGTTGTCGGCGTTGGTGTCGGTGTTCAGCCAATGGTCGAAGATGATCCTGACGTGTTGGCTCTCTTTGGGGATATTCGGGCCGGTATAGGTCCAGGTCTGCAGCACCAGGCTGGGGTGGGGCGGCGCAGCATAATGACCGGCGATACTGGTATAGGTGACAGAGCTCGCCCGCCAGTCGATGGTATGGGTGGAGAGAGCCCCTCCAAGATTGAATTGGAAGCGGTGCAGGTTGCTGGGGATGGTGTAGGGCTGGGCGACATATTGGGCATTGAAGCCTGGGTTTAGCTGTCCCCAGCGAGAGATTTCTATATCCAGCTCGGAGGTACACCCATCCCCGCAGTTGACCTGGTATAGGAACGGCCCGGTGACGATCTTGGGGTGGATCTGGTCGAGATAGGGGTTGGTTTTTTCGATGTAGAAACGGTGGACGCCGTATTGGGCGTCGAGGACGGAGAAAATCCCGGCCGAATGCCAGACCCCGTTGATCTTGCGGATCTTGAGATGCAAACGCCCCTGGGCATCCACGTCGACCGAAGCGGCGCTGTCGGACCAGTAACCCGGGCCAGGGCTGCTCCAGCCGGTGCCAACCCCCCAGGTGAGACCCGCGAAACGGATATTCCGCTCCGGGGCAGAGTTAACCCGCTGCGGAACGGCCAGGTCGATGAAGAGGAGCGAGGCAAGCAGTGCAGCGATCAGCGGCCGCCTCAGCGCGAGGAAGTGGAATCTCAAGGAAAGTTCGAAGTGAGCAAATAATAAAAATGGATTGCAGATCGATAAATATTATAACGTAAAAAGGAAATGGCTTCGCTTGATCGGCTAATCCCAACCCCCCGGCTTTCGGCCAACCTGTCAGGTTTACGTTCCCTCTCCCCCTGGGAGAGGGTTAGGGTGAGGGTTTGCGCCGTGGCAAGCCTAGTCAATGTAGGTTGGGTTGAGCGATTCTTAAGTCATTTTGACCTGCTCACCTTGTAAGCGAAACCCAACGTTCCTTGGTCACCGATATATCATTGACGTTGGGTTTCGGGGCCATTGATTTGCTGAATCGGGTAGGCTCGTACACGGCCCCTCAACCCAACCTACGAAGCTGCGAAAGTAGAAAGTAGGTTGGGTTGAGCGTTACTTAAGTCAACTTGACCTGCCTACCTTGTAAGCGAAACCCAACATCCCGCGCCGCTGGGGCGAACAGAAAGTAGGTTGGGTTGAGCGTTACTTAAGTCAACTTGACCTGCCTACCTTGTAAGCGAAACCCAACATCCCCACGAAGATGCGAAAGTAGATTCGCATCATTCCATGCCAGTGATATCTTCTATTTTGGGGCTATCCGCACCCCAATCCAGAGAATATAAACCCTGCTCCACGTACCTGTGAAAGCTCGAATATTTCCACTCTGCGGGGGTTTGGACCAGCCCATGCTTTACCGGGTTGTAATGGATGTACTCCACGTGACGCGTAAAATCGCGCTCGTCGCGGATTTGGTGTTCCCAGTAGCGCCGCTGCCAGACGGCCTGCTCATTTTTCTTCAGCCGAGAGGAAATGATGGGACTGTCATTTTTGCCTGTAAAACAACGGGTGAAGTTACTTTTAATGAGCCGCCAGCGTGTCGGGTAATCACTGTCCCCTTCAGGCAAGGTCCACAGCATATGCAGGTGGTTGGGTAAGATCACGCTGGCATCAATCTCGAATGGGTGGCTGCGGATAACATTACGGAATGCATCCCTGAGCAGTTCAACCGTCTCACCGGTGCCAAACCATGCTGTTCGGGCAAATGTCACGACCGTGAAAAAGAAAGTTCCCCCCGGTGCGATGAGGCGGCGGTATCGCATGAGGTGATTATAGCGCTGTTTGAGGATAATGTTGGGTTTCTGGTTGATCGGTCGAGAGGCCGAAGGGAGTCAATGTAGGTTGGGTTGAGCGAATCATAAGTCAAATCAACCTGCTCACCCAATAAGCGAAACCCAACATTCCACTTCGCAAGACCAGCGGGGGGATTTACCCCCCGCGACGGATGAATGCATCGAATTCGTTGGAACACATGGGGATGTTGCGCATTAAAATACCCGGCCCAGGCAGGCGAAATAAACCTGCCTGGGCCCAGGCGGAACCAGCACCCCTGGGTCAAGGGGGTGTCCTCAGAGAGGAGGTCGTTTCTTTCAGTTGTAAACGAATGCGCCGGCGCGATTTAGCGCTGGCTGCCGCGGTTGCGCAGGAAGGCCGGGATGTCCAGGTCGTCCGTGTTCAGCACCCGGGGCTGGAATTCAGCCGGGGCGGGCGTGGGGGCTGCGGTGGGAGCGGGACGCTGGTCGATCCTTTCTGCCGGGCGTGGGCGAGCCGACGACGAAATCTCGTCGATCTTGGGCCGCTCAACGGGGCGCACGCCCGTGCGCTCAAAACCCGTGGCAATCACGGTGATGCGGATCTCTTCGCCCATAGCCGGATCCAGGACGGCGCCAAAGATCAGGTTGACGTCCGGGTGAGCGGTTTCCTTGATAATAGCCGCGGCCTGGTTGACCTCGAACAGGGTCATTGTGGGACCGCCGGTGACGTTGAACAGGATGCCGCGCGCGCCGTCGATGGTGATGTCGAGGAGCTGGCTGGAAATGGCCGCTTCGGCGGCGATCCGGGCGCGGTCTTCACCGGCCGCGCTGCCAACCGCCATGAGGGCGGCCCCGCCTTCGGACATGATCGTGCGCACGTCGGCGAAGTCCAGGTTGATCAGGCCAGGGACGGTGATCAGCTCGGAGATGCCCTGGATACCCTGGCGCAGGACGTCGTCAGCCATCCGGAAAGCATCCTGGAGGCTGGCGCGCTTGTCGACGATCTGCAGCAGGCGGTCGTTGGGGATGACGATCAAGGTATCGGCGTGCTCTTTGAGCTTGTTGGCGCCGGCTTCTGCGGACTGCTGGCGGCGAGAGCCTTCGAAGGTGAAGGGGCGGGTGACCACGCCGATGGTGAGCGCGCCAACTTCCTTGGCAATCTGGGCCACGATGGGCGCTGCCCCGGTGCCCGTGCCGCCGCCCAAACCGGCGGTAACGAAGACCATGTCGCTGCCTTTGAGGACCTCGTACAGGTCTTCCGCCGATTCTTCGGCCGCTTTGCGGCCAACTTCGGGGTTGCTGCCCGCGCCCAGGCCGCGGGTGACCTTATCGCCAATCCGTACGCGGTAAGGCGCTTTTGAGAGCAGCAGGGCCTGCGCGTCGGTGTTGACCGCAATGAATTCGATCCCTGAGAGCCCCTCTTCGATCATGCGGTTGACGGCATTGCAGCCGCCGCCGCCCACGCCGACCACTTTGATCCGTGCAAATGATTCGATGGGTGAGTGATTAGGTTCCATTTCTAGTTCTCCTCTGTGACACGCTGGTTCCTGAATAAGATTGACCCGAATGACGACATTGATCCGCCGGTTGGACCTCTACGGCAGCAACCGCTTTAAAAACCCTTTGACATTCTCCCAATTTGGACTTACTCCTTTCGCCCGTGTGCGGCCCGATGGAGGTGCGCTCAACTCGTTCATCAATAAAGCCCAATTAAGTAGGCCCACGCTCGTCGAGTAGGCAGGTGAATTGATCTGGTCGGTCAGCCCAAGCAGGTTATCCGGGCGGGCCAGCCGCACCGGGACACCCAACACCTGGCTGGCCAGGCTGCGGATCCCCGGTAGCAGGCTCGATCCGCCGGTGAGTACCATACCCGCCGGGAGCAGACCGTCGTAACCGGAACGCTTGATCTCCTGAAGCAGGAGCATAAAGATTTCCTCGACGCGCGCTTCGATGATGTGGGCGAGCTCGCGCCGGTTGACCTGCACCGGCTTCTCCTCGCCAAAAGCGCGGACGGTGAAGTACTCTTCCGCGCCTACTTCCTCTTCTACTGCATGCCCGTGCTGCTTCTTGATATCCTCGGCCTGTGAAACGGCCAGGCGCAGCCCGTGGGCAATGTCCGAAGTGATGTGATTACCGCCCACGGCCAGGACCATGGTGTGCCAGACGTCTCCGTCGATGTAGATAGCCATGTCGGTGGTGCCGCCGCCGATGTCGCACACCACGCAGCCCATCTGGCGTTCGGTTTCGTTGAGGACGACCTCGGCCGATGCCAGCGGGTTGAGTACGAACTGGGTGGCTTCCACGCCGGAGGCCGCGACACACTGGCGCAGGTTTTCGACCGTGGCAGCCGCGGCCGTGATGATGTGGGCTTCGACTTCCAACCGGTAGCCGTGCATCCCAACCGGCATGCGGATCCCATCCTGGCCGTCTATGACGAAACCGCGCTGGATGACATGGATGATCTCTCGGTTATGCGGGATGGCGACGGCCTGGGCCGCCTCGAGGGCGCGGGCTACGTCGTCCTGATCGATGACCCGGCCGGAAATACCCACCACGCCGCGGCTGTTGACCGAGGATACGTGCGAACCGGCCAGGCTGACCAACGCCGAGGTGATCTCCAGCCCGGAGGTACGTTCTGCTTTTTCGATCGAGCGGGCCACCGACTGGGTTGCCGCGGACAGGTCCACCACCGAACCTTTCTTGATACCCTGCGAAGGCTCGATGCCCACACCCAGGATGCGTAAATTGCGTTCGCCTTCTACCCGGGCGACGAGGGTACAGGTTTTGGTGGTGCCGATATCTATCCCAACGACGATTGGCTCTTCCATGGTTCCTACTCCGGACGGTAAAAGGGTGCGTGCAAAAATTCGACACTGATCATACTGGGCTTGATGCCCCGGTTGTTGAGGTCGTTGACGATGCTCTGGTACTGCTTGAGCTTGAGATCCATTTCCTTGATGTCTTTGCCAAAATACACTTTCCAGCCCTGGGGGTCGGTCCAACCCAGCCCATAGCTGGGACTGTACGTGATCGACTGCCCGGCGGGAACCTGCGGGCTCATCTGGGCGATCGCTTCGATCATCTCCGCAGAGATAAACGCTTGCGGGGCGGCCGGTTCGGTGACGGCGGTCTCACCGTCCGCGTCCTGTCCGTCAGCTGCCAGTTCGTCGACGGTGGGAGCCGCGGCGGCCGAAAGTACCGGGGCGCCTTCCGCCTTGATCGTGATCAGGTCAACCCCGGCATCGCCGCGCGGGGGGAAGGCAAAGCCGTCCTGGTCGATCCAGGTTACCTTCCCATCCTGTTCCCAGGCCATGGCCGGGATGCGCTCGGTGACAGAGACGACCAGGCGAGCGGGGAGCCCAACCTGGACGCTGACTTTGGAGAGATCCGGAAAAGAGCGCTGCATGGTTTCGACCATTTCGGCCGGGTTGGCTTCAATAATGGGGAGACCTTCCGCGTTGAGGATGGTGAGGATCTCATCGGCGCTGATGCGCTTTGCGCCCAATACGCGGACTTTCTCGATCTGAAACTGCGGGGCGTTCCAAAGAGCAAATACCGCCGCCAGCAGCAGCAGGGAGATCACCGCCGACACCGCGCGCCATCCGAAGGTAACCGCGGGCAGCGAAGGCAGGCGGACTTCCGCCCCAGGCGTGCTGAGGGTGTAATAATACTGCCGGCGCGGAGCCTTTGCGCGGGTCTTCTGGTTGAGCGGTCTCCCGGTGTAGACGCCCCGCGAAGTGACCGGGGGAGGGGGAGGCGTTATGGGCCGGCGAGCGTGGGACTGGGCCGGGACGGACGACGAAGCCCGGCTGGAGGCGCCGGTCGTCCGGGCAGGTTTGGTTGGTTTTTGCTCGCCGCGGCGGGAGCGCAGTTCCTGGGCGCGGGTCACTACCGTTTGATTTTTTACCATTTTCATTGCGGCCTCCCGTACTCGTGCTCGCTCCGGTCACGATCAGCTTTGCGTTCCACAGCCAGGGCGATCAAGCGGTCGACCAATGCCGGGTATGCCAATCCACTGGCTTCCCACAGCTTGGGATACATACTGATGCGAGTAAACCCGGGGATGGTGTTGACCTCGCTCAAATAGAGTTCCCCGGATTGGCGGTCGAGGAGAAAATCCACCCGCGCCATGCCGGCGCAGTCGGCCGCCTGGTAAGCACGGATGGCAAGCTCGCGCACCTGGGCGGCGGTTGAGTCTGGAATGGGGGCTGGGATAACAAGCTGAGAGCCTTCATCCTGATATTTCGCGGAATAGGTGTAGAAGTCGCCGGCCGGGATGATCTCGCCCGGGACTGAGGCCTGCGGATCCAGGTTGCCCAGGACGCTGACTTCGATTTCACGGGCGTCGATGCCTTTCTCGACCAGGATGCGCCGGTCATACCGGGCGGCTTCCAGCAGGCCTTCGACCAGGTCGGAACGGGTGCGGCATTTGGTGACCCCAACCGAGGATCCCATGTTGGCGGGTTTGACAAACAAGGGGTAAGTGGCAGTCGCCTCAGCCAGGTCCAGCGCAGATTGGATATCCCGTTGGATCTGGTCGCGCAAGATGAGGATCGAGTCGGGGACGGGGATCTGGTTGGCGCGCATCAGGTCTTTAAAGAGCGCCTTGTCCATACCCACGGCCGACCCGAGCACACCCGACCCCACATAGGCGACATCGGCCATTTCCAGCAGCCCCTGCAGGGTGCCGTCTTCACCAAACGTGCCGTGGAGGACCGGGAAAACCACGTCCAGGCGGGCGATGAGCTCGAGAGCTTCACCCTGGGTGGCCGGTTTGATGCGGTACAGACCGGAGCGGGAAGGATCGGGGAAGATGGCCGCCGGGGCAAGACCCTGAGTTTGGGCATGTTCGAGCGCCTCAAACACATCTGGCCCAACCACCCAGGCTCCCTGGCGAGTTATGCCGATCGGAGTGATCTCATAGCAGGCGGGGTCCAGGACCGATAATACGGAGTGAGCGGACATGAGCGATACCTCATGTTCGCCCGACCGTCCCCCGAAGATTACACCCACGCGTAGTTTCTGTTCCATACCTATCCGTTTCTCAATGTTGGTAGCGAAGATCCGACAATAAATCGTAAAGTATAGAGAATAACTTTCATTCTGCGAACTCTCCGAGGAGCTCGATTTCGAGCTCGAGGTTGACGCCAAACTTTTTGGCCACGGCTTCGCGTGCGGTGCTGATGAGCGCCCAGATGTCGTTGGCGCTGGCCTCGCCCAGGTTGACAAAGAAGTTCGCATGGAGCGGGCTGATCTGCGCGCTGCCTGTGCGGGTGCCCTTCAGACCGGCAGCTTCGATCAGCCGGCCGGCATGATCGCCTGGCGGGTTTTTAAACATCGATCCCATGGTAGCCCCTGCGGGCTGCGTGCTGCGGCGGTGATGGGTATTGTTTTCCATCCGCGTCTGGACTTCTTCTTTGGTACTCTGCGCAAGCCGGAGAGTGGCCGAGAGTATGACCGCCCCGATTGGATCGCGCTTGAGAAGGCTGCTGCGGTACTGGTATTGCAAGCGCTCAACCGGCCACTGCTCTCTACCCGTTACTGGATGCAAGATTTCTGCCAGGATAAGACTGCTGTGTGTATCCGCACCGTATGCACCCGCGTTTCCGTAGACAGCTCCTCCGATTGTACCAGGAATTGCGGCGGCCCATTCTAATCCACTCAACCCGCGCAAGCTGGCCTGGCGGGCCAGGGCGCTAAAATTGGCCCCCGACTCTGCCCAGGCGGTAGGCGGTTCGACGCGCACATCGATGCGGGTGTTGCGGGCCCGGTTGAGGATGACTACCCGGTGGACTCCCCGATCGCTGACCAGGACATTCGATCCCCCGCCCAGGATAAAGAATGGCGCACCCAGCTCCCAAAACCGCTCGACCGCCTGGGCCAGCTCGTCCGCGGAATGGACGGGCAGCAGGGCGTCCACTGGTCCACCCACCCGGGCGGTGGTGTAGTTAGCCAGGGGTACGTTTTCCTGCAAACGGTCGCCGAAGGCGGCCCGCAGCGCATCGAGGTTCAAGTCGAGCGAGGTTCGCGACATAAGATCTCAGTCTCTAGACGGTCTTAATCCGGTCGATCAGGCGGTGGATGATATCCACCTTCGGCAGCTCATCTTGCCCGCCGCGCGCGTCTGGTCGGATGGCCGGGGTCGGGTGTTTTTTGGGGCGCCCCGATCGGTTTTCGCCCAGGTTATCCCGGCGTAAGGTCATGCCGGAAGGGGTGCTGGACTCGTAAGTCCGTTTGGATTCAGGCATTTTGCCCCGTCCTTTCTTGCAATGCGGCCAGCACAACCTCACTGACCTGATCGGCGTCCCCGGCGGAAAGGACCATCAGCACATCACCCGGCTGAAGGTGGGAGAGCAGGTAAGCGCTCACATCGGGAAGACCGGCGATAAAGCGTGCCGCGGGGTGGCGCATGGCCTGGACCACCTCGGCTGCGGAAAATGTCTCGGAGGGTTCGCGTGCGGCATAGATCTCGGTGACGATCACCTGATCCGCATCCTCGAAGGCGGTAGTAAAATCATCGAAGAGGGTGTGTGTGCGCGAGTAGGTGTGTGGCTGCCAGACGGCCCACACCCTGCGGCCCGGGTAGCGAGAGCGCGCAGCGGCCAGGGCCGCCCGGATCTTGGCGGGGTGATGCGCATAGTCGTCGACAACGGCGATCCCGGCGATTTCTCCACGCACCTCGAAGCGGCGCCCGGCGCCGGCATACGCGCCCAGGGCGCCCGCGGCTTCTTGAACCGGGATACCCAATTGGTCGGCGACAGCCAGGGCAGCCAGCGCATTGCGTACGTTGTGTTCGCCTGGAACGATCAACGAAACCCGCGCCAGGATGCCCGGGCGATCTGAGCGCACAACGGTAAAATCGAACCCGCCGCGTGAATTAGCGACCAGGTCACGAGCTTGATAATGTGCCGGAGGGTTCAGCCCATAAGACAGCACCCGGACCCTTTCTTCGGATGCATCCCGCATCAGCTGAGCGGCGCCGGGGTCATCCAGGCAGGCCAGCAGTGCGCCGCCCGCAACGATCTTGCGGGTGAAGTTCAGGAATGCCTGCTGGTATTCCGCGAGAGTGGGGAAGCAGTCGGGGTGGTCGTGCTCGAGATTGGTCACGACTGCCAGCCAGGGGCTCAACCCCAGGAACATAAAATCATATTCATCCGCTTCGATGACAAAAGCCGGGCCGCTGCCGGCGTGAGCATTCGCACCCAGGTTCTGCAGGACACCGCCAACGATAAAACTGGGATCCTGGCCAATGGCGGTCAGCATCCAGGCGATCATGGCGGTCGTGGTTGTTTTTCCCGCGGTACCCGCTACTGCGATGCTAACCTGTCCCGCGGTCAATTGACCCAGGAAGTCAGATCTCCTGAGGACCGGTATACCCGCCGCTGAAGCGGCCTGCACCTCGATGTTATCGTCGGGAATGGCAGAGGAGCGCACCACCAGATCGGCGCCGCGGATGTTTTCCGCGCGGTGCCCTATCTGGACCTCGACCCCGCGGGCCTGCAAGTTTTTAGCAAGCGGGGAGAGGGTGCGGTCCGATCCGCTGACTGAATAGCCTTTTTCCGCCAGCACCATGGCGATGGCAGAAAGGCCGGTCCCACCTATCCCGATCAAGTGAATGCGCTTCATTAGATAAAGACCACCAGGACGAATACGAATGCGAGGGCTACGGCAAAATAGATGGCCGGCGAGCCCATCCAGTGGGGGGGCAGAAGCGGGACCAGTTTAAGGGCCGCGTCACCCAGAGGAGTGCCCGCCAGCGGAGCGGTGATATAGGGGAAGGGGTAATTGGCTTCGTGCATGTAGTACCAGATGATGCCGAAGATGAGGTACCCGTTCAAAGCGCCCAGGAACAGACCCAGCAAGGTATCCTGGAGACGCTCGCGCGCAAAGCGCCCGGAGGCCGCGATGCGCGGAATATTGGGGGTCTGGTAGCCGAAGAAGACCAGGGCGGCCAGGACGCCGACCTGCAGCCAAAAGCGGGCTGAGCCGGCCAGGCTGTCGCGGATAAAGGGGATAAAGCGCTCCAGGACCGTGATGATGAAAAGCGCGAGGATCACCGCGAAAGAGACCAGCAGCTCGCGCGCCCAACCGCGCATGGCTCCAATCATTGCGAAGAGGACGACATACATCCAGAAAACAAAAGTCAGGCTTAACATGTCAGTCCCTCGTTCCTTTCCGCCGGCTGGCAAGATCGAGGAGTTGGTCAGCGATGAGGGTGCCAGCCTCGGGATGAGAAAGACGGCGCATAGCGGAACGCATGGCCTGCAAGCGATCCGGTTGGCCAAAAAGTCTTTTTAATACCGGCATCAGCTGGAGCTCCAGGTGCTGGTCTTCCAGCAGCACAGCCGCGCCTTGTTTGACCAGGTATTCAGCGTTTACCTTCTGGTAGCGCCAGGCATAGGGATAGGGTACCAGGATGGCTGCCAGGCCAAAGAGAGGATATTCTCCCAGTGTAGAGGCGCCCGCCCGGGACAGTGCCAGGTCGGCACAGGCCAGGGCAGCACCCATCTCTTCGTGCAGGTAAGGGAAGAGATGATAATCCCGGGCGTGATGTGCCGGCAGCTGCGCGCGCACCCGCTCTAACTCTGGGAAATCGAGACTGCCGGAGACGTGCACCAGTTGAGCCAGTTTGAGGATCTCTTTCAGGTTGTCGAGGACGGCCAGGTTGATCGAGCGGGCGCCTTTACTCCCCCCGAGCACCAACAAAACTGGCCGGTCGCTGCTCAGGCCGAGCGCCTGTCGGCCGCTTTGCGCGGTCCAGCGGTTCAGATCGGGGCGGGTTGGGTAGCCGGTGAAGATCAGCCGCCTGGGGTCAGTGAAATAATCGCGTGATTCATCCGCGGTGATGGCGATGCGTTGGGCAAAGCGGGCCAGCACCTTAAGCGCCAGCCCGGGTTCGATGTCGGGGACGTACAGCACGGTCGGGATGCCGATCCCGGCGACAGCCATCGGAACGGCCACAAAGCCGCCGGTGAAGAAGAGCACATCCGGTTTGAACTCGCGTAGAATACGGCGAGAGGCCAGCACCCCTCTGCTCAGCAGTGAAACATTGCGTGGCAGAGAGCGCAGGCCTACACCATGGACACCGGCAGCCGGGATGGTTTCAAAAGGGATATGCATTCTTTTCACCAGATCCGCCTCCATTCCACCGATGCCTCCTACCCAGAGAACCGGGTTGGCCTCATTCTTCAAGGCTTGCAGAACGGACAGGGCGGGATACACGCCGCCCCCGGTCCCTCCTGCGCAAATCAACAACCGCACTGAATGCTCTCCCTTCTTCCGTTTCGCGCGTGTGGGATGTGCGCGCGACGTTCATGATTATCCCGATGGCGGCCAATGATACCACCATACTGGAACCGCCCGCGCTGATAAAGGGCAGCGCGTTTCCGGCAATGGGCAGCAGACCGACGATAACCGTCATATTGATCAGGGCTTCAGCGACGAGCCAGATGGTCAGACCGGCAGCCAGCAGGCCGCCAAGCTGGTCGGAGGCCCGCCGGGCGATGGTCAGACCGCGCCACAGCAGGAGCATATAGAGGATGATCACGACACAGGCGCCGATCAGCCCGGTCTCTTCGGCAATCACGGCAAAGATGCTGTCGGTAGCGGGGACGGGCAGGCCGATATATTTGGTATCGCTGTTGCCGATGCCGACCCCAAATACCCCTCCCTGTACCACAGCCTCCAGCGAACGGCGGACATGATAGGAGGCCTCGATGGGGTTTTGCAGCCCATCCAAATAGCTTCCGATGCGAGTGCTGCCGGTCGGGAAGATAGTAACGACCAGGTAGCCAAATATTACGATCAAGACCAGCATGAGCACGAGCTGGCGCCACTCACCTCCGGCGATGAAGAACAGGATCCCGCCCAGCATGACGATCGTAAAGGTCGCGCTCAGGTCAGGCTGAAGCAGGATCAGCCCGCCGATAATCCCCAGGATCGCGCCCAATGGGATCAGCCCAAACTGGAGGTTACCCAATTGGTCGTGCTTGGAGTACAGCCAGTAGGCCAGATAGATAATGGTGACCAGCTTGGCCAGCTCGGATGGCTGGATCGAACCCTGGTTCAGGGTGCGGGTGGCGTTGAAACGCTCATCCTTGATGATCAGTACGGCGAAGAGCATGATCAGGGTCGCGCCAACCATCGGAAGGAGCAGTTTTTTCATGCGGTGGTAATCGAACCAGGCCAGGAAGAGCGCCCCAACGCCGCCAAGCAGGACCCAACGGATCTGGCGAGTGAATAAATATGTGGGCGACTTGCCGAGCAGCAGCGAAGCATCCACGCTGGCGGAGAGGACCATCAACAGCCCAACAACCACCAGGGTGATCACGATCAGCAGCAGGGGGACATCGATGCTGAGATGCAGCGGCCGGTGGCCGGCTTTGGGGCGCGCCCCGGATAAGAAAGACTTGGTTGGCGTTACGTAAGTTCCTTGACCCATTTTCGATACCATTCTCCACGCTCTTCAAAATCCCGGAATTCATCAAAGCTGGTCCCACCAGGGGAGAGCAGGACTACATCTCCGGGTTCAATAATCTCCGCCGCTGCCTGGACAGCCTGGAAGAGGTGGTCGTAGCAGACCAGGCTGTAAGGACGGCGGTCGGGCTGTAAAGGACCCACTGCAGCGCTTATCTTTTCTGTCGCTTCACCAAATAGAACCAGGTGATCGACCCGCTGGTGGACCAGATCGGCAAAAGCACCCCAGGGCAGGTTTTTATCGCGGCCGCCAGCCAGGAGCACCAGGGGCTCTATAAAGGAACGTATGGCAGCCATGGAGCGTTCCGGGGCGGTGGCAATCGAGTCGTTGTACCAGGCGGCGCCGCGATAGGTGCGCACAAACTCCAGACGGTGGGCTACCCCGTTGAAACCTTCCACGCCCTTGCGCATGGCTTCGACAGGTAGACCGGCAGCCTGAGCGATGGCGCAGGCCGCCAGAACATTGACCAGGTTGTGCTCGCCGCGCAGGGAAATCAGATCGCGCGGCATCAAAGCGGTCGCGCCCTGGTCGCCTGCCAGATATAACGTGTCTCCTGCAAGATACGCGCCGATCTGCTTGCCTGTGGGTTTGCCCAATCCGAAAGTGACCAGTTTCCCGCGAACCTTGCCTGCCAATCCCCAGGATCCAACATCCTCGCGATTGAGAACGGCCACATCGCCGGGAGTCTGGAACTCCAGAATCCGCGCTTTGGCGGCGGTATATGCTTCCATGGTCCCGTGGCGGTCCAGGTGATTGGGGGTAATATTCAAGATCGCCGCTACCTGAGGCATACAGGTCATCTGTTCGAGCTGGAAGCTGGACAGCTCCAGGATCACCAGGTCATCGGCGTGCATCTCGTCAATGAAGTTAATCAGCGGCTGGCCGATGTTCCCGCCTACCCACACCCGGCGCGGCGCAGCTCCGCTTTCAACGGCGGCCTGGGCCATGCGGCCGACCAGGGTGGTTGTGGTGGTTTTGCCGGCTGAACCGGTGATCCCAACGACCGGGCAAGGGACCGCTTCCATAAAAACTTGCGAGTCGTTGGAGAGCGGCAGACCGCGGCGCTGGGCTTCGATCACCAATGGGAGGGTGAGCGGGATCCCACCCGAGAGACACACCAGTCCGGTATCGTCCAAGAGCTCGAGCGGATGGCTGCCCAACACCCAGCGGATCTGAGGCAGGTCTTGCAAAGATTGGTGGGCAGATTGCATCTGGTCCTCTGGGCGGCTGTCATTCAATACCACCCGGGCGCCTTTCTGGGCTAGATAGCGCGCCAGGGCCAGCCCCTGCCGGGCTGCCCCAATGACCAGAACATGTTGACCCTGCCAATCTTTCATCGTTTACACCAGTGCAAGAGCCACGCCAAGCATGGCGAACAAAAGACCTACTAACCAGAAGCGCTGGACGATCTGCGTTTCGCTCCAACCCAACAGCTCGAAGTGATGGTGGAGCGGAGCCATCTTGAAAATCCGCTTGCCGTGCGTCCAGCGAAAATAACTGATCTGAATCACCACACTAAGCGCTTCACTGACCGGGATAATTGCGATCACCGGGAGAAGCAGCCATTGGCCGGTCATCAAAGCAACCACCGCAAGAGTGGACCCGAAAGACAGCGAGCCAGCGTCTCCCATGATCATCTCGGCCGGGTGAACATTGAACCACAAGAACCCGAACAGGGCTCCAACCAGGGTAAAGCAGAAACGGCCCAGGAAGACCTGCCCCTGCATCAGGGCGATGCCCCCATATGCCGCGAAGGCGGTGGCGGAGATCAATCCGGCAAGACCGTCCAGGCCGTCGGTGAAATTGACTGCGTTAGACATCCCGACGATGAGGAAGACCGCGATGGGGATGTACGCGACGCCAAGGTCAAATTCCACGTCCGCGCCTGGCCAGAAGAGCTGCGGAACATCCAGCCCATAGCGCAGCGCAAAGGCAATGACAACTGCGAAAAGTACCTGGAAGATGAATTTGGTGCGCGCCCGCATTCCCAGACCGCGCCGCTTGCCCCGGATACCTTCCCAATCATCGACCGCACCGAGCAGAGAGTAACCCAGCATGGCGATCAACGGGATGATGACCGAGCGCCCAAGCACGTTGAGACCCAGGAGGGAAACTGCGTTGAGCAGTACGGTCAGCAAAGCCACCGGAACAATGACCATCACGCCGCCCATGGTTGGGGTGCCCATCTTGACCATATGGGTGTTGGGCCCTTCGACACGGATTACTTTTCCGATTTTAAAGTGCTTTAAAATGCGCAGGAGCGGTCCCCCCCAGATCACTGCCAGCATAAAGCTCAGGCCGCTGAGGGCGATGGCCAGTGAGGCATCCTTCATGAGACGCCCTCCAGGGCTGCGACGATGGTTTCCATGTGCATCCCGCGCGAGCCTTTGACCAGGACGATATCTCCCTTGCGCAGCCGGTTGCGCAGATGTTGGGTAGCCTCCTCGGCGGCATTGAACCAGGTGATCGCACTGGGGTGCAGACCAGACTGGCGGGCTGCGACGGCGATGGTCTTGGCGCGTTCGCCTACGCACACCAGCTCATGCACCACCTCAGCCGCGCGGACACCGACCATTTCGTGTCCCTTCTGTTCGTAGGGGCCTAATTCGAGCATATCGCCGAGGACTGCCACCTTGCGGCCTTCGAGCTCTTCCAACAGGTTTAGGGCGGCCAGAGTCGATTCCGGAGAGGCATTATAGGTGTCGTCCAGGATCAGGGCGCCGTTTTCGGTGTGGACGGCCACCAGGCGAAGCTGGGCGCTGCTCAGGCGCAGGCCGGAGGCGATCTCCTGCCAGGTCAACCCTTCGACCAGCCCCACCGCCGCGGCGCGCAGGGCGGTATGGACGGAATGGCGGCCGATCAGCGGGACGCGCAGGTAAAGGACTTCATTGCGATAATGCAGGCGGAAGCGGATGCCTTCCAGCCCCAGGCTTTCGACCCCATCTGCCCACAAGTCGGCCTGGGGGTCCAGGCCATAGAAGAATATTCTGGCGCGGGTTTTGCTGGCCATCTGGCGCACCCAGGGGTCATCGTAGTTCAGGATGGCGATCCCATCCGGAGCCGGGGGAAGCGCTTGAACCAGCTCGGCTTTACCCCGCGCGATCTCTTCCTGAGAACCGGCGCGTTCGGCGTGAACCGTGCCTACATTGGTAATGACGCCCACATGCGGGCGAGCGATTTCGCAGAGGAAAGCTATCTCCCCTGGAATATAGAAACCCATTTCCAGGACGGCGCGTTCGTAACCGCTGCCCAGCCGCAGCAGGGTGAGCGGAAGGCCGATTTCGTTGTTCAGGTTGCCCGGGCTGCGCAGTGTGCGGTAGCGCTGGCTGAGGACTTCCGCCACCAGCTCTTTGGTGGTCGATTTTCCGACGCTGCCGGTGATCCCCACCACGCGCAGGTCCAACCGAGAGCGCCAGAATTGAGCGATCTTTTGTAAGGCTTGCAGGCTGTCCGGTACGAACAGGCAAAAGGGTACATCCGGGATCAACAGAGGATCCGGGAGATCGCCGGAACGCAGATCGATGACCGGAAAGAGACCGCTAACGTCGCGCTGGACCAGGGCTAACCCGGCGCCGCGGTGGAAAGCGTCCCCCACGTAATTATGCCCATCCACACGCTCACCTGGCAGAGCCACGAACAACGAGCCAGGAATAACCTGGCGAGAATCGGCAACCGCCTCGGTCACTACCTGATCGGTGTGGGCCGGGCGGGAACCGGTGATGGCTTCAAAGATGTCTGCCAGTGTTAGCACGATACGAATTCCTTATTGTCCGTTGAGCTGCTGCCGGATTTCATCCGGCGGGATGTCCATGAGTACAACCAGGCTTTTCACCACATCTCGGAAGACCGGTGCGGCAACTACAGACCCCCAGATCGAAGCGCGGGGTCTTTCCAGCCAGACGTAAACCAGGAAACGCGGGTTATCGATGGGGCCCCAGCCGACAAACGAAGCGTTGGTCAGATCGCTGGAGTAGCCATACTCGGTCGGGATTTCCGCGGTACCCGTCTTGCCGGCTACGCGGTATCCCTCGATCAGAGCGTCGGACGATTCACTTTCCAGGGAACGCGACAGCATCTGGGTGATGGTGCGGGCCGTCTCGGGTTTAATTGGAGTACCGACCACCTGGGGTGGGGTGTCGTACTGGCGCCCATTATTGACCATGGCGTGCAGCATGTGGGGGGCCATCATCTTTCCCTCGTTGGCCAATGCCGATACGGCCATGACCATCTGGATGGGGGTGACCGCGATACCCTGACCGAAGGAGTTTGTTCCCAGATCCATTTCCAGCCACTGGCCGTCGCCCGGAAGCCGGATCGGATAGGTCGCCTCTCCGGCCAGATCGATGCCGGTAGTGTGGCCGATGCCAAAGGTCTGCAGGTAGTTGTAGAAATTAGTGGGTCCGAGCTGGGAAGCCACCCAGGCCAGGCAGACGTTCAGCGAGTGCTGCATGCAGCCGACCATGTCCTGAGGTCCCCAGGCTCCACCATCCCAGTTATGGACGTAAGCGCCGCCAATCTCGAAGACGCCCGTATCCAGGAAGGGTGTCTCTGGGGTAACGGAACCATTGTCGAGCGCCGAGGCCATAGTGAGGACTTTGAAGACCGAGCCGGGTTCGTAAGTGGTGCCCACCGCGCGGTTGTAAGGAGTGGGGTTGGGGAAGAGCTCGGCGTATTTCCAGTATTCGTTTAGATCCAGGCGCGGGGTGGTGGCCATACCCAGGATCTCGCCGTTCTTGGGGTCCGTGACGATAATGGTCCCCGCCTCGGCTCCAGTCGATACCAACGCTTCATCCAGGATTTTCTCGACGCTGGTCTGGATCTCACGATCGATGGTGAGGATCAGGCTGGAACCTGGGGGTACTTCTGGGATGTCCTGGGCTTCATTCGGGTCGAAAGGAATATATACCTTGAGCGGTGTACCCGCCAGCAGGTCGTTATATTTTTCTTCCACACCGAAATAGCCGCGGCCTTTATCGCGGTCGAGATAGGAGAAGAAACCTAAAACGTTAGATGCCAGGGTGTGTTCGGGATAACTGCGCTTAAGATGCGGGGTAAAAGTCAGGGCATTTAACGTTGGGTTGGGTTTTTTACTGCGCCGGGCATTGGCTGCCTGGTCGGCGTATTGTTTTTTGATGCGCAGAAGCTCATCTACCTTTTCTGGGGTGACGAAGTCGGTCAGCACCGCGTAGACCGATTGTCCTTCGATATAAGGACGGCGAGCGGCATCGCGGATCGTAACATAGTCGGTCCCCAGGACAGAAGCCAGGGTAGCTGCAATCGCCTCCGGATCGGCGTCGCGGTTGCCGATCATCTGGAGATCGACGCCTATTTCATATACGGTTTCGTTACCGGCCAGGAGATGCCCCCAGCGGTCATAGATGTTGCCGCGCTCGGGATAGACGGTGCGGTACTCGCCCTGGTACATTTCGGATTGGGCACGCAGCTGATCGGCGGCGCTGCTGCTTTGAATACGCACCATTTGAGCGACAATGGCCAGCCCGACGACGCCAAATACGATCCCAAGAAAGATAAACCGAGAAAAGTGAGGAACTTTCATGGCTGCACCTGCTGGATACTCAACGGGTTACTGATAAATCCTTGAAACAACCATTCCAGGAGAGACTGAGTATAACTGGGACGGAGCAGCGGCTGCTGCGCTCTCACCTGCGGACCGGGTGGCGGCGCCATAACTACCGGCTGGCGCCCCGCATATTCGGGAACCACGATGTACATCACGGTTTCCGGCGCGGGCGGTTGGAACCCCATACTTTTGGCGCGTTTTTCCATTTCCGCGGCCGAAGTGAGCAGGGCTAACTGGGTTTCCAGGTCGGCAATGGATTGTTCCACGACCGTCTTGTCGTATTCCAGGCTTTGGATCTCTCGCCCGGCAGCCGCAGCCGATGCGCTGACATTCAGGTAAATGCTGGCAACTGAAGCAACCAGTACCAGAGCCAGCAGAAATAGGCCGATCCACTGGAGCTGAACGCGCCAGGGCGCCTGTCGATATGCTTGGATCAAATGGTTCGTCATAGGCTTTTGCAACACTAAATTCCGATCAGGAGTGGGTGATCCCGCGGCCAGTTTGACAATTGGTTTCGTGCGCGGGTGAGTGATGAGTCACCCATGCAACTGTCATGCCAGTTCGCGTTTCTCTGCCACTCTCAGCCGGGCGCTGCGAGCCCGGGGATTCTGCCCAGCTTCGTTCTCTGAAGTCTGGAGCGGATGACGAGTTATCTCTGTTAATGTAGCCCGATGACCACAAGTGCAAATGAGCTGTTCGGGTGGGCAAATACAATCCCGGCTCTCGCGGCGGAAGAATTGTTTTACAATACGATCTTCCAGCGAGTGAAACGAGATTACTGCTAAACGTCCCCCAGGTGCCAGAGCGGCGACGGCTTTTGGCAAGACTTCTTCCAAAGCCTGCAGCTCCGAATTGACGGCGATGCGTAGCGCCTGAAAGGCGCGTGTTGCCGGGTGGATGCGCCCTCGGTGAGGGCTGGCTCTGGCGATGACCTCAGCCAACTGCCGGGTGGTCGTCAGCGGACGAGCCCTGACGATCGCTTTTGCCAACCGGCGAGCCTGAGTATCCTCCCCATAGCGCCAAAGCAAGTCCGCCAGCTCGTTCTCCGGGAGGTTGTTCACCAGATCGGATGCCCGGAGCGGGCTGCCTGGACCGAACCGCATATCCAGGGGTCCATCGGACTGAAACGAGAAGCCACGCTCGGGAGTGTCCAACTGCATGGACGAAATCCCCAGGTCGAGAACGATCCCCTGCACCGGCGGCCAACCCAATTCCTGGATTTGTTCGGGTAGGGTGGTATAGGAGGCCTGGACCAGGACCGCGCGACCCTCAAAAGGCTGCAAGCGCTGGCGGGCGATGCCCAGGGCTTGCGGATCGAGATCGAGACCCAGCAGGCGTCCTTCCGGTGAGCTGGCTTCCAGAATACCCCAGGCATGACCTCCTGCTCCGATGGTGCCATCCACGTAATAACCTGGGCTTTCTGGGCGTAAAGCGTGTATAATTTCCTGGTAAAGAACTGGCAGGTGTGGGAGGTTATCTCCCAACCCGGGTATTGACATCACGACCGGACCGAGAGATCCAAGGCCGCAAATCTTTTTGCCGTTGCATCGACGTCCTGAAGTAAAGACTGCTGCTCGGACCAAAGATCTCGCGACCAAATCTCGAAGTAATCGCCGACGCCAACGATGATCACGTCTCCATTCAGACCGATGGCCTGGCGGAGGAACTGAGGGATCAGGATGCGTCCGGCTTTATCAACTTCAACCCGGTCAGCGCTGGAGAAGATCAGGCGTTTGAGCAACCGAGCATTGAGGTCAGTCATGCTCATCTGGTTGACGCGCTGATAAAGCTCTTCGAAAGCGGATGTGGTGATTACCATCAGGTTACGGTCGAAGCCCTGGGTCACATAGGCGCCTTCCGCGGTGAGCAGTTCCCGAAATCGAGCCGGGATTGTCAGGCGACCTTTGTCATCAATGGAGTGCTCGTACTGGCCCAGGAACATTTGTTCTACTTCTCCTACATATGCGGAACGCCGGACATGCCGGCGCTCCACTTTCTCCCACTTTGTACCACTGTTACCCACAGTATATCCGATTGTAAGGGTAATTGCAAGTAGTTTTGATATTTTTGCCCCACCCAGGAGACAAAATTGGCCCTTTTCACACAGCAAAGCTACCGTACCCTGTTTGTCGGTCTCGACCATCCCATCCCCTTGCTCTCCGGCTCGGAACAGGCTTATATCAACCTGGATAATGCCGCCTCCACTCCGCCCATGCTGGCTGTTCGCGACACGGTCGATCGTTTTATGGAGTTTTACAGCAGCGTTCACCGGGGGACGGGTTTCAAGAGCCAGCTTGCTACTCACGTCTTCGAGCAGGCCCGCCTGGCAGTCTTGCGGTTTGTAGGCGCCGATCCGAGCAGCCACGTATGCATCTTTGGCAAGAACACGACCGAAGCGACTAACAAGCTGGCCAGGCGTTTTCCCTTTACTCCAGAAAAAAATATCGTTCTGGTTTCCGCCATGGAGCATCATTCGAACGATCTGCCCTGGCGCGCTGCCGCGCAGGTCTTCCACATTGGGGTGACACCGGATGGGCGCCTGGATGAAGCGGATTACGATCGCTTGCTGGACCAATACCGGGGACGCATCGCACTGGTCTCCATTTCCGGGGCCAGCAATGTCACCGGAACTATCAACCCGATCCACCGGTTGGCGGAAAAAGCCCATGCCGTGGGTGCCCAGTTTGCAGCTGACGCTGCGCAGCTTGCTCCGCACCGGGCGGTTGCCATGGGAGCCTTGTCTGACTCCGCTCACCTGGATTATGTATTTATCTCCGCACATAAAATGTATGCGCCTTATGGGACTGGGGCGTTGGTTGGACGGCGAGATACTTTCGAACAGGGTGAACCGGATATGCGCGGCGGGGGAGAGGTGGAGATCGTCACCCTGGACAGCGTGCACTGGTCCGAGCCGCCTGAGCGTGATGAAGCCGGCAGCCCGAATACAGCTGGTGCCGTGGCTTTGGCGGCGGCGATCCGCGAGCTCGAGCGGGTTGGCATGGATGCGGTTGCCCGGCACGAGGCCGAGCTGACTGCCTACGCCCTGCCTCAGCTGGCGGCCATCCCCGGCTTGCGCATCTATGGCGATCCCGATCCTGCCAGGGCAGCCGAGCGGCTGGGGGTGATCCCGGTAAACCTGGAGGGTATGTCGCATTTCCTGGTGGCAGCCATCCTGGGATACGAGTTTGGGATCGGGGTGCGCAACGGGTGTTTCTGCGCGCACCCCTATCTGCTGCACCTGCTGGGGGTTGGCGAGCAGCAGGCGGGGGAGGTGCGCGAGGAAATCTTGCGCGGCGACCGGCGGGAAGTACCTGGGATGGTGCGCATCTCGTTTGGACTGTACAATACGATCGAAGAGGTAGACGCGGTGGTGGGTGCGCTCCAGCGCATCGCCCGCGGGGAATACCAGGGCCAGTATGTCCAGGACCTGGCTTCGGGAGAGTATCACCCGCAGGGATGGAAGGTTGATTTCGAAAGATATTTTTCCATATAAATAAAAAAACTAATCCACGAAGGAACACAAAGGTTCACGAAGAAATCTTCAAAGGAGCCCAGATGGATGTAATTGAGGCCATCTTCACCCGTTATTCCGAGACCAAGGTGCGGCCGGATCCGGTACCGCGCGAGCTGATCGAACGGCTGCTGGAGGCGGCGGTCCAGGCTCCCAACCACCACCGCGTGCGCCCGTGGCGCTTCTTCGTGTTGCTAGGCGAAGCGCGGGCTGCGCTTGGCCAGGTGATGGCAGAAAGCCTGCTGGCGCGCAAACCGGATGTTGACCCGGTGGTGCTCGAGGCGGAACGCGCCAAGCCGCTGCGTGCGCCTCTGCTGATCGCAGTGGCGGCCGATCACCCAATGGAGCCGCGCGTGGTTGAGCAGGAGAACCGCAGCGCGGCTGCAGCCGCTGTTGAAAATTTGCTGCTGGCTGCGCACGCGTTGGGTCTAGGCGCCATCTGGCGTACCGGAGGCGCGGCATACGATGAGCGCGTCAAAGCCTTTTTGGGGCTGGATGCGGACCAGGCTTTGATCGCTCTCATTTATATCGGTTATCCGCAGGCTGCCCGGGCTCCCCTCGAACGCGGATCTTACGAAGACCGCACGGTGTGGATGAGTTAGAAATTTGTGAAGCAAGCCCAAGGCATTTGTAACGGATGTGCTGAACTTACCGGGTATCGAGTGCCTTGCCATTATTTTCAACGAGGAGAATCATCATGAAACCACAACTGTTTGCACTGCTGACTGCCATCGCATGGGGTGTAGGCGGGTATTTTGAGAAAAAAGGCCTGCACCTCGGAAACCTTTCTCCACAGATGGGGATCACCATCCGTACGGCAGTTGCCCTGGTGATCCTGGCGATCGTCAGCTATCCACAGTGGAAATCGGTCCCGCAGGCGGGATCGAAGGCGCTGCTGTATATGGTGATCGGGGGTGGGGTGGTAGCCGGTGCGGTGGGGATGCTGTGCTTCTATACAGCGATCAAAGGTGCGCCGCTCGGGAAGGTCATGCCGATTGCCTTTACCTCACCCCTCTTTGGCGTTTTGATGGGTTTGATTTTTGGCGGAGAGCCGCTGACGATTAAAACAGCGGTCGGAGTAGCCCTGACAATTGGGGGGATCGTTGTATTGACGATCGGATAAAGAGCTGTTGGATGATATGGGCGGGACCGAAAGCCAGTCCCGCCCATATCATCCAGGATTATATCTCTTTATTTTTCAGGCTGGCAAGAGGGACAGATGAAGCTGCTGGTGCCGCCTGTTTTTATTTTAAGGATAGGGGTCGAGCAGGTTGGGCAGGGTTGGCCTTCACGGTATCCGATGCGGATGTCTTCCATCAGGAAGCCGCCTTTATTGCCAAAGAGATCCACTTCGTAAAACGCGCCGCCTTTATCCAGGCTGGGCTGTAGACCGTCGCGGATGGCCTGGTGCAGCCGCGCGATATCGGTTTGCTCCAGGCTCTCGATCTTGCGCTGCGGGTGCAGGCGCGCCAGATAAAGAATATCGTGGATATAGGCATTCCCGATCCCCGCGATCCTGGATTGGTCTAGCAGGAAAGCCTTGAGCCGGGCGCGCTGGCCTTTGAATAGGGCTGCCAGGTCTTCCAGGCTGAGGTCGAGCGCATTGGGACCTAACTTCGACGTCATCTCATGGCTTTCCAACCCGTCGAGTGGGGCATAATGGGCGTAGCCAAACCACCAGAAGTTGATGCTCAGGCTGACCCCGTCGGAAAAATCGAAGACGAGGCGTCGTTTTTCAGGGAGCGTCTGGCGGGTGACCAGCAGGATCTCACCACCCATACCCAGGCTGATCAACAGCCAGCCCTGATCCGTGCGAACCCGGATCCATTTGCCGCGGTTGTCAGCGCCCTGGATGGTAGCGCCCAGCAGACCGGCGGTAAACGCCTCCATCGGAATATTCAAACATTTGGGCTGCAGGATTTCAACGGCCGAAATTGTCTTCCCGGTCAGGTGCTTATCGATCTGACGGGCCAGGTGAGTGACTTCTGGCAATTCTGGCATGGCATTACCTTTCCCCAATCTCAAAGGGCGAGAAACATTTTACAATATTGTAGTACGTGCGTTCTAGTTTCGCAAGGTAGCTGTTCCAAGGAAAGGGGTTTCGGCAACCAGTGGGATTAAGATCTAAACCGGGCGGGGAGAATATCTTGCCACTGGCAGTGGACGGCCTGCCAGACGCCGTTGATCAGGCGCGAGAAGGTTGGGCGTTGTTCATTCCAAACCAGACCGGAGAGTAATAGAAGTCTTCTATTCGAAACGAGTTCCGTCCGGTAGGATCGCGCCATGCAAGGTCTTGACATTGGTCAACTGGTCTAAGTTGATGCGGGTTTCTTTGAGAACCGCGCGGGTAAAATCGACATTACTCAGGTTGGCCTGTAGGAGGTCGACCCCTTGTAGATCCACCCCAGACATATTGACATTCGACAGGTTAGCCCCCACCATATCCGCGCCTTCCAGTCTGACCAGGCGCATATTGGCGTTGGACAGGTTTGCCCAACGCAGGTTGGCTTTGCGCAGATTAGCCTGCATCAAAATAGCGCGTTCCAGGTTGGTTTCCCGCAGGTTGGCGCCTTCCAGATCGGTATCGATAAATTCAGCTTCGGCAAGGTCGGCCCCGTGCAGGTCCAGGCCGCTCATGTCCAGGCCGCTGAAGTCCAGGTTGCGCAGGCGCGGAAACGGACCCGAACGGATCAACAGCAGGATGAGCTCTTTGCGGGTGATCTCCGCCATGGCTGGTTTTACGCCTTTTTCGAACCGTCCGGAAGGATGGCGTTCTTGAACGACGCAGCGGAAGCCAGCTGCTCGGAAGTCAGGGTTGCCCCCTGTAAGTTGGCTCCGTTAAGATTTACACCGCTTAGATCTGCGCCAGTCAGGTTGGCGCGCACCAGGATCGCTTCGCTCAAGTCGGATTCGATCAGGATAGCTTTGTTTAGCTGGGCATCGGTCAGGTCGGCGCTGCGCAGATTGACCTTGGGAAGGCGGGCATCTTTCAGATCGGCGCCTGCCATATCAACGGACTCCAGGTTGGCGCTGTGCAGGTTGGCGCTGGTCAAGATGGCTTTATTCAGGCAGGCATGGCTCAGGGTAGCCTTACTCAGGTTTGCCATGCGGAGATCCGTGCCGGTCAGGTTAGCCCCATTTAGCAGGGTGGAAACCATCGTGGCATTGCTGAGATTGGCATAGGAAAGATCCGCTCCGGTTAAATCGGTTCGCGAAAGGTCGGCCTTGATGAGGTCCGAGCGGCTGAGGATCGCATATCCTAAAGCCAGGTGGCTCATATCCAGCCCGGTCAGATCCAGGCCCGCCAGTCGGGGCTGGCTGCTCGCACCGACCAGCGCCAGGATCAATTCTTTGCGTGTAATTTCAGCCATTCGATCATCCCCTCGAAGCAGGTTTGGGAAAGCTTATTCAGCCAGAAGAGAGGCTCAATTAATAGAAATCGGTCAGGATCTTGAATTATTATACGGTTGGATTGGTAAAACGGCAACCTGCACTTGAATTTTCCGGCGTTATCCAATAAGCTAATGGTGATGAGCAGATGGATTGAGTTTTCAGGAACAGGAGGAATGATACGATGAACCAACCAGCCAGCGTCCAGAGCGAAAGGATTGTTCGGGTATCTCCAAAAGAGGTCTTTCGGGCTTTTACCAATTCCACGGCATTGCGCGAGTGGCTGTGCGATGTGGCAACCACGGACCCGCATCCGGGTGGACGGATCTACCTGTGGTGGTCATCCGGTTATTATGCAGCCGGCGAATACATCCAAGTGGAGCCTGAAAAAAGGGTTGAATTTTCCTATCATGGACAGGGTGAACCCGGTACTACTCGCGTGGAAGTAAGTTTCGAAGGTCAAGACCGCGAGACTCGCCTGCGCCTGGTTCACGCCGGGATTGGCGAAGGAGAGGAGTGGGCAAAACACGCAGCGGAGATCCGTGAAGGTTGGGAGATCGGGCTGGATAACCTGGTTTCCGTCCTCGAAGCCGGCCCAGATCTGCGCATCGTCAACCGGCCTATGTTAGGGATTACCATCGATCCTTTCGATCAGGAAATTGCAGCGAAGCTAAGCGTGCCCGTGAATGAGGGCGTGCGCCTGGGGAGTGTCATTGAAGGGATGGGAGCAGCCGCTGCCGGATTGGAACCCAACGATGTGGTCGTCGGGGTGGACGGTAAACCCACCGCCAATTTTCCGGATTTGCGGAATGTCCTTCAAAAGCGAAAGGGAGGCGACCGGGTAAAAGTTGAATTCTACCGGGGTAAACAAAAGCTGACGACCGATATGGAGCTGTCTCGCCGGCCGGTGCCAGAGATCCCGGCCCAGCCAGGGGAGCTTGCCCGGCGAGTAGAAGATTTATACCGCCAGGTTCTCGAAGAATTGACAGCCTGTCTTGAAGGCGTCACCGAGGCCGAAGCTGCCCATCGTCCGAGACCCGATGAGTGGAACGCCAAGGAAATCCTGGCGCATCTAATCCATAATGAACGCGCGGCGCTTGAATTTATCGAAGATCTGGTAGCTGGACAGGAGCGTGTTTCGGATGGGTTTGGAGACAATGTAACATCCAAGGTTGAGGCTACCGCACTGGCCTACCCGACGGTGCGCGACCTCCTGGATGAATTCCGCCGCAACCAGCAAGAAACGATCGGGATGCTTGAAAAACTTCCCGCGGATTTTCTGGCTCACAAAGGCACATACTGGAGGTTGGTTTTCAATTTTTTGAGCACGCCAGATGTGCACGCGCGCGGGCATTTCGACCAGATCCAGGCGGCAATTGAATCTGCAAAGGGATAATAATACGGATAATTTGGCTACCTGGCTACCACCGGTAAAAAGATAGAAGTGCCATTCAAAATAACGGTTATCTGGCGGGTGAATTGGTTACCAAATCCATCCTCGAATAAAGCTGGATAACTGATTACCTGGGGAGAGGGATCCGGATTGGTCGAGAGCGCATCGAAGCGGATCGTGACCGGAGACGAAGATGAGACAAAACCCTTCCAACTGACCGTTCCGCCTGCTTGTGATACAGTTCCCGATGATGCGGATAAGTTTCCAGCAAAGGACAGGCCGGGCGGGATCGTTTCTGTAGCAGAAGCGGAAAAAAGATCCGGATGGGCGCTTCTCAGTGTAATCGTGAAATGGAGCAGGTCTCCAGATTGAGGCGTGGGAGGTGTAACAGACCAGGTGGATGCTGCAAGGCTGCCAGTTAGAATTGAACCGCTGCGCAGAAAACTACCCCGCCCGGTACCCCATAGGATGCGGGCATTCGCCGTGCCAGGGAGGTCATAAGCAATCAGTCCGGAAGCGGACGTGTTGATGACGATTTCCAGATCAGCGTCGCTATCCAGGTTGGCAAGGGTGGGAGCGGGGAGACCACCGTTCCAGCCGCCACCTACCGCGGCCGGAAGAGAGACCGCCTGGAGGATAGCGCCCTGGCTGCTGAGGATATACAGCTTGCCGGTCTGGCTGCTGCTCTTTTGCGTCCAGGTGGTAAAGATCACCTCGGCCTGGCCGTTGTTGTCCAGGTCAGCCACCACCGGCTCGGAAGCAAAGCTGTTATACCCTTCCCCCGGCTGGCGCGCACTAAACGGCCACCCCCCGTGTTCGCTCTTATCGAGCCAGAAAGCGTGCACCTTTCCATCATAAGAGGGGAACAGGATCTCCAGCCGGCCATCCCCGTCCAGGTCTGCCGCTGCCGGGTTGGGCTGAGCGCTCTCGATGACGTTGTAATCTTCGGAGATGGGCAGTCCGGTGTCGGTAGGGGCATTGGTCCAGTTGAAACCAGATTGGTTAAATCGGCTGCGGTCAGGGTTGAATATGTAGATACCGGTGTATTGTGAAGGGTACCCGTCGATGCAGTAATAGACATTTCCACTGACCACCACCTCCTGGGTACCGTTGCGATCGACGTCGACGATCAGGCTGGCGCCGTTGGCAAAATTGGTGCGGAAGCTTTCAACCCGGTTCCCATCGCACTCACCCCAGCCGCGCAGCTCGATCTCCGGGCTTTCCCACACCCCCACTTTGCCCCAACCCTTTCCGGCATACATCGGGTTGGCCGGGATCTGTGAGCCGTTGGCTTCATATGCATTGATATAGTGGACGTCAGAGGGCACCACGATCTCTGCCAGGTTATCCCCGTCCAGGTCGCGGATGGAGGCGTTGGCATTGTAAACCCCCCAGGCGTAGCCGCTGTCGTTGTTGAGCTGTGGCCAGCCCGCCCTCAACGCGCCGTTGTGTTCGTAGACCCAGGAATTGGTCTGGCTGCCCCTCGCGGCGGTAACCAGGATCTCCAGTGTTCCATCCTGATCCAGGTCATAAACAGACAGGCCGCGCAGCTCGTTGGACACCGGCTGTTTCGGCCATCCAGGCTCGAAATAACCGCTGGCATTGTAGACGGAGACATACCCGCCGGAATGGGCGGTGACGATCTCGAGCTGCTGGTCGCCGTCCACGTCAGCAATCACAATCCCGGGCCAGGTGCGGCCTACACTACTGGAACCGGTATAAGAACGGTCATGTCCGGAATACAGACGCCATTCCAGAGCGCCGTTCGACCCGTTGAGCGAAACAATGGAATACCCCGATCCAACCACTTCGACCTGCCCATCTCCATCCAGGTCGGCCACCGCAGGGGAGGAATACCAACCTGTTTCGCACCAGGAGGAGTAACAGCCGCCGCGCTGCCATTTGAGCACTGGAGTTTGAATGGCGTCAGGCTCTGCCCGGACAGAGCGAGAAGGCACGAAGAAGGGAGGAAATACCAGAAAAATAATCGCCAGGAGCCCAAAAACTTTTGTGTAAATCTGGGAGGGGAAGGTTTTATTGCGCATAGCCTATCTCCATTATTCTTTTTACACCCGGTTTTTCCTGGAGTCATGATAACATAAACAAACCTGCAAACGCGCTAACGATCTTGTAAGGAGAAAGCCCGTCGTGAACCTGACTGCTCACCGGAATATTCTGATCACCGCTTTGGGAGATGGCCAAACGCTCAGCCCTCAGGCGCTCCGCTGGGTGATCACGGGAAATTTGAGCAGCGATCTGCACCAATTAGCGTACGAGCGGCATTTTGACAGTGCCCCAGATCGTGAGACGTTGGCGGTCCTTTGGGGAAAAGGTTTCAAGTCCTATCTGGATCGCGCGGTATCCCTCAGCCTGCCTTCATCGATTGGCGGCCTGAGTTCGCCTCGCAGCCGGAGGAGCGCTTTACACGCTTTTGGAGAGGCCAGTCACAGTCTGACCGATTTTTACGCTCACACCAACTGGGTCGAGCTGCACGCCGCCCAGGGGATCTATGACAGGCGCGCCCCGCTGATCGGGAACCAGTTCGACATCGCAGATTTCCCCGAGGAATTAGAGAGCGGTTTCTACAGCCTGCGGTATGGGATAAAAGGCTGTCCGCAAGAAGGTGGGGTTTTCAAGCCACCAGCCGGGTTTAATTACTGCCATGAGACCCTGGCAAAAGATCATCCCGATCGCGCGCATGGGGCGGACCTTCTGCGCTCGGATGGGCTGACCTGTTTCGAGGCGGCTTTTCAGCTGGCTGTCTCATCAACGCGCGACCTTTGGGATGTTTTCATAAACCGGATCCGGGCAGCTTGCTCCTCGCTTCCAGGGATCGATCCGGAAATCCTTCTGCAAAACCTTGCCTGGGGGAGCACCCCGGCTCGAAAGGGATGAGGGGATGAAACTGAACCCTGATCGTGTTGGTGAACGGTCTTTATCAGACCGGGTCCGCGCGTTGACCGAAGAGTGCTTGCGCTGGTGGTGGGAGGCTCCTGCTAGTCCGCCCGAATTTTTCCGGATCTACCGGCTTGATGATCAGCGCGAGCGCGAGCACGCCCTGGAGCGGTTTATCGATGGGATCTTGCGTGAAGTCGAACACCCACCTCGGTTCCTCGAACAACGCCAGGTTTTGGAGGAGCGCTTTAGCAGCCATGGGCGAGAGTTTGCCTTGCGGTATTTGGACTTCGAAGAGCGCCACCTGGATGTCCTTGCGCGGGATGGTTTTGCCGAGTCGGCCATCGGGTTTGCCAAACAGGCGCGGGCATTCGATCCGAAAATCTCGGTTGAAGACATCTACCAGGCGAGCCGGAATGTCTGGACGATGAATTTCTTGCAGATGCTGATGGCGCGCCCGGTTGAGCTGACCCCGGCAATCTTTGCTTACAGCCTGTTGTACCCGTATACGGACAATTTTTTGGATGATCCCTCGATCTCGCCGGATGTCAAAATTCGCTTTGGCGAAAAATTCCGCCTGCGCCTGGCAGGTGATCCTATCCAGGTTGAAAACCGCACCGAGGAGATTGTCTGGGAGCTGGTGCAGCGCATTGAAAGCCAGTTCGAGCGGTCCCGCTACCCGGAGGTGTATGACAGCCTGCTGGCGATCCACGCAGCCCAGGGAAAAAGCGTGCAGCTGCTGCGGGGGAACCTCTCTCCTTACGAAGTAGATGTCCTCGGGATCAGCTTTGAAAAGGGCGGGACATCGGTCCTGGCCGACGGATACCTGGTGGCCGGTGCGCTCACCCCGGCCGAAGAGACTTTTATGTATGCATACGGCGCATTTACCCAGCTTATGGACGACCAGGAAGACGTGGTCATTGATATGCGGGCAGGTTTGAATACCGTCTTTACCCAGACCGCCCGCTATTGGAAATTAGACAGCCTGACCAACCGGATGTTCCAGTTTTGCGAGCGGGTACTGGATTTTCTGGATGTATTCGAAGCGCCGGATACAGACCCATTAAAAGAGTTTATCCGGCGCAGCATCCGATTGTTGTTGATCGATGCCGCGGGTCGGGTCCCTCATCTTTATTCAAAAAATTACCTGGCCTACCTCCAGACTGGGCTGCCCTTCCGTTTTGGCAGCCTCGCCCGCCAGCGCAGGAAGTGGCAGCACAAGAAAGATGCGATCTCACGGTTCTCGGGCCAGTATTTACTAACGTTACACTAACGTTGGAGGGTTGACTTTCCTTTCAATCCCTGTCATAATATTTATAATCCACCGATTGCTATCGGATTAGTTTCAATCGCAATGAGTAACTGATTTATTGGCCACCAGCCCGGGTTATCATCAATGGATCGGGGTAACAATGAAACCATTGCACCCGCCCCCACAACTTTCAGAATAGCCATACAATTTCTCTGACCCGCTGATGTTTATGCGGGTTTGTTTGCCCCTCTGGCCGGAGACAGCCTGGAATATCCAGACTTTCAGATAGAGGTAGAGCCGGTTCGATGAGCAGGAAAGATTTTCTGCATCTATCCTGTAAGTGACTGGTCTATCATTTGCATTTGTGTTACCAGGAGTGACTCAATGCCATCCGAAAAGACCCCCGGAATTCTCAACCGTCTCAGCCATATATATAACCAGGCAGCCGGTTATACAGGTGACGACTGCTGCATGGTCGCCCCCAGCCCGGAATTGCGCAACCGCATTCGCTCAGAGTTGGAGACCTTGCGCGAGACTGCCAGCGGCCCGGTGGCCAATTTGCTTAAAGTGAAAAGTGAGACCCCGCCGGGGTTGAACGACGGCCTGGTTTACCCCGGCAGCCTTTTCCCCTTAGGGACCCCGGTGCGGTTGATCCGCAATGCGGCGGCCGACCGGACCCCGATCAGCGGTTCCGTGCGGGTTATCGTGGTCCTGGTAGAGTTTAGCGATCGAAAATTTTCACTGAACCGCCAGCATTATGAAGAACTGTTCTTCTCGCAGGGCGTGCTTCCCAATGGCAGCGTGCGGGAGTATTACCGCGAAGTGACCAACCAGCTGGTCGACATCATCGGTGAAGTGGTTGGGCCTTTTACCCTCCCTCTCAGCCTGGCCCAATACTCAAATGGCGCTTCAGGGATGGGTATGGATCTGCCCAATGCCCGGAGTATGGCGCGTCACGCTGCCCAAGCGGCTGACCCGAACGTCGACTTTGGCGATTATGATAACAACGGCGATGGTTTTGTGGATGCTTTTATCGTCCTGCATGCTGGTCCGGGGGCCGAGGTCACCGGAGATCCCAACGGGATCTGGTCGCATAAATGGGTGCTGGCGAACGGGCAGTACAACGCGGATGGTACGAACATCTATGCATACCTGACCGTCCCAGAAGATTCACGCATCGGCGTATGCTGCCATGAACTTGGGCATCTGTTGTTTGGGTTTCCCGATCTATACGACACCGATTACTCCAGCGAGGGAGTGGGCAATTGGTGCTTGATGGCGGGCGGAAGCTGGAATGGGGGAGGAGAGGTGCCAGCCCACCCTTCTGCCTGGTGTAAAGCCAACCAGGGGTGGGTAACGGTGGTCAACCAGACCCGCAACGCAACCGTGACGCTCCCGTCGATCCAAAACAGCCATACGGTCTACCGCTTGTGGAAGAATGGCGCCGCGGGGAGCGAGTATTTTTTGATCGAAAACCGCCAGAAAACCCTGTACGACCGGCTGCTCCCCGGCGCTGGATTGTTGGTCTGGCATGTCGATGAGTCGATCTTTTCGAACTCGGATGAAAACCACCCCAAAGTCGCGCTGGTCCAGGCGGACGGTAACTGCGACCTGGAGAATGGCAACGACCGGGGCGATGGTGGAGATCCCTTCCCCGGTTCGGCCAATAAAACATCCTGGAACACGACCTCGACGCCCAACTCGAAATCTTATGCCGGGGTCAGCACGGGGATATCGATTTCCAGTATCCAGCTGATAGGTGAGGAGATCAAAGCGCGCCTGACAGTGCGGAGCCGGACGCGCGTGAAAGGCCTGAAAGATTTTCTAAAGGATCTCAAGGAAAAGGATCTGAAGGATCTCAACAAGGATACAAAGGAAGTGGAAAAGCCCGGTGAGGCAGTTATGGCGGCTGGAGATGGAGCCGGCCAGGGAGAATTGACTAACCTGGAGCATAGGGTTGCAGCGCTCGAGACTAAGCTGGCCGCCATCGAGCCATTTATCAATTCCAGCCTGAGACCTGACCTGTCAGGCAGCCCCCTGGCATATGAAGAAGATCTTGGTGAAATCCAGTCTCAAATGGAGGAAGGCGCTGCCCGGGCAAAACGCCTGTACGACGCGCCCAATTTTTTCTAATGACAAAGAATAAAGAGGTAGCATGAAAATTTGGATTTTAGCCCACTTCGGAGACGATACTGCCCAGCGCGTTTATGCGGCCTTTCGGAGCCGGCGCAAATCCGACCAGGTACGCCTGATAACCAGCGAAGAACTGGTGCTTGCCCCCCATTGGCGGCATAAACTGAGCCAGGGCACAATAACCAGCCAGGTCCAGCTAGCGGATGGAACATGGATCATACCGGATCCCGGTGATTTGATATTTAACCGGCTCCAGGCAGTCAAGATGCCGCAGTTCGAGATAGCAAGCCGGGAAGACCAAAACTTTGCCGCTCAGGAGATGTACGCGCTCTGGTTGAGCTGGTTGTCGAGCCTTCCCTGCGCGGTGGTAAATTCGGCCAGTCCACGCGGTCTGAGCGGTCAGAACCGCAGCCCGGTCGAATGGCTGATGCTGGCAGCGCGAGCAGGGCTGCCCGTACGGGGATATGCGTTTACCAGCGATCCGCGTCATTTTCCAACCCGGTATGGGAACCCGTCCCGCCGCCTGGCAGGCTTAGACAACCGCCGCATGGCCTCTTATGAAACGATCACCCGTCCAATCGTCAGCCGCCAGCCCCTGATTGACCTGGAACCCATATCCAAAGATCAGGAAGTCGTGCTACTGGCGGGAGATCGAACGGTGGGCAAGCTTACTGAGCCTTTTGGTGTACCCCTGAGACGCCTGGGGGAGCTGGCTGGCTGTGATCTGCTCCAGGCCACCTTTGCACGCGTTGGCAGTCCCAAACCTTACCCCAACGACACACCCGATTGGCGGATCCTGGGTGTCACGGCTTTCCCGGTGGTACATGATCTTGCGGGGATTAATGCAATTGTGGAAGCCCTGGAAGATAAATTGGAAGCTCAGAAGGTAATGGTATGATTTTGTTGTGTGGGATTCCCTCAGAGCCGCCGGTTCGCCTGGCAATCGAGGCCGCCAAGCGCATGAGAGTGAAGTATTTGTTGTTCAACCAGCGAGAAGCGCAGTATGATGATATCTTTCTGGATGTCGAACAAGGGCACTTAAAAGGAGCCATACGGATAGGGGAGCAGACTGTTCCATTCCATGAGGTCAGTGGGATTTATAACCGGCTGATTGATATCCAACAACTTCCGGAGTATCAATCTTCCACCGGCCAGAGCGGCGTCAACCTGGACCGGGTTTATAAATCGGTGCTGGTCCATGATGCTTTGATCGATTGGATGGAAACGAGCGAAGCACGCGTGATGAACCGGAACAGCGATATGCTTTCCAATCTCTCGAAGCCTTACCAGACTCAGCGTATCCAGGAGGCCGGGTTCTTGATCCCACCCACGCTGATCACCAACGACCCCGCGGATGTTAAGGAGTTCGTGGGGACCTACGAGCGGGTGGTGTATAAATCGATCAGCTCGGTGCGTTCTATCGTCAAAGCTCTGGATCGCAAGCGGATGGGCGAGCTGAGCAAGCTGCACAACCTGCCCACCCAGTTCCAGGCCTATATCCCAGGGGTCAACATCCGGGTTCATGTAACCGGATCGCAGGTATTTGCTACCGAAGTGATCAGCAGAGCTATTGATTACCGGTACGCCGGTCAGGAGGGAGCCGAGGTCGAAATAAGTGAAATCGAGCTCCCCTATCAGATCGAAGAACGCTGCCTGGAGCTGTCCCGCCTGCTAAGGCTGCCCCTATGCGGGATCGATCTGAAACGTACCCCGGAGGAAGACTACTACTGCTTTGAAGTCAACCCATCCCCAGGTTATAGTTATTACCAGGAACATACCGGTCAGGCAATTGCGGACGGTATCGTCCGCTACCTGTCGGAGGGAGATAATTTTTTCGAGCGGTAAGTACCTTGCTTGATTGGTTAGGCTGGTAGGGAGGAATCAGATGACCGTCCAAATGGTGGAAAATTGGTCGTTCATCCGCGGAATTGTGGATAACTGTATGGATGAGCCGGACCTGCCTGAGTTTGTGGGCGTCATTGTTATGGTTGAGGCGGTGGATCCGGTGGACAGTTATCCAAACCTGTTAAGTCAGGCGGCGGGCAGCGAGCTGCCTGTCCTGTTCCCAAAGCAGCTGGTTGAAAATTTAAATCTCCAGGTCGGGGATTGTATTTGCTGCCGGGTACGGCGGGCAGGTTTGCAGCGTATATTTGTACACCGCGAGCATATCGAAGTTGAACGCCCAGGAGAAGATTAAGCTGTATTGATCCCCAGAGTTTGCACCAGACTCTCTTCCCACTGGCGGGCGCGGACCCGCCAGGTATTGTTCTGGTTGACATAAAGGACCTGGTTCCAAAGATGGAGCAGGATTTCTTCCCGGCGGGTGAGGAAAGCCTGGTATACCATTTCCAATGATTGATAGTACTGCTCGGCATATTTTTGGATAGGGGTGAAAGCAACCGGGATCAGCTCGCCAAACCCAGCCGTAGTTTCCGGAAGCGCGCCAAGCTCGCTGGTGAGGATAAAGCTCCCAGCGGCCATGGCTTCCATCACGGCGATACATGAGGTTTCCGCGAAGGTATTCGGGTATGCCAGGATGTAAGCCGATTTTAGCGCTTCGGCTAACTGGGGTTGAGGAAGAGAACCGATATACTCAACCCCTTCAAGCCGGGTGAGCTGCTGGTACAACTCCTCAAACTGGCTGGGATCTGCCTGTTGGTACACCTTCATACTCGAATAGATCCGCAAGCGCGTTTCGGGATGCGCCTTATGGAATTCCTCAAAAATGACGGGCAGGAGATTGAGCCCGCGAAAAGGGGTGCTGTTGTAGGCCAGGCCTGGCACGCTTTTGGCGGCAGACATTTCCGCGAAGCTAGAAAACAGGTTCTCGAAGCGGGGGCCGATCGCGTTGCGTAAGATGACAAAGCGTTCAGGTTTGATATGGAAGCGGTTTACGAAACCCGTGCGCTGGTATTCGCTCACCAGGACGATCAAATCCCAGGTGCTGCCAATCTCCTGTTGGTGAAGGGGCTGCATGGCAGGCTGGTCGCGGTCGTGCCCGGACCAGAGCGCCATGCGTGTCTGCGGTGGAAGCAGGGGACGCAGCTGAACCGAAAAGGCCGCATGGTTCGAGACCACAACGATATCAAATGAGCGGGTGTGAAAGAAATCGCGGGTAGCTTCCACCAGATCCACGCACTCCACACCGCGGTAAGTGCCGGGTGCGCTGTCTTTGCTGACCAGGGTGACCTGGTGACCGGCGCGACTGAGTTCGATCGCCAGGTAGCAAATAGCGGACTCTGTCCCACCCAGAGGTTGGAGGAAGGGAGTTTCGATATTGAAATCAAAAGTTTGGTTATAGAAACAGAATTTCATGGCAGCCCTTCTCCGAACTGAAAATTTGGACTATTGACTCTGCGAGAGGGAGTAAAGCTCGTACGAAGTCCCATATACGGTCGGGGAGGGGAGCGACCCCAGGAGCTGGTCCAGAGCCTGCCAATCATCTGCTGTAACAGAAGGGTCGGCCCCGCGCAGTTGGTCGACGCCATCCTGATATACCAATATATGGCTGAATCCTTGCGTTTTCCAGGAAGTGAGGATTTCTTGCGGATCGCCTATCTCCGCCCGGTCGACTCGCCAGCGATCGATCCAGGGATCGGCTTGAGCGGAACTGGCTGCATAGTAACCGCGCGGCTCCCAGAGGAAGAGGACTCTGGCTTCGGTGGGGAGTTCCCCCAGGTTACGCATGGTTTCACCGTACCAGCCAAGGTTTTGGTTGAGATAGTCCTGGCGAGAGGTTATGCCCAAAACAACCTGGGGGGCGCCGCGGCGGGCCAGGTCGACAGAATCCTGCCAAAGACACAGGATCAAAACCAACAAAGCCAGGGCTCCGGCGATCGTGCGTAAACGAACCCCGTTCCGGACAATCCCCGTGACGCTTTCCCACCCTAAACCGGCTGCCATACCCAGGGCAGGCAGGATGGCAAAATACAGGCGCGGTTGGGCCAGGTGCCCCAGGCGAGCGCCTAGCAGCGCGATCGATAACCAGGTGAGGAGCAGGCCCAGGATGATGACCCGGATCCGCGTATCTTGGCGGTAGCGCCACAACCCCGGAATCGCAAACAGGACCAGCAAGGGACCGATATCCGTGCTGAAGCCGGCCGCACTGTCAATGCCTTGCCAGGTGATGGTGACCGGCAGGAAAAGCTGGACCAGCCAGTTGACCCCATCGGGCGGGAGATTGGCCAGTGCAAGCCGCTGAGCGCTGTACCAGGTGGTTGGGAAAAATATGGGAAACAACGGATTTCCGGTCGCCAGCAAACTGCGCACTGCCCAGGGGAGATAAACCAGTATCGCCAGCCCAGCGGCCTGCGCAAGGACAGCCCAGGGGATCGATTTTCGACGGGAGATCCAAACCGCGGCAGGGAAGAAACCCAGCGCCAGAACTCCTGCCGTCCATTTGACGCTTACCACAAAACCGATGAAGACACCCATCCAACGCAGCCAGGCTGGCGATCCGTCCTTCAGCCATTCCAGAAAAACCGCCAGGGCAGCCAATCCAATCAAAGCGGCAAACAGGTCCGTATAAGCCCAGGCTAACATCTGGCGGAAGGTAGTCCCGGCCAAAATGGCAATCCCCGCAAACAGGGCTGCCGAAGCCGCTCTTTTTTCCCGGCTGGTAGATTCGAGTTGTCCCTGTGGGTCTGAAAGACCGAGGAAAAGCGTGCGTGCCAGGCCAGCAGTACCGAGCAGGACCAGCAGGCCCGTCCAATAGCCAATGAAGCTGGCCGTTTCAGCGCCGCGCAGGAGCATGGCCCAGGTGTTGATCATTTCGACGAGCTGCGGTTGGCCCCAATAAGGGTTCTGTGGGAGGAATACCAACCGGCCCGCGGCGATATACTGGTGGGGGAGTTCCAGATGATAAGCCAGCGCATCCCATTTGAGCGGCGGGGCGAGAGCCAGCCAGGCCTGGTTCGCGACCAGCGCTGCCCCGAGTACGGCCAGGCTTTTTTCATTCCCAGATAAACATGACCAGAAACCTTTAAGGGACTTAAATTCTTGCAGCCAGGCGGCGCAATCACGCCAGGTGAAGGCCAGCCAACCCAGCAAGACCAACCAGGCAACCCAACCCCGATACAGCCCCATGGCTCCCAAGGCGAGCCATAACAGGCTGAACAACCCCAGGCCTGTTCCGGCCTGGACTGCCATACGCTCCAGACTTCCCCAATGCGGTGGGTTGAGCAGCCGGCGGCCCACGCCACCCGATACCAGCAGGATCAGGAATGACAGGCTGGCATCCAAAAAGGCGCGCAGCGGTCCGGCTACCTGATCGGGGGTGATTGGCTTGTGGTAATAGTAATAACCCACCAGAAGGAGAAGGGCCCAGCCTAAAAATATAAAAATGGGGAGTGGAGAGGAAGCAGCGCTGGCCGCTTTGGTCGGAGAGAGCTTCATGGCTAATCTAAAGAATCGGCCGTCCTATTGCAAAGCTGGCGGAGGTTATCGAGATTTTTTGAAATCCCCAGGAGACGAGCATATTCTTCATTTACCACGGGCCGGGACCACTTGATCGAATGAGTGCTGATTTCATAATTAAAAGCGTTCGCCAGGTGGACGGTAGTAACCGGGCTGAAAATCCGATTTGTGTATTCCAACGGGGTATGGTGATATGCGGTGGCATGGATCACCGGTTCAGGAAGGTTCCACAGCCAGAGCAGATATGCCCCAACCTGGGCATGCGTCGCCCCGAAAACCTCTTCCTCCGCTTCTATCAGCTCAATCTTCTTTTGGGCGGCCATACCCATGGCAGAGTGATATTTCATCGGAAGGTTTTCGGCCAGGACCAGTTTACCGATATCGTGGAGCAGCCCGGCGACGAAAGCATAATTATTGGTTTTCTTATCGGAACTGATCGTCTTTGCGATGGTTTTGGACATTACCCCAACCAGCACGCTGTGATGCCAAAGCCGGGTCAGGCCAAGATGGCGGATTTTGAGCTGGTCGAAACTGGAGAAGACCTTGATGCTGAGGATCAGATCGCGGATAGCCTCGAGCCCAAGCAGGGTAGTGGCCTGGCCGGGGTTGGCAACCGGGTAAGGAAGCCCAAAATGGGCGGAATTAACAATCTGGAGCACCTTGGCCGACATGCTTAAATCCTGGGAGATAATTTGCCCAACTCGTTCGGCGGACGGGTTGGGGTCGTTGAGCTCGTCGGCAATCTGTAAATACATGTTGGGAAGGCTGGGAAGAGTTTGCACCTGGGAAATCAAGTGCTGGAGCATATTGTGGCGCAGCAAATCCCCCAATGTCAGGGCGCGCAGGATAGAAGATTTAAGGCTGTCCTTATCGTAGATCTTTCCCAGGAATTGCTGGGCCAGCCCGGATGTGCGCAGGTGCTCGGTTACGTTACGTTGGTCGGTGATCGCAATTTTGACAACATGAGAAGAAGTCTTTTGGATGCGTGACAGGAAATCGATACCCGTGCGGTCGGGGAGCTGGATATCCACGACAACCACATCGACCGGGATGCGGTTGGTCAACTCAAGGGCTTCAACCGGGCTGGTCGTGCAGTAGACCGCCCATTCTCCCCGCATCGAATGTATCATCTCTTGAACGCTAAGGATCATCCCTGGGGGGAGTTTCAAAAATATGATGTTTTTCATCCGGCACCTTGCATAGGATCGGTCCTGTGGCTTACTCTACGATGAGGGGGCAAACCGTGAAAAAAACCGAAAACCATTTTTCCCGGTGTCTTTCACCTGATACATTGCCCGATCTGCGCAAAGCAGCAAACTTTCCGCGTTTTCCCCATCCCCCGGGTATAGACTGATCCCAATAGAGGCGGTGATTTGGGTGGTGATATGATCCAGAACGAAAGGTTTCCCTAAGGCAGCTAAAGTTGTTTCAGCCAGGCGGACAGCGTCCTGGCGGTCGTGCAGATCGCCAAGGATGATGGTAAACTCGTCTCCACCCATGCGCGAGACTGTGTCTGCCGGGGTAACCGACCCCAGAAGACGCTCAGAAACTGCCAGGAGGAGTAGATCTCCGGCATCGTGTCCGTAGGTGTCATTTACAGCTTTGAAACCATCCAGATCTATGAAAAGAACGGCCAGATTGCGGTGGTTGAGCTTGGCCTCATAGATGGCATTGTTCAGACAATCGTAGAAGCGGGTCCGGTTGGGCAGATTCGTCAGGGGATCATGGGTGGCAACATGTTTAAAGAATTCCTCTGTGTCTTTACGCGTCGTCAGGTCGGTAAAGAGCCCAATATAATAGATCACTGAGCCAGATCCATCCTTAACGGAGATAATATTGAGGAATTCCGGATAGATTGTCCCGTCTTTGCGCCGGTTTTGAATCTCCCCTTGCCACTGGCCAATAATCTTGAGCGAATCCCACATCTGCTCATAGAACTTAGAATTATGTGAACCCGATTGGAGGAAACGCGGGTTTCTACCGATTGACTCTTCCCTGGAATACCCTGTGATGGCCGTAAAAGATCCGTTCACGCTGACAATCGAGCCTTCGCGATCGGTGATGATCACCCCGTCCGTTGTATTGTCAAACACTGCCTGACCAATCACCAGGCGGATCTGAGATGATGTGAGAGAATTGTCGGCCAGGTGACCATCACCTGGAGTCGGGTTCGTTCGGGGCTCAACGTCCATGTCGGTATGGGTATTTATATCATCATTATTGAATATTGATAAAAGAGGCGTATTTCCGGTAACAGTATATCCTTGTTTCATCGTTTTAGATACCTGTCAATGCTCACTATTTGGTGCGCAACCAGACACCCCGGCTGTACCGGGATGGGTTGTCGGGGGTATAGACGACCTGGAAACCCAGGTGATCCAGCAAATCGGCATGATCCTGCTGGATTGGATAGGGGGCGACCAGGTACAGGTCTTCGTCAGGATGGATACCCTGGTTCAGGTCGGACCAGTCGGCTCCGTAGAATGAGTCGAGCAGCGCCTGTCCTCCCCCAAGACTTTTGGTGTAATACAGGTAAACGGGCTGGTCAAAATCGGGAAGCACAAGGATTGTTGCTCCCGGTCGCCAGGCAGTGGTTAATATCCGGCTGATCTCGAGGGTTTTCCCCTTGTCTCCCTGGTAATAGTTGAGAAGCGCGGGGATGCTGGCCAGGCAGAAAATGGTTACCAGCGCTGTCTGGCTGAGATTTGCCGAGATTCGGAAGGGTTTCCAATTTTCAGCTTTCACGATGAGCTGTTCGATGGCATAGGCCGTGAAGAGCAGCAGCAGGGGCATGAGGAATATGAGCTGCCGGGGGGCAAGGAAGTAATATTTGAGAACATTCATGCCCGTGATGAGCGCGACCTGTGCGATGACGGCATAAAAAAGAACCGCTAAGCGGCTGCGCGGCCGCGTGAAAATGCTTGATAGGATCCCAGCAGCTGCAAAAACCAGGCAAAGCGCCCCCCAGATCCAGGGCAGGAGCGGGAGAGAGGTATAAAAGGGTACCCAGCCAAAGGCAGTCCCCAGCATAGCCAGGAACGAGCTCTCCCCAAGCAGGAGCGGGATATGGTATGGATAAACTCCGGCAAAGGACAGCAAACCAGACAAAAAAACGAGCAGAAGAACGCAGGTCGCCCGGATCCAATATTTTCTGGACAGGGGAACAAAAGGTTCTGCCCTGGCAAGCCATAACCAGACGGCTCCATTAATGGCAACCAGCACCGCGTATACGTGGAAAAATATCCCAATCGCATTGATCAATGTATAGAGGACCCAGCGCCGTGGGGTTGGTTCCTCGATTGCGCGCAGGAGGAGCGCGCTGGAAAGCAAATAAAAGAAACCCAAAGATGCGTAAAAACGCAGCTCTTGTGAATACTGAACCTGGATAGGAGAGAGGGCAAGCAGGAGGGCCGCCCACATGGCAACCCTGCGGCTGGCCAAGCGGGAAAACAGCGCGTATCCGGACAGGATCGTCAGGGTTCCCCACATCACCGAGGTCAGGCGGAGAGTACCTTCGGACGTATCGAGACGGGCGACCACCCATCCAAACAGGTAGTCCAGGGGCATGGCCATCACATGGTGCCGGACGGTATCGATGACTACCCGTGGGTCGGGGTTTATCAACGCGTTTGCCGTCCCAAATTCATCTATCCAATAAGAATCCACCCCCAACTGGTACAGGCGCAAAGCCAACCCCAGCAGAACTATCAGGATGAGAACAGCCCTGGCTGAGAGTTGAGGTGTACGTATCGGAGAGGTAGAGTGGATCATTTTTTCGTCGGGCTGTGCGATCTGGCTGGATTCCTACACATTAAAATGCCCAAATCAGGGCCAGGACGGCGCACACGGCGGTTATGAGCAGCGAAACGACAAAGGTCACCCGCAGCACCTGGCCTTCTTCGCCGATGCGGTCGATCGAGGCGGCAGCGTTCTGCAGCTTGGCCGGAGAGATTACACTGGCCAACCCCGCGCCGATCCCGCTGGCAGCCGCGATCACCAGACCGCTTGCGCCGATCCTCTCGGCCGTGGAGAGGTGAATGGCGGTCAGCATGGCGATGGCCGAAGTTTCAGATCCGCTGATAAATCCACCTAACAGGCCCAGATAGGGGGCAGCCAGCGCATAAAATTTACCAAAGGCGGCCGACGCTACGCTGGCGACCACATTGACCATATTATTAGCCGGATCCGCCAGCTGCCAATCCAGGCCTTTCCCGGAATGGTTGATCAGGTAAGCAATCGCAAAGAAAAGGATCGATGCCAGCATGGGCCGCGGAGCGCGCTTCCACCACCTGGCGAATGAAGCCTTGAACTGGCTCGGGCTGGGGCGGAGGAATGGCAGCGCCAGGAAGGTGCTGACCAGGATCCAGAAATATGCCTGCCAGAACAGGCGCAGTTTCTCTGGCGCATTCGGGATCAGGGCAACCGGCATGGCCAGACGGGTGAAGGTCAGGTCGAAGAGAGGCAAAAAGGGAGCGTTTACCAGCACGGCGAAAAATGTCAGGATGATCCAGGGAGAGAGGGATGCCCACAGCCCCAATTTTCTTTCGGCGGCCAGATCGCCCGGGCTCAGGACTCCCCGGTCGCGTAGGGGTTTGCGGGTTACCTTCAAGTACAAAAGCTCCGCCGCGATGACCCCCAATCCGGCCGCCACGCCGGTCAGGGGGATCATATGGATCGCATTCATGCCGATTGCGATCAGCCCGGCGGTTACCCCGGCAATCAGGGCGGGAACCAGGCCGCGGCGCAGCATGTCCCATTTCCCTACGATCCATAACATCCCCAGGGCGATACAGGTGCTGATCACGGGCATGAAACGCGCAAAGTAACCACCCACCTCGTTGACCGGCCGTCCGACAAACCCCGAGAAAACCACCACCGGGATCCCCAGCAATGCATACGTACACAAGGCATCATAACCGAGCGCCGGCAGCGCAATCGCCACGAAGGAGGTGTACCCCAAGGCCAACATAATGGGCGGCAGGATGGAGACCGGTGTGGCGCCCATGGCTGCCAGGAGCGTGCCAAAACCGACATTGACGATCATGATCTGTACGATCTGATCCCGGGGGGCAATCGTTTTTACCAAAGAGACCACCCGGTCGATAGCACCGGTGTCTTTCATCACCGTTACCTGGAACAATGAGGTGCCGACCATCAGGGTGATTGGGAAGGATGCAACTGCCCCGGCCAGGCTGATCATCAAGGCGATGGGCAGCGGAGTTTTGAAGTAAAGCCAGGCAACCAGCAAAGTGATTACCCACCCGGCCAGCCCAGCGAGATCGGCCGCGGTGCGACGCCACACGAGTAAAATGAAAATAAGCAGGATGGGAAGCAGCGTCAATAAAAATGGGATCAGGGTCATCAAGTCTCCATGTGGATCGCATTGTTAATGGAATAACCTGGTCCGCAGGCGGGCGCCGGCGAGTATTCAACTTTCTGGAAAACGATAGCTTACATTATAACGCGCAATCCCACATAAAAGGTAACGATTCTCTAGCTTGTGGTATATCACCCAAAATAACGCGGTCAGCCTATAAAGGGCCTGCGCCGGGGGATGCGGTAACCGGAAAGACGCACGGCTCGATGCCAGTCTGAATGGCATATTGTTCCATTACACTGGCAGAAAATGCATCCAGGGCGGTGGCCTGCACCAGGGCCACCATGCAGCCGCCAAACCCAGCCCCGGCCTGCCGGGCGCCGATTACCCCAGGCGCGGCGGTCATAGCCTGCCACATGGCCTGCATGGCCGGAGAGCCGATCTCGTACAGGTCGCGCGCGCCAGAATAAGAGGCATCCATCAGGCCGCGGAGCAGAGACTTATCTCCGCGGGTGAGTGCTGCGCCCAGGTCGAGCACGCGCTGGTTCTCCTCGATGATAAACTTGCAGCGCCTGGCCACAACGGCAGGCAGGTCCCCCTCGTGACGCGCAAACTGCTCGCAGGACAGCTCACATAAGGCATTAATAGGAGGGTAAAAAGCTTTTAGCAGGCGCACGCCCTCTTCGCATTGGGCGCGGCGCTCGCCGTATTCCGACCCGATCAGGTTGCGTTCGGCGCGCGTATCGCAAATCACCACCTGGAGACCCGCGGCGATGGGCACATCCCGGCTGGACAGGCGCGCGCAGTCCAACAGCAGGGCGCAGCCGGCTTTCCCCAGCGCTGAGCTGTACTGGTCGAGGATCCCGCAGTTGACCCCGACGAACTGGTTCTCGGCCCGCTGACCGAGCAGCGCCATTTGAACGGGATCGACCTGGAAACCGCCGGCCAGCTGAAGGGCAGCCCCCACCGCCATTTCGATGGCCGCCGACGAGCTCAAACCGCTTCCAAACGGGATGGTGCTGTGGATCAGCCCATCAAAACCGGCAAGGGGATATCCCTCGCCTTGCAGGATTTTGGCGGTGCCGCGCACGTAATCGATCCATGCGTAGGCAGGATCGCTCTGGATGTGATCCAGACTGAACTCGCCCCGGCCTTCCACATTCAGCGAGGCGATGGATATCTTTCGATCTGAGCGCGGGTGCACAGCCAGCCAGGTGTCGCGGTCGAGCGTCATGGTCATCACACAGCCCAGGTTGTAATCGGTATGGCTGCCCATCAGGTCTACCCGGCCTGGGGCGCGCGCCCATAAACTGGGTAGACAGCCGTAGATTTGCTCGAACTTCTCGGTGATAGTTGCGCGGCGTACCTGTGGATCCATGTGTTACACCTCCCGGAATGCGCTCAGCAAGGCATCGACATTTGCGAGTGGAATATCGGTCATCATGCGGTGAGAAGGCGCCAGCAGCAGCCCGGTGCCATCTGGGGCCAGCTCGCGGATGCAGTCCTGGACGGCTGCACGCACATCCTGGGGGCTGCCGGATGGCAGGACAGTCTGCGTCGAAATGCCCCCGTAAAAGGCAAGTTTCCCGGCAAAGTTTTCACGCAGCCAGGCGTGGTCCAACACTTCCGGCTGGACGGGGTTGAGCGCGGTCAGGCCAATTTCAACCAGGTCCGGGAGTATTTTCTGGATCTGGCCATCCGAGTGGAGGATCACCGGCAGCCCCCGTTCGCGGAATGGCTCGAACAGGCGCGCCAGGCGCGGCTTGATGAGCTGTCGCCAGGAGGCCGGAGAGAAGAGCAGATTTTTCTGCGCCCCATAATCATCGCCAAAATACCCGCCGTCCACGCCCAGCTCGAGAAACCGGTGGATCAGCCCGAGCTGGATGGCGGTGATGCGGTCGAGCAGCTCGCTTACAAAGCCGCTATCCTCCCCAATGTCTACAAAGATCTGCTCGAACCCACGCAGCGACCAGGCGCGCTCGAACAATGCAAAGCCGAAATTGGGAACGACAAAATACTGCTGCCCGAAGTTCTCGATGAGATCTCTAGCCTGATCCAACAGCCCGTGAGCATCGGGGTCCGGCCAGGGGAATGAATCAAGGTCATTTTTATTGGCCAGTGGATTGAATGGAATGTAATAGCCTTCCTCACCGGTGGCGTGCCCGGCCCCCCACCAATCATAGCGAACTCGGCCATCCGCGCTGAGGGGTCCACTAAAGCTAATATCCACCCGCAGCAGGTGGTTCCCAAGGAACACAGATAGTTCCTCCAGTGGCACACCATAGTGGAGAGATATCTTTTCACCCATTGCGGCGGTGTAGTTGACCTGGGTCGGCAGATGGTCGACCGGTAAGCAGGTGAGCGCCCGGCACAGGCGGTCTTTGGGGGTAAACTGCATAAATATTTCCTCGGTGGGCGCTTGCTCGGATGCAAGGCGCTGTATGGAATGGTGAGACGGATATCTTACTATAAAAGACTGGAGTGCGGATCAGGCGCTGTGCACCTGGCCGGGATGGAGCCGGGTTGAACTCTCTCGGACGATCAGCTCCGGTTTCAAAAGGACGGCGGCGGTCTCTTCAGAAGGATGACCGGCGTGGAGATTTTGGATCAAACGGACGATTTCTACTACGGCCTGGCTGCCCAGCTGGTGTTGATCCTGGACAATGGTGGTCAGCGGCGGCGAGTAATAAGCTGTTTCGGGTAAACCGTCGAACCCAACCACCCCAAACTGGGCGGGGATTTTCCTTCCGGATAGTGTAGCTGCACGGACAACGCTCAGCGCCATTTGATCGTTTCCGACAAACACGGCATCCAGGTCAGGTGATTGCTCCAACAATTGGCGGAAGGCAGCCTCGCCGCTGGCGGACGACCAGTTCCCTTCGGTGCAGTCAGTTTTTTGGGGTTCGATCCCCCAACCGGTCAGAGCCGCCTCCCAGCCGGCCCTGCGCTGGCGGCTTTCCCACCAGTCCAGCGGGCCGGAGATATGCCCGATGCGCCGGTAACCTTCCTGGAGCAGGTGCTCGACAGCCATCTTCCCACCCAAAAAGTTGTCGTAGGCGATGATCGGTAAATTTTGGCGGCTTTCCATGGTGATAAATACAACCGGTACGGGGAGATCGATCAAAGTATCAGTGACCCAGCGCCGGTTGTCACCCACCTGTGGGACTGCCCAAACGATCCCATCCACGTGGTGCGAAAGCAAGTTTTGGAATATAGGCTCAATGGTTTCGGTGTCGAAACGGGGCAGTTCTTTGAGCAGCATAGCATAACCCAGCTCCTCGGCCTGGCTGGTAATGCCGTTCAGGGTGCGAGCAGGGCCGTTGTATTTCAAGCCTGCAGTTACTACCCCCAGGGTATAACTGCGCTGCTGGATCAAGCTGCGCGCCAGGGCGCTGGGCTGGTAGCCGATTTCTGCGATCACCTTCCGGATGCGATCGCGAGTCTGTGGGGCAACATCCGGTCGTTCATTGATGACTCTGGACACGGTCTGAGTAGAAACGCCAGCCGCTTTGGCAACTTGCTTCATCGTAGAGCGCTTGTTGATCGACATGACAGGACCTGATCCGCCCACAGCTGTTATCGTTATCGGGAACGATAACATCATAGCAAATCGAATATAGGTTGTCAAGAACCACACCCGCTAACTATTGACAGGCCGATTCTTTTTTGCTAAACTATGCATATCCACCATGTTAACGATAACGGGAACGTTATCGGAAACGATAACAGACATACTCCTGAATTAAGCGACACATTTTAATTTAATAATAATTGCGTTCCTCCCAGTAAATGGTAGTGGAATACCAGCAGCTCTGGTATTGGGTTTTCTGATGCGGTAAGAGGTAATCCCGGTTCCACATATGTCGTCAGCACGGCTCGAAAGAAACGAAAACTTTCGCCGTGCGCCTATCACACCCATAAAGGAGAATGCAAGGAATGAACGCCAAAGCTAAAGCTGTTCGTCTCGTTGTAAGCTTGTTTTTCATCGTGCTGATGGTTCTGCAAGCTGGCTGCCAGACCGCCACGCCCACAGCTGCTCCCCAAACCGAAGATCAGGCCCCTGCGCCTGCCGCCGGTGGTAATTGGTGCAGCAATGTCAAGATCGTGTTCTTCCCCGGCGGTCCTGCGGGCGGTGTGTTCGCCAATAATGTCTACAATGGCGCTAAGCAGGCCGAAGCGGATCTGGGCGCCAGCGTCCAATACGTCTTCTCCGATTGGGATCCCCAGAAAATGACCACCCAATTCAAAGAGGCCGCCAGCACCAGCCCCGATGGTATCGCGGTGATGGGTCACCCGGGCGATGACGCCTTTGACGCCCTCATCGACGACGCCGAAGCAAACGGCATTATCGTGACCAGCCAGAACACTCCCCTCCCCAAAGCCGAAGAGAAATACAAAACGAATGGTTTCGGCTATGTGGGCGCCGAACTCTACCAGGCGGGATGGGATCTTGGGAAGCAGTCCATCAAGCAGTTTGGTCTGCAGAGCGGCGACCGGGCCATGGTCTGGGGCCTGCTCTCTCAGCCGACCCGCGGCGAGCGCACTCGCGGCGTAAAGGAAGCTCTGGAAGATGGTGGTTTGACGGTGGACTACAACGAAATTGACTCGGCGACCAATGCCGATCCGGCGGCTGGCGCACCGACCTTCGCTGGCTATGTGACCTCCCACCCGGATGTCAAGTTGGTCGTCACCGACCATGGTGGTCTAACCGCCACATTGGAGACCTACATGAAAGCAGCCGGCAAGAATCCGGGCGACATCCACACCGCCGGGTTTGATCTTTCGCCCGCCACCGCTGCGGCGATCAAAGGCGGCTGGACAGAGTTGGTGATCGACCAGCAGCCCTGGCTGCAGGGCTACCTGCCCGTCCTGCAAATCTGCCTGACCAAGGTGTACGGTTTCTCTGCCTTGCACATTAACACCGGCGCCGGTTTTGTCGACAAGGGCAACATCGAGTTCATCGAGCCGCTGGCCAAGAAAGAAATTCGCTAGTTCGAATCTGGATTGAAGTGGGGGCAAGCGGTGTTTCCTTTCCCGCTTGCCCCTAAAATTTGTCCATTCGCAACATCGATCGAGGTGATTGGATGGAAGAATTACTTAAGATGGAGAATATCTCCAAATCGTTTGGAGAAGTCAAGTCCTTAGTCGACGTGGATTTCGAGATCCAGCGCGGCGAGGTGGTGGGCCTGCTGGGGGATAACGGTGCGGGCAAGTCGACCTTGATCAAGATTATCACCGGTTACCACCGCCCGGATCCGGGCGGGGTTATCTATTGGAAAGGCGAGAAGGTCGAACATCTGACGGTTGAAAAGAGCCGCAAGTTGGGCGTCGAAACGGTTTACCAGGAACGAGCACTGGCCGACCAGCAGACGATCTGGCGAAATATCTTTATGGGGCGCGAGCTGACCACCAGCCTGGGGCTGATGGACATCCGAAAGATGAAGAGCGAAACCCAGAACCTGATGAACCAGATGATGGGGTTCACTTCGACTGCGGTCACGGCAGATAATGTCGTGCGGACCATGTCAGGCGGAGAGCGGCAGGGGATCGCCATTACCCGCGCATTATATTTCCAGGCAGAATTGATCATCCTGGATGAACCCACCATGGGCCTCTCACTTTCCGAAACAAAGAAAGTTCTGGAATTTGTTGGGAATATCAAGCGCGCCAACAAATCCTGTATCTTTATCGACCATAACATCTTCCACGTGTACCCGGTTGCGGACCGCATCGTAGTTCTCGACCGGGGCCGGATCGCCGGGCAGTTCATGAAGGGCGCTCTCAGCCTGGATGAATTAATCGACCGGTTGTACAAGGTGGCGCAGACCGGCAGCCTTGGAAATGAGAATAATAATGCCGACTAAGGAGTCTGCCCGGATGAACGTTCCTACTGAGGTTGAAAAAGTAAACGATCCCCGCCGTGTGACTACGCCAGGTTGGGCGCGTTGGGCGCGCCATTATGCGCTTCAGCTGGGGATCGTGGCTGTGCTGCTGGTCATCTGGGGAATTTTTATCTTGTTCGCGCCGCTGACTTTCCTCTCCCCCCAGATTTATCAGGCCTTTATGTCCTCGACGCCCTTCTTCGCGATGATCGCCCTACCGCTGACCCTGATCGTGATTGCTGCGGAGATGGATCTCTCTTTCCCATCCGTCATGACCCTGGGCATGACTTCCTTCGCGCTCACCTATACCCATACGGGGAATATCGGGCTGGCTTTCGTGGCCTGCCTGGTTACTGGCGTACTGGCCGGTCTGTTGAATGGAATCATCGTGGTAAAAATCGGCATCCCTGCCCTGGTAGCCACGATCGGCACCCAGTTCTTTTACCGCGGTTTGGTGCTGGTGATCAATGGGGGTAATGGAACCTCGCTGGTGCCGATCAAAGACACACTGTTGTATGACCTGTTGGTTGGGCGCCAGTTGGGCATCCCTTCCCAGATGGTCTGGACGATCCTGATCGCGATCATGGTTTGGATCTTCCTCAACCGCACCCGCGCCGGCGCGCATATCTACCTGGTGGGCGATAACATCGAAAGCTCGCGGCTGATGGGGATCAACGTGGACCAGCGCAAGATCCTCTCGTTTGCCATCGTCGGCCTGGCGGCAGCCTTCGCGGGCCTGGTCGCCAGCCTGGAGATCAACTACTACTGGCCAACCCTGGGCGAAGGCTACCTGCTGCAAACCCTGGCATCCGTATTCCTTGGCGGCACCTCGGTATTTGGCGGGACGGGTACCATCTTTGGCACCTTTATCGCGGCATTCATTATTGGCGCGATCAACGCCGGTATCGTTGCGGTCGGGTTGGGAGGGTTCTGGACCCAGGTGATTTACGGCCTGATCATCCTCGTCTCGGTAGCTCTGCAGACCGTGCTGGGTCGCAGGCTGCGTAAATAACCCGGGGGTCAAGATGAATTCCAGACAACGGGTACTGATGGCCCTCAACCATCAGGAACCAGACCGCGTTCCGATCGACCTGGGCGCGACGATCGTCTCGTCCATCACCAAAAGCGCGTATCTGGATCTCAAGAAATACCTGGGTGTGCCGGTCGCTGAGCTCACCATGCTGGACCACGTCCAGCAGCTCCCCTATCTCGATGATGATCTGTTGGAACGGTTTGGGGTGGATTTTCGCCTGGTGCAGCTTCCGGCTGCCACAGCACCCGGTTTGAGTGTTTTCGAAGAGGGCGATTATTACGCGTTTATCGACCGCTGGGGCTCCAAGCTGCATATGCCTAAGGACAGCGGTCTGTATTTTGATTGGGTGGATTTTCCCATCCGGGAAACCAGTATGGCTGCGCTGGATGCTTACCATTGGCCGCGTCCGGATCCCATCGAATACAACCTGCGGTTGGCGGACCAGGCAAAAACACTTTTCGAGCAGACCGATTATGCCCTGGTCGGCAGCGCGGTGATCGGCGGGGGCATCTTCGAGCAGCCCGCTCGTACCATGGGTTTGCCGAATTTTATGATGGCGCTGGTCTCCGAACCGGAATTTGCCGACCGGCTGATGGAACGGATCACCGATATCTACATCGAATCGTGTAATAACTACCTGGATCATGTCGGGCAGTATATCCAGGTTTTCACTTTCTGGGATGATGTGTGCGGTCAGAACGGCTGGCTGATCCGCCCTGAGCTTTACCGCAAGATGATCAAGCCCAAGCAGCGCCGCCTGGTGGAGGCGATTAAGAAAAAGACAGATGCTAAATTGTTCTACCACAGTTGCGGGGCGACCTTTGACCTGGTCCCGGACCTGATCGATCTCGGGTTCGACATCCTGAACCCGGTGCAGGTTTCTGCGAAAGGGATGGATACCCGCAGGCTGAAAACCGCCTTTGGCAAAGATATCGTCTTCTGGGGCGGCGGGGTGGATACCCAGAGCGTCTTACCCTTTGGCAAACCCGCAGAAGTGGCGGATGAGGTCAAACGCCGTATCGACGACCTCGCCCCTGGGGGCGGGTTTATCTTCGCTGCGATCCACAATATCCAGGCCTTTGTCCCGCCCGCCAACGTTGTGGCAATGTACGACACGGCCCTGGATTACGGACGATATTCGAGAAAGTGATTAGTGATTAGGGATCCGTGATTAGAAACTGGTGTCCAGAAAAATACGCTGAGGTAAACAAAAATGAAACATCGCGAACGCGTTTTGATGGCGCTCAACCATGAAGCGCCCGACCGCTGCCCTATGCAGGTTTCTTTTACCCCTGAGTTTGCCTCCCGGCTGAAAGCCGAGCTGCGTTTGGGGGGAAGCTCGATCCACAACCCCCACGGAGGGGGGAATACCTATGAGCTTGAGAGAGCGTTGGGTGAAGACCTGCTCCTCACTTCGGTTGGCTGGGCAAATTCGTACTATCAAACCTCGGGTGAATATATGGATGAATGGGGGATTGGCTGGAAATCGGCTGAATACACCACGCCCTACGGGGTTGGGTATTACACCGAGATCCGCCAGCATCCCCTGGCCGACGACAGCGCTATCGATACCTACCAACCACCCGATCCAAACCGGCCAGAGCTTTACCACGAGGCGGATTGGGTGCTGCGTACATTCAAGGATGAATACTGGATCGTCGGGGTGACGGTCACGACCCTCTTCGAGACCGCCTGGGCTTTACGTGGCTACGAACGCATGCTTTCAGATTTCGCACTCAACCCGGATCTGGCCGAGCGCTTGCTGGATATCCCCTACCATTACCACCTGACTGCCGCCAAGAAGCTGGCGCATATGGGTGTGGATATGATCTGGATCGGCGACGATGTCGGCGCCCAAAACGCCATGCTCATTTCCCCAAAGATGTGGCGCAGGTTCCTCAAGCCGCGCATGGCAAGTTTTATCGCCGAGCTAAAAGCGATCAACCCCGGGCTTAAAGTCGCTTACCATTCGGATGGAGTGATCTATCCGATCATCCCAGACCTGATCGAGATCGGGCTGGACGTGCTTAACCCGATCCAACCCGCCTGTATGAACCCGGTTCGACTCAAGCAGGAGTACGGCGACAGGCTGTGCTTCTGGGGATCGCTGGATGAGCAGCATACCCTGCCCTTTGGCACCCCCGGCCAGGTTTGCGAAGAAGTCCACGAGCGCATGCGGACCCTGGGTAAAAACGGCGGGTTGATCCTGGGGCCGACTCACCACGTCCAGTTGGATACTCCCATGGAGAATTTCTGGGCGATGGTCAATACGATTACCCAGACACCCTACCCTGAAGCATAGATGGCAGGATTGATATTCGATATCAGGGAATTTGCTGTCCATGATGGGCCGGGGATCCGCACGACGGTTTTTCTGAAAGGCTGCCCGCTGTCCTGTGTGTGGTGTCACAACCCCGAAGGTCAGTCTTGTATCCCCCAGGATATTCACAGCCCGGCAGGATCGCGAACGGCCGGGATTGAGTATTCGGCAAAAGACCTGGCTGCTCTATTGAACCGGCAGGCGGAGGTACTGCGGGCCAATGAAGGTGGGGTGACATTTTCAGGTGGAGAACCGCTTTTACAGGCCGGTTTTGTCGCGGAAGTGATCGATTTATTAGACGACCTGCACGTTGTTTTGGATACTTCGGGTTATGGTAGTGAAATTGACTTTCGCCGGCTGCTCGAGCGGGTCGATCTGGTCTACTATGACTTGAAGCTGATCGATCCCGAGGCGCACCGAGTTTATACCGGGGCAGATAACCAGATCATCCTGCAAAACTTGAAAGAGTTGAGCGCCAGCGGTGTCCCTTTTGTGATACGCGTCCCGCTGGTGCCCGGGGTGACCGACACGCACGCCAACCTTGTTGCGATCGCCGCGCTGGTCAGCGGACTCCCCGGTTTAGTGAGGGTGGACCTGCTGCCCTACAACCGGGCGGCGGGAGCAAAATACAAGGCGGCCGGGATGGAGTTTCGCGCGCAGTATAACGAGGCCAGCCCGGTCAACGCGGATACGGGTGTATTCGAGCGGGCCGGAGTAAAGGTACGGGTGGCATGAATCCACGCATCGAAGAACTGAAACGGCGGGTACGGGACGGGGACCACCGCTCGAAACGGCAGGGCGATCCGATCGATATCCTGGAAGAATGCGAGGCGGAAAGGCTGTCCTGGCCTAAACGTGCGGCGCGCCTGGCCGTGCGCCAGTGCGAGGCGGAGACGGTGGTCATCGCCGCGGAAGAAGAAATCGTCTTTACGCGCACCCTGCCGGCCGCGATCCCGCCGGTCTTTTCACAAGCAGATTGGGAGCGTCTTTGCGCTGGGCGCACGCTGCACGAGTTGGGGCCGATCAACAACATCTGCGCCGATTGGGGAAAAGTCCTGGCACAGGGTCTGCTCGGGCGCCGTGACACAGCCCTGGCATCCCTGGAGATGTACCGGGATGATCCACAGGCAGTCGAATTTCTGGAAGCCGCGATCGAAACGCTGGAAGGCGTGCTTGGATTGGCAGCCCGCTACGCGCAAACTGCCCGCCAGATCGGCCGCCTGGATCTGGCCGTGATTTTGGAACGAGTCCCGGCAGCTCCCGCTCAAACCTTCCGTGAAGCATTGCAGGCGCTGCGACTGCTGCATGCGGTGGTGTGGCTGTGCGGGCATTATCACGTGGGGCTGGGACGCTTCGACCAGTACATGTGGCCGTACTTGAAAGCCGATCTTGCCAGTGGGAATTTGGATGAAGCCCGCGCATACGACCTGCTGGCTGAGTTTTTCATTTCCCTCAATAAAGACAGCGATCTATACCCAGGGGTCCAGCAGGGCGATAACGGGCAGACCCTGACCCTGGGTGGGGTAGACCGCGCAGGTAAGCCGGCGGTAAACCCTTTGACCTACCTGGCCCTGCGTGTATCTCGCGACCTGGGGATGATCGACCCCAAGATCAACCTGCGGATCTCGGCCCATACCGATCTGGACCTGTTGTGCCTGGCGAGCGAGCTGACCCGCAAAGGGTTGGGTTTCCCACAGTATTCCAACGATGATGTGGTCATCCACGGGTTGGTGGCGCACGGCTACAACCTGGAAGATGCCCGGGATTACGCGGTGGCAGCCTGCTGGGAGTTCCTCATCCCCGGCTGGGGGATGGACGTGGTCAATATCGGCGCGGTTTCTTTTCCCGCCGCGGTGGACCAGGCCATCCGCCAGGGTCTGGGGGCCGGCGAAGAGTTGGCCGGGATCATACTGAGGGTCAAAAGTGAGATCGAAGGACAGGTGCAGCGGCTGGCTGCTGTCTACGAGCGCCTGCTGCTTCCGCCTGCTCCGTACTATTCCGTGTTGATGAGCGATTGTCTCGAGCGGGGAAAAGACCTATCCACGGGCGCCCGATATAACAACTATGGGATCCACGGAGCCGGCGCAGCTAATGCCGCGGATGCGTTGAGCGCGGTACAGGAGTTTGTTTTTCGCGAGGGGAGTGTCAGGCCGGAAGATCTTCTAGACGCGCTGGATGCTAATTACGAAGGGTACGAGGAACTGCGCTTGAAGCTGGCGGAGCTGGGACCCAAGGTAGGCAACGACGACGATCGCGCGGACGCATTTATGGTCTTGCTCTTCGATCTGTTCGCCGGTGCCTGTGAGAGCTACGGCCTGACTTCGCGCGGCGGGATGCTGAGGCCCGGGACCGGGTCAGCCATGTACTATCTCTGGCTGGCGCAAGGCCGGGATGGGATGCGCGAGCCGCTGGTAGGCGCCACGGCGGAGGGACGCCGCAAAGGCCAGCCCTTAGGCGCTAACCTGGCGCCTTCGCAGGGCATTCGCATCCGCGGCCCGATCAGTGTGCTGCTCTCGTTTGCAAAACTAGACAACCGGCGCGCCTGCAACGGCGGACCGATCACCATGGAGCTGTCGGATTCGGTTTTCCGCGATGAAGAGTCGATCCGCAAAGTAGCCATGCTGGTGCGGACGTTCGCCCAATCTGGGTGCCAGCAGCTTCAATTAAACAGCCTGAATGTGGATACATTGCGCGAGGCCAGGGCTCATCCCGAGCTGCATAAAAATCTGATCGTGCGGGTGTGGGGCTGGAGCGGCTACTTCTGCGAGCTCAGCGAGGAGTACCAGGACCAGATCATCGCCCGGCACATGTATCGGGACATATAATCAAATCATTTGATTGGACATATGCCTGGGGTGTAAATCTTGCCTGTCTGGCTTCCTGTTACCCGGCGGCTGTCTGGGTGCTTTCTGGGCGGAAAGAAGCCAGCGCTCCTTCACGATCGGTGTAGATTTCGAAAAGGAGATTGAAGGCTGAGGCCTCCAGGGTCCGGACGACTCGCGGCTGCGGGTTGAGCAGCTTGACATGCTTCTGAAAGCCGGAATCTACATCGTCTGTCATCGCGTGGATCGCGCCCCAGCCTTCCTCAGGGTCGTGTGGTTTTTCTCCGCGCATCAAAAGAGCAATGGAGTGCAGCGCAACAAGCCCAGAACTGCTTAAAAAGGATGTATCCCCCAAATCGATCAGCACATCTCGGATACCCGACCGGTATAGTTCCTGGGCTTTCGCCACCAGCTCCAGGTAATTGGATGCGTCAATATCACCGTGCGTGGAGATAACCGCAACGAGCGCGGGTTCAAATATCTTCTCAATCGTAATTTCCATGTGCCATTCTCCTAACCGTTCATGACTCCCGGATCCCTGCCTCCAGGAGGATGTTTCAACCTTACTATAGTAATATTACCAAATTTGGTTGGAAAATGGAAATTATGGTGGTCTCGCTCAGCTGATAGGCCCATGCCGGCGGCGAGGCGGCCGCCCTGGAGAAGGTCCGCCCGATCTTTGAAACGATCAGCCAAAAGGTGATCCATGTGGGCGGCAGCGGCCAGGCAGTCTCGATGAAAATCGCCATCAACCTGTGTCTTGCACCTCAGCTCATTGCTCTTTTTGAAGGAGTGCTGTTAGCCGAGCGGAGCGGTATCCCCCGCGCAAGTGCTCTGGATGCGCTGCTCAACAGCGTAGCCTCCTCCCCGGCGATGAAGTACCGCGCCCCTTTCATATTGAATTGGCCTGACTCGGTTTTCATCGATGGGAAGCCCATGAAACGAAATGGAAAACTGCTCGATGTGGATTTGGAACGCATCTCCCGGATGGCCCACCAATCTCGTGACGCAGTTGTGGCCAAATCCGGCTTCAAGATGCCCACCCTGCAGGCCGCCATTTGACCGCAACCCGTAGATGCTAATGAAAACCGCCGGCGATGAGGATCTGCCTCATCGCCGGCGGTTTTTTGGAATCTAGTTTTATACCACAAAGTAAAAGCGAGTCCAGAGAGCCATGAAAACGATCTGAATGGTGAAAAACAATACAATGAGAACCTTATTGACGTATTCGTTCTTGCCCCATATCCCCAGCAAGATGAATACTGGGAAAAGTACTGCGCAGTAGCGAGATGCTGATTGGAGAGTGCCTGTAAAAGTGACGGGTATCAGTGAAAGTAATACATATGCTCCATTACTCAAAGAAGGAAGCCGGAAAAGAGCCACCACCCCGAGAAGTAGAAAAAAAAGAATACTTGCCTGATCAATCGTGGTGATAAATGAATTTTGCAATGTGGGGTGAAAGATTGTATCCCAGGGAAATGCAATCGTCTTGTTCCAGGCTTGTTGGATCTTGAAGATTGCCAGGAAATCATGTGTTACAGGCATCAATGCTGCCATATGTCCGATCAGGACAAGAGGTGCAATCGCCATCCAAAGAATATTTATACGGATTTTTCGATACTGCCAGCCGATAGATTCAAGATAGAGGATGGATAAAGGAATAACAATGATGAAACCTAAGGGGCGAGTAAGTGTGGCCAGAGCAGCCATAAGCCCAGCTATCCACCAAATCTTTCGCCTGGCCAAATAGAATGCGGCAATAAGGAAAAAAAGAAATGTGGCGTCAGTATACATCGCGCTGAAAATAAACGCGGATGGGAATAGCAGCAGGTAGAGAATTGACCGCATGGCTACTTCTTCATCCCCATGGACCAGCATAATAAATCGGTACAACAAGATCAGCGCTCCGATTAGGGACGCTGATGAAACTAGTATTCCCACAATCAGGTATGCGACTTTCCAATTTACAAAATGCTCCAAAGGGTTGCCAAGGACCCTTAATATGTATGGATAGATAGGATAGAAAGCAATATT
>Ga0105104_10000098_pt1 | contig 60664 bp, 44 predicted proteins | sample PPLLaktember2015_3_FD_87034 | JGI IMG/M metagenome (GOLD analysis project Ga0105104, IMG submission 87034) | Freshwater sediment microbial communities from Prairie Pothole Lake near Jamestown, North Dakota, USA - PPLs Lake P7 Core (6) Depth... | ecosystem: Environmental > Aquatic > Freshwater >... | reverse complement strand
CGGTACGAGCCAAGGCTAACGTCGAGGAACCGGAACGAGCCGGGGCGCGCACGCGGATCGTTATTTCGGAAATTCCGTATCAGGTTAACAAGACGCGGCTGATCGAGAGCATAGTTCAGCAGGTCAACGACAAGAAGATCGAAGGTGTTGCCGATATCCGGGACGAATCGGATCGCGACGGCATGCGGCTGGTGTTGGAACTCAAGCGCGAAGCTGTCCCCGATGTGGTGCTTTCGCAGCTTTTTAAGCACACGCCGATGCAGGAAACCTTCGGCGTGATTATGCTCGCTCTGGTAAAGGGCGCGCCGCGCATTCTTGATCTCAGGCAGATGATCGAATATTATCTCGATCACCGCCATGATGTGATCTACCGCCGCGCGCAATATGAACTGCGCGAAGCCAAAGAGCGGATGCATATTCTCGAAGGCTTGCAGATCGCGGTGGACAACATTGACGAAGTGATTGACATTATCCGTAAGGCTTCTTCCACCGAAGTGGCGGCGGCGGAATTACGTGCAGCCTTCCAGCTATCCGAAGTGCAAGCCAAGGCAATTCTGGATATGCGGCTGGCGCGGCTCACGGGTCTGGAACGGCAGAAGCTCATTGATGAAATCCGGGAACTCAAATCACGCATCGCCGCGCTGGAAGCATTGATCGCCTCGCGGGAAATGCGCATGCAGGCCGTCCGCGCAGAGCTGGTCGAACTCCGCGAAAAGTACGGCGACGAGCGGCGAACGCTTGTGGTGGAAGACACGGCGGAAGTGTCCATGGAAGATTTGATCGCTACCGAAGAGATGGTCGTGACCATTTCACACGGCGGCTACATCAAACGCTTCCCCGTTTCCGGATTCCGCAAGCAGGGCCGCGGAGGACGCGGCAGCCAAGGAGCGTCCACGCGCGAAGAGGACTGGATCGAACATCTGTTCGTCGCTTCGACGCACGACTATATTCTGTTCTTCACGGACAAAGGCCGCTGCTACTGGCTGAAGGTTTATCAGATTCCGCAGCTCGGACGCGGCACGCGCGGCAAAGCTCTGGTCAATCTGATCGAACGCAGCGCCGAGGAAAACGTGCGGGCGTTTGTTACGGTCAAGGATTTTTCCGAAGATCGGTACGTGCTCATGTGCACGAAGAACGGCACGGTGAAAAAGACTCAGCTTTCCGATTTTTCCAATCCACGCTCATCGGGGATCATTGCACTGAACATTGCGGAGGGAGACGCTCTGTTGGACGCCGCATTGACCGACGGTTCCAATGAAGTGATCATCGGCACAAGTGAAGGCAAGGCTGTCCGTTTCACGGAAAATGAAGTGCGAGCCATGGGCCGCACGGCCACGGGTGTGCGCGGCGTGGCCTTGAAGGCCAGTGCGTATGCCGTGGGCATGATTGTCGTGCACGAAAACTCCTCTATTCTTACCGTGACCGAAAACGGCTACGGCAAACGCTCGGCAGTGGAAGACTTCCGCCTCACCAAACGCGGTGCACAGGGCGTGCTGGCTCTGAAAACCACACCCAAAACCGGATTGATGGTGGCGATTAAAGAGATCAACGAGAATGATGATCTTATCATCGTGACCTCCAACGGAGTTGTGATCCGGCAGAGCGTATCTGCGATCCGCGAAATGGGTCGGGTTACGCAAGGCGTGAGGCTCATTAAGCTGGACACCGGAGACCGCGTAGGCGACGTGGCCAAGATCGTCAAGGAAGATGATGACGATCAGTTGGAAGTCAGCGAGAACGGCGACGCGGGCGGAGAAGGTTAAGCATAGATCGCGGCCAAGCGGCGCGAGTGATTTAGAAAGGACGGACGATGGATAATCCGGCAAGTTTGATTTCCGCTGAGGAATTGTCCGCGCTCGAAACGGCGGCGAAGCAGAATCCCACGGATGCGGACGCGCAAGCCAAATGGGGCGGCGGTCTCTGCCGCGCGGGTAAATTTACGGAAGGCGTTGCCGCGCTGCGCGAGGCTATTCGTATGGACGGGACCCAACCGCTCTACCGGCTGCTGCTTGCTTTAACCTTGCGGGAAACCGGCGATTTCGAAACGGCCCTGCAAGAACTCGAAGGCGTCGTGCGCATGGCGCCGGACATTCCTGAAGTGCACTATGAGTTGGGCGTGACCTGGGCGATTTTGGGCAACGCGGGTTCCGCGGTTTCGTCGCTGGAGGAAGCGGTGCGGCTCTCACCGGATTTTGCCGAGGCACAGTACAATTTGTCCATCGTGAAGCTTCTGACCGGAGATGCGGAAGGCTCAAACCGAGCACAAGCCGTTCTGCAAAAACTTGATCCTGCGGCGGGAGCGGAATTGCAGGAAAAGCTGAACCGGCTGACGGAAATGATCAATTCCATGCCCGACCAAGCATGAAAAACCTTACGCGGATTCGCGCGAATCCGTGCCGATGAAAGAATCATGACAGCGAAGATAAAGCCATCCCCCGAAGACCATCGCACCAGCGAAAGATCGCTGGCGGCATCGTTTTATCTGCCGATGATCGCGGGATCGTTTGACGTGATTGCGGTCACGGTGGCAGCGTCGTTGGCTTTTTATCTCCGTTTTTACTGGCCGCTGCCCGATCTGGTGCCTTTTCACTGGATGCCCAAGCCGATGAACTACGTTTTATTCGGCGTGGCTCTGGGGATGGTTTATGTGATCGTGTCGTGGTCGTATCGCGGTTATGCCACGCGGATTCGCGTTCCATTGGAGCAGGAAGTCGGAAGAATTCTGCGCGGATCCCTGCTGTCAACGGGCGTGCTGTTGGCGCTGATTTTTTTCTATCGCGAATTCACATACTCGCGGCTCGTGTTTCTAATGACGCTCTGTTTCATGGTGCCGGCTTTAATTGCCTCGCGTTCCATGTTTCAGCGCGTGCAGATTATGCTGTTTAAGCGGGGAATCGGCGTGATGCGCGTCGCCCTGTGGGGCACGGGCGAACTCGCGGCGCGGCTGTGGCAGGATTTCGAGCGCGGCCGCACACAGGGATTCCAATTGATCGGCGCGGTGGGAGAAGCGCCCGTGGAGGGCGGTCGTTCTTTAGGCGAGATATCCGCGCTTCGCGATCTGGTGTTCGAGCATGATCTGGATATGTTGGTCATGGCTCCGCCGCCGGACGAAGAGGAGCGAATGGATGATGTCATGAAGGCCGCCGAAGGCTTAACCGTCGAATTGCTCTTTTGTCCATCTGCCGTGGAGATTACGCGTTCGCGCATTCGCGTAACGGAAGTCGGCGGGCGGCCGATTCTGCGGATGAAAACCATTCCCATGGCCGGATGGCGGTACGTCGTCAAGCGAATGATGGATTTCGGACTATCCGGCTTGTTTCTGATTTGCTTCTCATGGCTGTATGCGATGGTCGCGGCGGCGGTTTATCTGGACGACGGACGCCCGATATTCTACAAGCAGAAGCGAGTGGGAATGGACGGGCGGGAGTTCGATATCGTCAAATTCCGCACGATGCGCAAGGATGCGGAAACGCAAAGCGGGCCGGTTTGGGCGAAGAAAGGTGATCCGCGCGTCACGCGAATCGGCGGTTTTTTGCGGCGTTGGTCCTTGGATGAATTGCCGCAGTTTTTAAGCGTATTGCGCGGCGACATGTCTTTGGTCGGTCCGCGGCCCGAACGTCCGCATTTTGTCGAGCAATTTTCCCGGCACATTCCTCAATATTTGGATCGTCATCGCGTGAAATCGGGACTCACGGGTTGGGCGCAGGTGAGCGGATTTCGCGGCAGCGATACGACGATTGAGGAACGCACCGAATTCGATTTGTATTACGTTGAAAACTGGAGTTTATGGTTCGACGTCCGCATTCTGCTGAAGACGTTGATTGCGGTGATTCGCGGGCGCGGCGCGATGTAGGGTCGTCGGTATCAGAACCTCTTTCCATCTTTAAGTTAGGAGACGCTTTCATGCCACGCCAAACGTCCCCAACCCATCATGACGGTCCGAAAATTTCCGACGCGACCGTCAAGCGGCTTTCCAAGTATTATCGAACGCTGCAAAGCTCCATTGCACAGGAAAAGACGACGATTTCTTCGGAAGAGATCGCGCGCTTGAACGGCCTCACGGCGGCTCAAGTGCGGAAGGATCTCTCGTTTTTCGGCGCCTTCGGCCGCCGCGGTCTGGGATACAATGCCGTAGATCTGCATCGCAACATCAGCCAGATTCTCGGCCTGCACCGCACATGGAACGTGTGTCTGGTCGGCGCGGGCAACATCGGAACGGCGCTCGTGCATTTCCGGCAGTTTCAGGAGCAGGGATTTTTATTCAAATTGATTCTCGACAGCGATCCGGCCAAGTGGGGGATGAAAATCGCCGATCTGGACGTGCAGGATTTCGAGCAGTGCGATGAATTGGTCAAGCGGGAAAAGATTAAAATCGGAGTGGTCGCCGTGCCGGGACCCGGGGCGCAGCGCGTCGTGGATCGTTTGGTGCAGGCGGGAATCAAGGCGATTTTGAATTTTGCTCCGGTGACGATTCTGGTGCCGCCCGGAATCTACGTGCGCAACGAAAATATGGTGATTGAAATCGAAGCGCTGTCGTACGCCCTGACCAGCAAAAGCGGGCACAAGCCGCGAAGCTCCGCCGCTGCGGAATGAGGAATTCTTAACATTTAACTAACCCCGACATAACAGTCGGGGTTTATTTTAACGGTTGTCAAGACAATACGTGGATGTGTTGAAGGTCTATGAAAAGAATTTGGGTCATTTCACTTTTAGGTCTGTGCTTTTTCGTTCCGGCAAGAGCGAATCAGGCTAAGAATGTTATCCTAATGATCGCGGACGGATGCGGATACAACCAACTGGCCGTGGCGAACTTGTGGCATGGAAAGCCGTATCCGTTTCAAGAGTTTCCCGTGCGGCTTGCCATGAGCACCTATTCGTGGGACATGCAGCAGGAGGATTCCCTCGGCTATGATCCGGAACGGGCCTGGAGTGATTTCCTTTCGATGCTGCGCAAGGCTACGGATTCGGCGGCTTCGGCCTCGGCTATGTCTACGGGAGTAAAATGCCGGAACGGAACGCTGGCGCTCGATCCCGAAGATTTTCACGCTCTGTACACCGTCGTCGAAGCGGCGGAAAAGATCGGCAAATCTACGGGAGTGGTAACTAACGTGCCATGGTCGCACGCGACACCGGCGGCTTTTGCCGCGCATGATTTTATCCGCAGCAACTTCGAAGAGATCGCGCGTGAAATGATTGACAGCAGCGGCTGCGAAGTGATTATGGGCTGCGGCCATCCCTACTATGATATGCAGGGAAAATTTGCCTTCCCGACGGATTTCAAAGATTTTCGCTACGTGGGCGGTCCGGTGGAATGGGAATTACTTGAAGCGGGGACGGCGGGCGGCAGTGTACCATTCAGATTAATACAAACGCGAGCGGAGTTTAAGGCTCTGGCGCAGGGACCGACACCCGCGCGCGTTTGCGGGACGGTGCAAATTCGCGAGACATTGCAGCAATTGCGCTTGCCGGCTGAAATACGTAATTCCCTGACTCCGCCCTATTCGGAGCCGTTCATTGCCAATCTACCGACGTTGGAAGAGATGACTCGCGCGGCGCTGAATGTTTTAGACAACAATCCGCAGGGATTTTTTCTGATGATTGAAGGCGGGGCGATTGACTGGGCTTGTCACGATCAGCAAGTGGGACGGACTATTGAAGAACTGGATGACTTCGCGGCATCGGTAGCCGCAGTGATCGAGTGGGTGGAGAAGTATGGCAGTTGGAACGAAACGCTGCTTATGATTACGGCGGATCACGAGACAGGCTGCCTGATCGGAACATGTCAAGACAGTACTCAGACGTGGTGGCCGCTGATTGACTATGGCCCGAACCATATGCCGGGCGCGGAATTTTTCACCGCCAGCCATACGAATATGCTGATACCGTTCTATGCGAAAGGCAGCTGTGCGGAATGGTTTACCGACCGCGCTGTTCGCACAGATCCCGTGCGCGGTGCCTACATAGACAATACGGATATCGGAAAGGTGATATTCGCGCTCCATGAAGGTACACATGTTTTTCGGAAACGTAATCCCTAATTATTGATAGAATGAAATAGGAGCGGCGGGCTTTGGCCCGCCGCTTTTCATTTGCATATTTAGGACAAAGCAAGCCGTGGAGCTATTTTATCAGAACGATTTTTCTGGTTCGGGCAAACGCTCCCGTTTCCAAGCGGCAGAGATAGACTCCTGATGTTAGACCGGTTCCATCGAATCGCACCGCATGAGTTCCCGCGGAGGCGAATCCGTCAATCAACGTCGCCACCTCGCGGCCCAGAAGATCGTACACAACCAAGCGAGTGTTTCCCGCAACAGGTAAAGAAAATTCGATTTGGGTGGCTGCGTTGAAAGGATTCGGATAATTTTGCAGGAGCGATATTCGTTCCGGAACTGAAACATTGGCAGGACTTTCAACCGGCAACTGATTGCGCGCTGTATCCAAATGAAGAAAAGCCAGCATGCCGCGAAGGGAAAGCTGATTCGTGTGATCGCCGTTGAAAGATTCGAAGCGGTGCATGATATTCTGCGAATCAAGCTGCGCGTGGAAAAACTCGGTCATGGGATAAAAGCCGAGTTCATCCTGTGTCCCGCAATCGAAATAAATGTCCAGATTGCGAACATTCGGATCAAGCCGCGAAAGACTGCCGGGCATCTGCTGATACCATAATTCCTGCACAACCGGAACCACGTTGCCGTTTGCGTCGAGCGGCAGATCCACCATGTATGGCGGATTATCCAGATTCGGTGTGAAAGCTCCGGCGGCGGTGACAGTGGCCAGCGTAAACCAGCCGTTGTTGATGTTGTAAGTGTATGGTGCTTGTCCACCGTTTTCCGCAAGCACCTGCGACCGCCAGAACTCGAAAGGATATATGCTGACAAAACCGCTTAAGGAAACGACGCCGTAAAAAAGATCAGGATGTTTGAAAGCAATTCTTAAAGCTCCGTAACCACCCATGGAATGTCCCATGATCGCCCGGTCAGCGCGGGTGCCGCGTGCACGATAATTCGCCTCTACGTACTGGATCACGTCGAAAGCAATATAGTTCTCGCACAAGCCGTACAGATCCGAGTTCGTATACATGCTGCCCGCGTAAAAATCATCCCTGCCATCGGGAACGGCGGCGATGATCGGATCCATCCCTCCAGCGGCAATCATGCCGTCGAGAATGACGTTGAGCATAAAGGAATAGTCGGCGGGCGAGGATGACATGCCATGCAGGAAGTAGACGACCGGATAATTATCGGTGGATGTTTGATAGTCGGGCGGAAGATAAATGTCCATCTCCCGGTTTTCCAGCAGGGAATTGCTGTAAAAGCTGTCGTGAATGATTTCGGCGGAAGCGGAGGAGAATAGTATCAGAATCATGATAAACCGGAGTAAAGCCCCCCCCCTTTGTCCCCCCGTCCGTAGAACGAGATCTCGCCTGAGGCGGACACGCGGGGGGAGATTCAGATTATTCATGATTGGTTACTCCGATCTTAGGACAATCTTTAGCCAGCGGACACTCTGAACACTTCGGTTTGCGCGCATTGCAGATTTGCCGTCCGTGCCAAATCATGGTATGGCTGAAGTTGATCCAATCCTCCTGCGGCAGAAGCTTCATCAGATCCTGTTCGATTTTTTCCGGATCTTCCTGCTCCGTAAGTCCCATCCTTTGCGAAAGACGTGAAACATGCGTGTCCACAACCACGCCGCTGGGGATTCCGAAAGCCGTGCCTAAAATCACATTCGCTGTTTTACGGCCGATGCCGGGCAATTTCACAAGCAGATCCAAATCCTTTGGAATCTCTCCGCCGAATTGTTCAGCAATCGCCCGCGCAAAACCTTGAATGCTGCGGGCCTTGTTGCGGAAGAAACCGGTGGGACGGATGTCCATTTCCAACTCTGCGGCATTTGCTTCGGCGAAGGCGCGCGGAGTTTTGTACTTTTTAAACAGATCGCGCGTGACGATGTTGACGCGTTCATCCGTGCATTGCGCGGAAAGAATGGTTGCTACGGCAAGTTGAAATGCACCGTGATGAGTGAGCGCGCAGGTCGCGCCTGGATAGGCTTTAAACAGCTCATCCTTGAGACGGAGCGCGCGGGATTTCGGGGAAGCGGATTTCGGCATGCGGATTATTTTAAGAGTGCGGCCTTCAGAATACGGCTCTCGTTTCCGGCGATGATGCGGATGAAGTATATTCCGCTGGGCAGATTGGATCCGTCGAAGGTCAGCGTGTGACTTCCCGCCTCGCAATACTTGTCCATGAGCAAGGCCGCTTCCTGCCCGATGCGGTTGAAAGCGCGGGCTTCAACAAAAGTGCGCGCGGGCAAGTCAAGCCGGATTTCCGTAACCGGATTAAACGGATTGGGATGCGGTTCGCCGATGAAGAAAGTAACGGGCGGCGATAACGGCTGCTCGACGGCCGCCACGATTATCGAAAAATTCGTCGCGCTCTCTACATAGGTTTGTGGATCAACCAAAGTCGCGATGCGGACGCGGCAATGCTCCGTGGATGTTTCCGGAGGGAGCCAGGGACTCGAGCCATCATTCGGTGTGTTAATCGTTATAAGGTCCCACTGACCGGATGGATAATCGAGATTATAAGTGATGCGAAAACTGCCTTGATGTTCCGGAGCCGACCACGTGAGTGTATACGGTACTCCGCCGGGAATTTGTTCACCGCCATTTGGAGAGATGATAGACATTTGCGGCGTGCGTAGAATAAAATCGCCGTCGGATTCGTCAGTATATTGCGGACGCTCGGTGGATACGAGACGCAGCCGCACATTATTGGAAGCAGGCTGTCGGACCAACCATAAATGTACGGAATCCTCTCCGACTTGTTCCAGTGTTTCCCAGGAACCGGCCGGATAGTTCCGATTGATTTCGAGCCGCAAGACTTCGGATATCAAGGTGCGCGAAAAACGCAAAGTGTCCCGCACGCCGCTGAAGATGGTTTGGCCACCGTTGGGATAGAGCAATTGTATTTGCGGAAGAGCAATGCGCGTGTCTCTGTCCGACGTGTCGGTTTGCCCCGGTTCGGCTAAATGCGATATCCGCCAACGGGTATGATCTGCTACCGGACCGGTTACCGTCCAGCCTTCGCTGCCGTCATTGGAAGTAGATGCGAACAAAGTTTCCCATTCGGCAGAAGGATAATTGCGGTTGATCTGAATGGACACGTTGCCGCCGAAAGAAACGCCGCTCCAGCGTAAACTCACCGGTTCTCCCGGTTGCAGTAGTTCTCCACCGTTGGGATAGAGCACGGCAAGCTCCGCATTGCCCGTGGGAATTTCCCACATGCCGCGGCCATGTGTGGCAATACGCAAAACGCCGGTTACAGTTTGCATTTCCATGTCATCTACGCGCACGGCAGGCAGTCCTTCCCCGAAAATGTGCCAAGTTGCCCCGCCGTCAGTGGAGCGAAAGACACCGACATCGCCGCCTGCGTAGAGCGTGCTGGGTTCCGTGGGATCTACAACCAAATCCTGAAACGGAACATTCGGCAGATTGCCGGTAATGTTTTGCCATACGATGCCGCCCTGCGTAGATTTCCAAATATGCTCACTGCCGAATCCTGACAGGGTAACATATACGGTATTTGCCGAGAACAAATCCGGAACCACTCGCGTTACATACGCGCCCGGCAGATTGCCGGTCACGTTGACCCACCAATTATTTGCCGGCTCGTAGCGATAGACGCTTCCGCCTGTTCCAAGGTACAGTCTTCCGGACAGCACCGGCGAGGCGGCGATAACCTGCATATCTCCACCGATAGACTGGCCCACCGTAACCCAGGAACTATTGCGGCCCTGATTGAGCGACTTCCAAACGACTCCGTTGGTTGTAGTGGTGTAGATTGTCAGATGATTGAAGGGATCCAGCATCATCGGTGTCACCCATGCTCCGTCACCCTCAATGCCCGGATTGATATTTTCAAACGTGAGACCGCCGTTGTCGCTGCGATAGCGATGTCCGTTCTGCCATTCCACATACACGCAACTGTCGTTCGTGGGATCCACCAGACAGTAGCCGCCGTCTCCGCCGAAAACAACGGAGAAATCGGGGCTGTGATGGTAGCGGTAGGTTCCGTTGTCCTGCGTGCCGCCGTAGGCCAGCGCGGTATCCAGCGTCGCGTTGCCCATCCCATAGTACTGGAACGTCACGAAACCGTTGTTCTTCTCTGTCCACGTTGATCCATTATTCGTGGATTTGAAAATTCCGCCGTCCGTGACTTCCCATAGTTCATTGGCATGAGTGGGATGATAAACGATCTCGTGATGATCGGCGTGCACGTATTGCGGATCACCCAACGGCCGCGACCAGACACTTCGCTGCGACCACGTAGCTCCCGAGTTGTTGGAGCGGTTGATATCCAGCCCGGCGGAAAAAATCACGTTGGATTCATCGGGCTTGACCGCGATGGCCATATTGTACCAGCCTTGCGAGGCATAGTGATTTATGCCTTCGGGAGACATCTGCGTCCACGTGACTCCATTGTCTACCGAGCGATAGATGCCCAGCATTTGACAGCCGTTATAAGCAAACGTGCCGCAGATGCCCGCATAAACGATTTGCGAATTGGCCGGATAGAAGGTCAGCACGATGCGCCCGATGTTGTCCTGCACCGGCAAGCCTTCTGTGGAACGAATCCAGCTCTGTCCGTTGTTGACGGATCGGTAGATTCCATTGTTGCCGCTGCCGTACGGATTTCCTCCCGCGCATAAAAGGACGTCGGGATTTTGCGGATCGCGCACCAGATCTTTAATATCTCCGGCGCGCACGTGTACAAACGTTGCCCCGCCATCGGTGGATTTGCGCAGACCGCTGTTGGTGGAGGCAAAAACAATTTGCGTATTGCGCGGATCAATGTTGATTCTTAAGATGCTTTCCCCGTCTATGTACGGATAAGCCAAGCCGGTGGGATTCCACGTGGCGCCGCCGTCGGTGCTCTTCAACAGGCCGATGCCTTTCACCGCGTCAATATTCAGATATCCTTCACCCGTTCCGAGGTACATGATGTTGGGGTGCAACGGATCAATTTCAAAGCAGCCCACGGCAATGTTGGACAATCCATCCGTAAGCGGAGACCAGCTTTCGCCCGCGTTAACGGATTTCCAAAGACTGCCGCTGACGGAACCGACGTACATCGTATCGGGTCGGCCCGGATGAAAGCGCAGAACGCGCGCTCGTCCGCCGTGATTGTATGGGCCGAGGTTGATCCAGTTTTCATCCAGTGTGGCGCGGCCCATGCGATTTCTCTGTTGTAGAGCATCCCAATACGCGCCGACAGGTACATTTCCATCCGGCCAAGCGCGCTGCATGATGTCCCGTTCGTACCGTTTGAACGGTTTGTAACCGTGGCTGCGGGGCCAATCGGTTCGGGAATTGTAATAGGCTTTCCACGGAGCGAGTTGCTCGTACACGTTGACCATTCTCCGGGGCGGCACGTTCGATTGAGCAAAAAGAGATGCCGCGACAGACAAAATGATCAAGCCGGTGATTAAAATGCGAAGATGTTTTAACATGGTTGCGCTGATAAAAGTTATTGGAGTATTACAATGCGTGAAACACTCGGACGATCACGCCGGTTTGGCTTTGGGCCTCGGCGGCGATTTGCCGGAGTTTATCCGGCGGTACGAGCGTAATGTGCGAGTCGGGAACCGGACGGTCAATGGAATAGAGATGGACTTCCGTAGGCCGGATTTGAGCCAATTGTTCGTAGTACGCTTCAAGATCGTCCGGCTTCACGTTGCTCGGATGGCCGTCCACTAAAACGGTCTGTAAAAAAATATCCCCGACGGTGGATAATAAATAGGAGATCTCTTCAAAGCTCACATCGCGGGCCGGGCGGTTGACGGCGCGGAATCCTTTGGCTGTTCCCGCATCGAGTTTCATAATCGGGCGGTCAATTCTGCCCAAACATTCCTGCACGTCTTCGCGCACAAGGCCGGTGGAATTCGAGAGCAGGGCAACTTTCACATTAGGCCGGTGGCGGTTGCGCAGATCCACAACCGCATCCACGATTTCGGGGAAGTTGGGATGCAGCGTGGGTTCGCCGTTCCCGGAAAACGTGATCTGATCGAACTGCACGTCGGATTTGAACGCGGATTCGACCGCGGAAACCACATCTTCATAGCCGGGAAGTTCGCTGTCATACTTCCCCGCATCGAGTGTGCAGCGGGCGGTCAAGCCGTAGTGGCAGTACACGCAGTTGAACGAACACAACTTGTTCGCTACGGGCATCAAATTAATGCCCAGCGACCTGCCGTACCGCCGCGAATTCACCGGCCCGTAAAGAATGCCGTCGTGCATGGAAAGAAGAGACATATTTAGGCACCACTTAAAATTGTTGTGGCAGATTCAGCATAAGGCCATGTTATTATGACGGCCATAACTTCTAACCAATCAGCCCTTGCATTTCCCCGCAAAATTGGCTAAACTGCCACAAATACTTATGTCCGCAAGATAGCAATTCGCCGCCCGAAAGGCAACGCTATCCATATAGATAGAATTCGCGAATCCCGGAGTATCTCCAAACGGGTTTGGGGCAAGGTCTATTCCAACGCAGTAAAAATAAGAGCTTACTGCTTCAAACAGACTGTTTCCTAATGCAGTCCTTGCGCGAAAAACCTGCGTAGTGTGTAAACAAAGGGGTACGGAGGTGCGATGTCGGGTGAAAAGCAGCCGCATGCCGTGCTGATTCTCGACGGAGCCATGGGAACCGAGTTGGAACGGCGGGGATTTGACGCCCGCTTGCCGCTATGGTCCGCCTGGGCTTTAATCGAAGCGCCGGATCTGGTCAAACAAATCCATGCCGACTATATCCGCGCGGGAGCGCAGGTTCTTACGGCGGCCACATTCCGCACAACCCGCCATACATTAGCCAAGGAAAAGCTGGCGGCTTGGTCGGGCGAGTTGACTGCGTTGGCCATTCGATTAGCCCGCGAAGCGGCGACTTCCGCCGCACAGCAGGGCGAAATTACCGTGGCGGGTTCCATCGCTCCGCTCGAAGACTGCTACCATCCGGAATTGACACCCGCCGACGAAATCTTAGTGCGCGAACACGATTACACGGCCAAGATTCTTGCACAGGCTGGAGTGGATATCCTATTAGTGGAAACGCAGAACTCGGCCAGAGAAGCGGAAATAGCGGCGCGGGCAGCCTTGGGTACCGGTCTTCCGGTTTGGGTTTCTTTGATGCCGCGCAATGAACGCGAATTTTTCAATGGGGAGCTTTTACTCCCAACGGCCCGCCGTTTGCGCGATTTGGGAGCGAGTGCCATCCTTATAAACTGCTGCCCGCCCAACATTGCGGCCGCCGCCTTTCGCGCTTTGCGGGCGGATTTGACCGATGTTCGGTTGGGTGTCTATCCGAATTTTGCCGCCGTGGAAGGCCAGCCGTGGGATTTTTCAGCCAAACTCACTCCGGCCGATTTTGCAGAGTGGGCTTTACCGTTAGTACCTGAAACGGATGTTTTAGGCGGCTGCTGCGGCACAACACCGGAACACATTGCCGCACTTCATCGTGCTATTTCCGGGCATAAATAGTATTCAGATTGAGAAAGGTTAGTCATGGCTGAGAACAATACGGATTTAAAGAGCCTTGCGACCCGCGTTCATTCTTTGGAAAAACAAAACCGTATCTGGCGGATTGTCATTATTGCCGCTTTAATCATCCTGCTGATGTTTCCCTTGCTGTGGTTTATAGAAGAGGGGCAGAAGCTGGAATCCAAAAGCTATGTTTTGGTGGATTCGCAGGGCAAGCGGCGCGCGGTTTTGGGCGAAGATGCCGCCGGTTCACCCAATCTGGTTTTCTACGATAAAGATGGCAAGATACTCGTGCTGCTCTCTACCAAGCCTGATGGTTCTTCGAGTCTGGGACTGTACGATAAAGACGGAAAAGTGCTTTTCAAGGCTCCATAGATTATTTGATGAAATCAGGATTTACCGCCGTTGTGACTCTCCCGAGTCGCAATGGCGCCATTGCCGGTCGGGAGACCGACAACGGCGAAGCGAGTTTTCCCTCCAAACGATGGCAGTAAGCAAGAAATAAGGGTATCATCCATGAAGAAGATAATTGTATTGCTGGTGTTGACGGCTCTTGTTCTGCAGGGCTGCGCTGTGTTTCAGCCGTCAAAGAAAGGTGCAAAACCGGAAGGATTCGGGGTGTCCCGCGTAAGTGACCTTGTTGTCAAGGCGGCCGTGGATAGTCTCATCGTTGAATTGGGATTATCCGGCGAAATCCCGGTGGATGTAACATGGGCGGCGGATCAGAAATATGCCGTTCAATTGGCAGCGGCGGCGGGTACTCCAAACTGGTTAAACGTTGAATTCCAACCGTCTATAGTGAATCCCCCCGGACGCGCGATTGTCAAGGTATCCCCCCGCTTGGGCGAAGCGGCGGCCGGTTCTATTGTTCTAACTATTGAAGGATCAGCCTTCGGATTAAATGAACCCGTGCGAACCACCGTTCGCGTTATCGTTAGGCGGCAGGCGGGTGAATTCGCTCCGTTGCTGGCCGCTCCGATAACCGTCGAGTGCCGCAACATCTGCGGAATTGTAAACGAAGGTCGGTTGGCTTTCTATGATGTTTTACGCGAGAAGGGCCAAACTTGCGGCGATGGAGCTGATCTTCCGGCCTCGCAGCGGATCGGATTGCGATCCTACACAATTACCGGACATGGTTTCGGTTTTGGCCGCAGTTGCCGATTGGCGGGAATGTATGATACCGCCGGATTTCTCACATTTGTGAATCTGGGGATCTCGACACTTGTCCCGCGCGGCGGCATTATGCTGGCCGTGCGCAGCGCGAGCGATTGCTGGCTCTCGGCGGATAACACTGTAGCCTTAGTGATTGCCGGAGGGTATGCCCTGCCGTTTGATGTGCTGACCGGAGTGGAATTAGGCCGACCTGTCCGTGTATCGGACACTTTACCCGTTCCCACCTTGATGGGAACGACCTTGACGGCCGGTTCATTCACATGGGAAATTCAATAAAGTGTAGTTGCTTCTGCTGAAGAAGCAAATCCCCGGCTGCGAGGCTGGGGATTTGTATTGACGCTAAGCGCGCGAGTTGGAAGGCGGTTGTATTTGTTACCGCTGGCCAGTCTCTTCCTCGATTACTTCTCCGATCACTGTTTTGATTTGTGCGGCTCTGTCCCGCCGGGCATACAAACTCATTACATAGTCTCCGCAGATGATATTCTTCTCAAGTTTCACTTGCCCAACCTGCTCGTAGTCCGTCTTAAATGTTCGGCTGTCCATCCGATAAGGGAACCAACTGTCAAAAATAGCAAGCATGGTGGGGCGGGTCATCCGCAGAATATCTTCAAGGGGTTGATAGGGTCTTGCCAAACCCATCAGATCAATAACATAGCGGTTGGAAAAGTATCCGAGCGCGCCGATGTCGTTGGTGGCCACGGTTTCCTGCGATTCGGTTACGCGATGAACGATCCGGCTGACTGCCACTTGCATACGAGCAATGTTCTGGTAAGTTTGCCCGCAGTGGGCGGCGTGACTCACAGTCTTAGATATCTGCAAAACCAGCAGACAAAAAACGGCTATGCGGATTATGCGGGACCATGACGGCCATTTCTGCAGGAGTGGGACAACGCCGAAAGCAATTGCCAGATACACGAACGGAAAGGCGGGTTGTAAATAGCGGGCGAATGCCGCTATGGTAGAAGAAGTACCCCATTCCACGAGAAAGAACAACAGTGGATACAGCGCCGCCCACCAGACTCTTTTCCATAATGCGATCAATCCCAAGGGTAAAGTCAAAAAGACCGGGAAGAAATGCAGGTCTATTGCGGCACTCAACGATTCCGCGATTAACCCCGTGGAAAAATGTGCTTCCTGCAGAAAAGATTTAGTGTGAACCGTAGCCGGGAAAGGATAACCGCTTAGACACAAATTCATCGCAAAATAGGGGAGGAGAATTGCCGCCGAATAGATGGCGGTTGGAATGCGATGCCGGGAAGGGATTGCCATCCAGCCCAAAGTCAGCAGAATCACTCCTTCCGGTCTCAGCCACACGCCCAAGGCAAGCATGGCGATCATCCAGCGGTAGCGTTCTCTGGTCCAGAAAAAGAGTGCCGCGCATGGTATGACAAGATAGAGCGTGGTTTCCATGCCGTTCAGACTGGACCAGAGTAGCGCGGGACTTGCCAGGCAAAAAGCCGCAGCCAGCCATGCGACAAAGCGGCTGTTTGCGAGCCTTTCTGCGGCCAGATAGAGAAGGCAAGCAGATGCCGCCAAGCCAAGCATTCCGAACAGTTTTGCGCCCCAGATGACTTCTGACAAGATCGCATACCAGCCCGCCAGCAGAAACGTATATAACGGCGCCGTGGAACCGGCCACAGGTTCACCGGGATTCAGTCCGTATCCACGACCTTCGATCAAATTTCGGGCGAACGTAGCATGAATCCATGAATCATCGAGACCGAAACCGAACCTCCCGGCGGCCTGATGTTCCGCGAATAGGTATATCCCTTCCATTATACAGAAGAGCGCAAGCAGGCTCAGCAGGGCGGCGGCTCGCGGCCAATTTTTTAAAGTGACAGTGGCCATAGTGCTTTCAATGTAAAGAAAACCCCGGACATTATAAATGTCCGGGGTTTGGCATTCTGTCCGTTCTCAGAAGGATTAGGCCTTCTTGAGGTGATTTTGGAGCAGCTTGTTCATTTCGAACATGCTGACGGAACCCTTGCCGAACAACGCGCGGAGCTTGTCGTCGCTATTGATCATGCGGCGATTGACCTTATCCTGCAGGTTGTTCTTCTTGATATAGTCCCACAGTTTCTTGGTGATTTCCGTACGGGGCATCGGCTTGTCGCCAACGACTGCGCCCAGAACGGAATCGGGGGCCATCGGGGCCATAAAAGCGGGATTGGGTTTACGCTTTACTTTCGGCTTCGCGGCTTTCTTCGGGGCGGCCTTCTTCGCGACGACTTTCTTCTTCGGGGCGGCTTTCTTGACGGCCTTCTTCGGAGCGGCCTTCTTCGGGGCAGCCTTCTTCACGGCCGGCTTCTTGGCCACAACTTTCTTCTTCGGAGCAGCCTTCTTCGGGGCGGCTTTTTTCACGGCCTTCTTCGGAGCGACTTTCTTCTTCGGGGCGGCCTTTTTCACGGCCTTCTTCGGGGCTTTCTTCATGGTTCTTCTCCCTTGGGTTTAGGTTTCGGTTTAATCGAGTGGAAAATTGGCAGCTTGGCTGAACACTTGCCGTACAGCCCGCGCGTCGTTGTGCGGCGGGCTCAAAGCCGGGCTGGAATCCGTCTATGGACAACCGGTACCGGCTCGAAAGTTTTTAGATTAAAAGAGCACACCGTATACAACGCGCTAATATACTCACAGGGAACTCTCACTGTCAAGTGGTTTGCAGTAGAAACGCGATGTCTCAAAGGAATGTTCCATGTTCAATTGCAAAGTGCCGGACTGCCCGCTATGGAAGTCCGTTCCCCACTCTCAAATCACTCCTCAGACTCAACTTGAATTCGCTTTTTGGAAGGCCGTGCACACTATGAAACGCCAGACATGGACTGCCGAACGGCAGTTTTCATAGCGGGAACGGAAAAAAAAGAGAGGCATTCCCTTGCGGAAATGTCTCTAAAGCAAGAATCGCAGTCTTTGTGGTCTCCACCTATGAAACAGGCATCAGGCGCTCGACAAGAGCCTTTCCAGCTCAAGTTCATCGCGCAAAGGAATGCCGTCTCTGCCGATGAAAGGGATCTCCGGCTTCAGCCTGCGGGATTCGGCCAGAGCGTTGGGATAGACCGCCGCAATCGCAAAATTTCGTCTCTGATAGAAGCCGATGGCGGGTAGGTTGTCATTGGTGGTAATCAGCCACAGGCGGGAACAGCCCGCTTGCCGGGCGGTTTCCATAGCAGCTTCCAGCAGAGCCGTTCCGATTCCCATGCCCTCTTGCAGGCTGTTCAGGGAGACGATTTCGCACTCCGTGCCCTCTATTCTATAGGTAAGCAGCCCGGCGGGTTCGCCGTTCCATAGGGCTACGAATCCCGGCAAGCGGTCGGCCTCGTGGATGCGACTGCGGGTAACGATTCTTGTAGATCCCCAGTGCTCTATAAGGATAGCGGCCGCCCAGGGACGCATACTCTCGTCCAACGGGCAGATTTGTAGCATAGATAGGCTCTCTTTTTCATCACGGCGGCACGTGTCCTCACGCCCTCCGCTCGGAGTTTCGTTCCCGATTAGCCGGCATGCTCTGTCATGCCGGATAACGCGGCGGGACAGAGCCCGCCGCCTAATCGAATTTATTTCGAACGACAATGCGGGTGGACACATGCGTACGCCCCCTACCGCATTAATACAATCTTCCTCGTCCGCATTTCCTTTCCCGCTTCCAATCGGCAAAAATACACACCCGATGAAAATCCGCCGCCGTTAAAGCTCAGGCGATGTTCCCCCGCCGTTTTCATTTCATTCAACAGCACGGCAACTTCGCGGCCCAAGACATCATAGAGTCTAAGCGACACACGCTGCGTTATCGGCAGAGTGAACTGGATTTGCGTGGTGCTGTTGAAAGGATTGGGGTAGACTTGTAACGAAATACCTGAAGGAAGAGGAGTCAACGGTTGGATGGCTGCCAAGGCAGGATCGGGATACGTCTTAAGAATGCCTAAAAACTGATCATTCGGGGCAGCACTGCTGTAGCAGGAGCCGATTAAAACGAATCGCCCTTGTGCATCAAGGATTTCATGCCAACCAACATACTGGTAAGGGGAAGGCAGGGAATATGCGTGCCGCCATATAAGTCTGTCATTTGTATCGAAACGCACGAGGGAATTAGTGCCAACCGTATACCCATTATCGGGCATAACGATAATTCCGCCCGCATATGAATCACCCTGTGAAGGATCTCCAAACCATGTCCACAACAACTCCCCTGAGGAATCAAGCCTTGACACTATTGCATAAGAGTGCATTGTTGACCATAATATTGTGGAACCGCTTACGATATAGTCTCCATTTGCAAGCACTGCGATATCAGTTGCATAGCTTTCGTCATAGAAATTGTAGGATCGGGTAAACTCCACATAACCGTCAGTATCCAGTTTTACAATCAAGATTGGATGCGTTTCCGTCCATCTTACACTCGATCCTACAAGAACATACCCACCGTCTGAAGTTGGAGCAATCGCATTTACCAACACACTTCCGCCCGCAATCGGATAACTGTAATTCCAAATGCAGTCGCCTTGAATGTTCACTTTCATGGCGCACATAATCCGCGAACCCGTTTGCGGACCCTGAGTATCATAGATTATCGTGACACCATCATCCCCACTCGGACAGACTCCCTGTACCAATTGCCAATACGGAATACTGAAGGCACGTTGCCCGAGGACTACTCCGTCTCCGTTGCATAGCGTCACACACGGGTCGTCGCGATCTCCCACTGCGGTTGATGCCAGAGCAAACAGGTCCGCACCGATCTGGCACATGTACGTTGGATAACTGTGGAGTGGAATGGAATCGTTGCACGAACGAAGCCAAAGCAGGTTACCGCTGCTGTCTAATCGAGCCATGCAGGGGCCGGCATCCGTTTCACCAACTGTCACATACTCCCCCGAAATCATGACTCCGCCGTCGGACAACGAGACGACACTCGCGGAAGTATAAAATTCAAGACCGGAAAGCGCATTCACACGTGTCCACAACGTGTCCGGCCCCTCGTAAGGCTGAGTGACTCCAATCTGCGCGCTCAGTAACAGCAGTATGATTATATAATGAATCTTAATGGATGATCTCATCTGTGTCCTATAGATTCTGACTCCACTGTAGTAAGTAAAAAAACCTCGCCGCTAAAAGACGGTAAGGTCAAGATATCAGTATGAACTGTAGACTGAATCGTTCCGCCCGATTGTCTGGATTAGCCGCCGTATCATCCCGCCTCCCATCTGTTGGTTGTGTTCCATTATAAGGGATGCAGGGGGGAAAGTCAAGGGGAAAGGATGAACGGAAGAAAATGAGAAACGAGAAATGAGAAATTAGAAAGCGGAAGAAAAGACCCCCTTTTGCTTCCCCCATCCGTCTTTGACGAGATCGCGCCAAGAGGCGGATGGAATGGGGGATGAAAAGATGCCGCGGTCTATGCTTTAATGGTTACGAAGCTTTTACGGCGCGGACTTTGACGGAAACAACGGCGGCTATAGCTTCCTCGGCCAAATCCTTGCCGACGAAATCCAAGCCGACATCGTAGGTATGCTCTTGGACAATCTCCACACTCGAAAAGCCCGCCGTGCGCATCAGAGCAAGATAATCTTCCTTCAAAGAGGCTCCGGCCACGCAGCCCACATAAGCCTCGACCGAACTTTTCAACTTTTCGGACAACGGTTTGCGCAGAACCAGATCGGAAACCATCATCCGTCCACCCGGCTTTAAAACGCGCAACGCTTCGCAGAAGACCTGCGGCTTGTCGGGCGAAAGATTGATGACGCAATTGGAAATGATCAGATCCACGGAATTGTCGGCTACGGGCAAATGTTCAATTTCTCCGAGGCGGAAGTCTACATTAGTAAATCCCGTTTTCACTGCATTGCCGCGAGCTTTTGCGAGCATTTGCGGTGTCATGTCCACACCGATCACGTGACCCGACGGGCCAACAGCGCGGGCCGCAAGAAAACAATCCAGACCGCCGCCGCTGCCCAAATCGAGCACGGTTTCGCCGGATTTTACATTGGCATGTTCCAGAGGATTGCCGCAGCCAAGACCGAGATTGGTGCCTTCAGGTAGGTTGGCAAGGTCTTCCGCCTGATAGCCGATTTGCTTGGAAATGGCATCCACATCCATCGCACCGCCGCAGCACGACGTAGTGCCGCAGCACATTCCGCCCTGTTCGGCGGCTTTGCCGTAGCGGTCGCGGACGACTATCCGAATGTCTTCCGTGGGAATGATTTTCATGAAGTACTCTGTTCCTTATTTCAAATCAGCGAGCAGGTCTTTGAAACGCGCGAGGGCATTGGGATTTAAACAATAGCAAGTGCGCGGGCCTTCGATTTCACCCTTGATCCAACCCGCTTCCTTGAGCTTTTTTAAATGCTGCGAGACGGTGGACTGGGCTACGGGTAAAGAATCCACAATCTCTCCGCAAATGCAGGTGTTGTGGTCGAGCAGAAAGCGGATGATCGCTACGCGATGCGGATGGCCCAATGCGCGGGCCAGCTTGGCTATCTCTTCCGCGCAGCAGCCGTTTTTTTCAGTGTTCTTTTTTGGCGGTGTCATGGGTGTTCCAATCGTCAATCGTAAATATACGATAAAAGAAATGAAAAATCAAGCGCAACTTCCATTATAATAATATTATTGCAATTGCGCGATCAATTTTTGCGGGCGACGAGGATTAAGCGAGGGGATTGAGGGGTGAGCGAAGCACCGGAGTAGTCACCCCAGAATTCTAACCGATGCAGTTTGCAGGCGACGGTAAAATCGAAGAGTTCATTCTGCTCGTAAAGCCGTACAGATTCGCGGATTAAACGTGTAGTTGAACCTTTATTAATGTCAACGTGCTTGATCACGCGCTTGTTTTCGAGATCGAGTTCGCGACGTTCACTCACGATAGCATCACCGACAGCGCGTTGCGTTTCCGCTATGAAATGTTCCCGCAAACAAGCCGGATTGACGACATCCACAATTAAAAAACCGCCGGGAGCGAGAAGCCTGGCCAATTCGGAAAAAGCCATGAAATTGTCATTCTCGCTTTCAAAATAACCTAGACTGGAAAAGATATTGGCAACTAAATGAAAACGGCCGATCAAGGGAATATGCCGCATATCTCCGCGCACGAAAAGCGGGCAGGCATAACCAAGCATACATGCTTCGGCGGCACGGTGCAGCATAACCGGTGAGAAGTCCATTCCTACAACTCGGGCTCCGCGCTCGGCAAAAGCTAAGCTATAGCGGCCCGCACCGCACGGAATGTCGGCTACAAGCGCTCCGGCTTCCAGCTCGAGAGCGGACCAAAGCACATTGACAAAACGGCGCGCTTCGCTTAAATCACGATGGGCATATAGAGTGAGGTAGTCCTCATCGAACCAATTTTCAAACCACTCGGAATCGTTCGGCATTCACTTTTCCATTGTTAGATGGAGCTATAATACGAACCGCCGGTCTGATAGTCAATTAAGACACAGCGTTATAAGTTCTCTTTAAGCCCGAACGGAGATAATAAAGTCATGGCAGTACGCGTGCTAATTCCATTTTTATCAAAGCATACGGCCATCATCGCGGGTCAATCGTTGCTCTTTTGCCGGATTAGTTTATATTGTGGCAGGTATGAAACTGTCCATATGGATAACGGTTGGAATTGTGGCTATGCTGGCCGGCTATCTGGCTTACGAACGATGGTGGCCGGCCGGACAGGGCACAATTGTGGTGATTTCGGATCCCCCCGGCGCGCAAGTGTGGATGGATCTGAAATCCACATCGGGCACAACGAACGGCGCGGTCCGTGCAACGCGCGGACGTCATTCCGTGACCGTGCGCAAAGACACGCTGGAATCCGATCCGGTGGCACAAATAGTGGACGTGCAATCGGGCAAAACAGATACGGTTTTTTTCCGTTTAATTCCGCCCGATACGCGCGCTCTGGAAAAAGTTGTTCCTCGTAAAGAGACGGCTCTTCCTCCCAAAACGACTCCCGAAATGTCCGTTCTGCCTCCGGAACCGGCTAAAGAAGAAACGCGCCCGATCGTGTCCGTCGAAACGACGCGCACGCTGATTCCGCCCAAACTCGAGTCGTTAACACCGCGTGAAAACGAGGGGATTAAAACCGGCGCGCTGGAAATCTCCAGTACTCTTCTGGGTGCGCGGGTTTTTATCAATGACGAAATGCGGCCGGAAGTCACTCCCGCCACGTTATATCTGACCCCGGGAACGTATACGGTGCGGATTGAACACGCCGGATACACTTCCGAACCGAAAGACCAAACGGTTCGTCTGGTTCGTTCGTCCACCCCGCAATTCGTATTTTTTACTCTGACGGAATCGCGGACGGCTTTGCGGGAAATCGCCATCGAAACCACACCCGTAGCGGGGCAGATTTTTGTGGACAGCGTTTCGGTTGGAGAAGGCAAGGCGGTTGCATCGCGCGAATTCGGAATATACATCGTCACTTTTGGCGACGTGGAGGGGTGGCGGACTCCTGAACCGGTTCGAGCAACCCTAACTCCGACAAAACCGCGACTGGAAATTAAAGGAACGTACACGCGCATCTTTCGCGTTTCCGCTTTGGCAGAGGGGGAGAATTCCGTAAAAACCGAAGGGGAAATTCGCTGGGAAACCGGCGCATATTTCGAAGGACGAGGCGCGGAACGATCCGCTTCGTTAGGCCCGCGCATTAAGGATATACCCGGTTCGCAGAAATTCGGCTGGGAACTGGCGGCGGGAGACATCAATCGCAATCCGACAGGTGGAGATTATGTTGAGTTCATCTTCACTCTGCCTCCCGACGTTCCGCCGGATTCCCCGCTGGGCCTGCGGTTATATCTCTATCGCTCCGCCCGCCGCTATGCTTTAACGACCAGCAACCGTAGTGAATTGGTGGTCTCGGTAAACGGCAGGACTTTTCTGGACGGCTACCGTCCCGTGCATGCCGTGACCTCCGCCGACTTGGATCGCTACGAAGAGTGGTCATTGCAGGGTGTGTTGAAAGCGGGCGAGAACCGCGTCATGATCCGGACGAATGACGATAATACGCTGTTTCATTATCTTTGGAAGTTTGAAATACGATAACGGGTTTTACCGCGCCGATATGATCGCGTGCGGAATATACTGATACGAGAGATCTAACCATGCCAAATGCTACACTCAAGCAGATTGATGAGTTTCTGAAATTGGAACGGATTGCCGTTGTGGGGGTTTCGCGAAACGAAAAAGAGTACTCGCGGGCCGTTTTCCGGGAAATGCAAACGAAAGGTCTTCCGGTTGTGCCGGTCAATCCGAACGTCAAGCAATTGGACGGCACAGCCTGCTATGCCAGTTTGAAGGACGTCCCGCCGCCGCTGCAGGGAGCGATCCTGCTGACCAATCCGGCGGAGGTCGAGCGTTTGATCAGCGATTGCGCCGCCGTCGGACTGACTCACGTCTGGCTGCGCGGCAAGGGTTTGCGAAAAGGCTGGAGCCGCGAAACGAATGCCCTTTGCGATTTGTGCGGCATGGCGATTATCGAGGGGCACTGTCCCTTGATGTTCCTGCCGGATGCGGTTTTCATTCACCGCTTTCACGGGTGGTTGATGAAAATGGCGGGACGATATCCCCGATAAATTAGAAAGGAAAATAGAATCCCGTGCGACGTCTGCGCTTTGCCTATGTAGATTTCGGGATGACTTGGACGGAGATCGTTCGTTTTCTCATTCTGTCCAATGTCACAATCTTTGCCGTGCAGGAAATTTTCAAACTGCATGGCGTGCTGGCGTTTAATTTCGGATTAATTCCGCAGGCATTTTTTGCGGGCAAGGTGTGGCAGCTCTTGACCTATATGTTTTTACACGCGGGATTCGGCCATATTCTTTTCAATATGCTCGCGCTGTGGATGTTCGGTTCGGTGCTGGAGCGGACATGGGGTTCGAAAGAGTTTATCAAATATTATCTGATCACAGGATTGGGCGGCGGTTTGTGCTATGCGGTCTTCAATATGAACTCGCCCATTCCCACGGTGGGAGCATCCGGCGCGATTTACGGATTGCTGACGGCCTATGCGGTGTTATTTCCCGACTCTGTCATTTACATTTGGTTTGTCATTCCGCTGAAAGCCAAATGGTTTGCGTTGATTTTCGGAGCCGTCGCTTTTCTGGCCAGCTTCGGACAATCGGGCAGCGTCGCGCATTTGGCGCATTTGGGCGGCATGGTTGTCGGCTACGTCTATTTAAAGCGCGGCCGTATTTTCCCGAGGCGTTTTTCCCGCTCGCTTACGGACTGGAAAGAGCAGCGGGAAGAGACGGCGCGGCTCCACGAAGAAGAAAAACTGAATAAAACCCGCCGCGAGGTGGATGACCTCCTGGATAAGATCAACCGCGAGGGCATGGACAGTTTAAGTCCATCCGAACAAAAACGGCTTGAAGAAGCCAGCCGCATTCTGCGCGAGCGGGATCGGCGGTAAGCCGCTTCGCATCTTCCCCTTTCGCGCTTCGTAAGATCTTTCATTCCGCGGGCTTTCCGCCCGCACGTCCCCGATTGGATCCTCCCATGAGACTCGACCGCTTTCTCCAAGCAATGCTGCCGCACGATGTGCATTTTTACACGATGTTCGAGGAATCCGTTCAGAACATCACGCGCGCATCGGAGGCTTTATTGCGATTACAGGCCGTCGCGCCGGAAGAACGCGAAGCGCTCATCAGCCAGATTATGGCTTATGAGCACGAAGGCGATGCGATTACGCACAGGATTTTTTCCGAACTCAGCGGCACGTTCGTCACGCCGTTCGATCCCGAGGATATCCATCTTTTAGCGTCCGCTCTCGACGACATTTTAGACAATATAGACGGAAGCGCGCAGCGCTTTCTTTTGTATAAGATCAAAGAAGTCCCGCCGGAAATGCTGCGGTTGATGCACTCGCTGCACGGGTCTATCATTGAACTGCAGCGCGGCGTTCATCTGCTGCGGCGGCTGAATCGCACGGACGAGATGCGGAGCATCATCCGGAGGATCAACGATTACGAAGGCGAGGCGGACGTGCTGTTCGACCGCGCCGTAGCCAATTTATTCGAGGAGAAAACCGATCCGATAGAAATCATCAAACTGAAGGAGATTTACGTCACGCTGGAAACCGCTACGGATATGTGTGAAGACGCCGCCGACGTGCTGGAAACCATTTTGATCAAACACGCCTAAGGGCTTCGCATGACACTGCTGGTCGTCATCATCATTTTGGTTGCGCTGGTCTTCGATTTTCTGAACGGATTTCACGATTCGGCGAATTCCATTGCCACGGTGGTTTCCACGCGCGTGCTGACGCCCCGCAAGGCCGTAATGTGGGCGGCTTTTTTTAATTTAATCGCGGCCTTTATGTTCGACGTCCACGTCGCCAAGACTATCGGTAAAGGTTTGGTAGAACTTTCGGGAGTGAACGAATACGTCATTTTATCCGGATTGCTGGGAGCCATTTTCTGGAATCTGCTCACTTGGTATTTCGGCATACCGTCCAGTTCATCCCACGCGCTTATGGGCGGATACGCAGGCGCGGCCGTCGCGTATAAAGGCTTTGGCGTGATTTTGTATCATGGTTGGGTAAAAACGCTGCTGTTCATTGTCATCGCTCCGATTATGGGTATGGTGATGGGATTCGTTTTAATGGCGGCGGTGATGTGGATCTTTCACAATCGTCCGGCGACGAGTGTCAACCGTTCCTTTCGGAAATTACAACTGGTGTCCGCCGCATTATACAGTTTGGGACACGGAACGAACGATGCGCAGAAGACAATGGGAATTATTACGGGATTGCTTGTGACTACGGGATTTCTATCCGCCTTTCATGTGCCGTTCTGGGTGATTCTGTCTTCGCATTTCGCGATTGCGATGGGAACGTTGTTCGGCGGGTGGCGTATCGTGAAAACCATGGGGCAGAAGATCACGAAATTAAAGCCGTCCATGGGATTCTGCGCAGAGACTGCCGGCGCCATCACGCTGCTGGTTACAGCTTTCAGCGGGATTGCGGTCAGCACAACGCATACGATCAGCGGCGCGATCATGGGAGTGGGCGCAACCCGGCGGGCTTCGGCGGTGCGGTGGGGACTGGCGGGCAATATCGTGATTGCCTGGATTCTTACGATTCCCGCCTCCGCATTGGTGGGAGCGGTTTCCTTTCTGCTGGTGGGACTGATTACCGGAGGATAAGTACTTCTCGTTTTTTCAAAGAAAAAAGGCGAACCGCAAGGCTCGCCTTTTTCATGAATGGGTTTTGAAGCGGTTCTAAGGATTTTGCCCTGAAGTGACGGAGTAGAAACGTTTGACGGAAGAATCCCCTGTAACCGAACCAAGAATCAGAGTATCGGAGGCTATGGTGTCCGTCGTCGTAAAAGTGAGGTCTATTTCGTGCATATCCACAAACGGCGAGCGGTTAATGCGATAGTAGTCGGCTTCCGGCACTGAGGACCAGCGAAGTTCAAGTAATCCGTTTTCTGGGTGCAGACATGCGGAAAGCCGCTGCGGCGGATGCAGAATGCCTTGGATATGAAGAACGAATTCAACTGTATCTGCTCCGGCGAGATCGTCCTCCACTACAATAATAATCAGGAAATCTCCGCCATCTTCGGGAATCCCGGAAAGAACTCCGTCCGTCGAAAGCGCGAGGCCGGATTCATTTCCCAGATAACTCCAGAATCGCATACCGCCATAGCCGCCGATCGCATAAAGCGTATCCGTATACGGAACAGCCTCCACCGCGTCCGCCAGAGAGTTGTTAAGAATGGTGAGCGGCAGGCTTTCCGTTGTAATCTGCTTGAGCACCCAATCATCGGGATCAACAGCCAACTGCGTCGGTTGAAAATCCGGCCGTAAATAGTAACGTTCATTGCGAGTGGAATTTTCCACGCGAGTGCGGAATGTATCGCTGTTTGCCGTCAGGCGCAGGTCGAGACGAGTGGTAAAGGTGGTATCCGGATTTGTCTGCGTTTGCCGGATCCGCACTACGGTTTGCCATTGTCCGTGAAGTTCGCCGCTGTCGAAGGAAACACGGTATTGCGGGCGATTCGTCAAATAAAGATAAGCGTACACGTAGGGTGTTACATCGTATCCGGCCACGTCGGACATGTCCGCCAGACACTCTGCGGTCGTCGCGTTGCCCAAAGCGTGGCGGGAGCGGTATTCACGCAATCCTGCGAAGAAAAGCGAATCGTTGCGGATGGCGCCGCGTAAGATATGCAGAATCCAACCGCCCTTGTTGTAAACGGTGTTGCCGTCGAAGAGTTCGCCCGGATTGTAGACCGGACCGGAGGGATCAATGACGCGCAGTCCCGCCGAGCTGAACATGTAGTTGCGATAAGCGGCAAATCCGTTAATATGTTCAAACCAGAGAGCTTCGGAGTACGATGCGAAACCTTCGTTGAGCCAGATATCCGGCCACGTGGCCAGAGTCACATCGTCCCCCCACCATTGATGAGCCAATTCGTGCTGCACGAGAAAATCATAGGAATGGCCGCCGTCGGTCCAGGCGAAATCGAAAGATGTATTGCATTGGTGCTCCATGGCGGCGGAGCCGGGAATCGTCCACATCGTGTGGCCGTATTTTTCGGTGACGAACGGATACTCGCCGAATTTTTGCGCGTTGAAGGTCATCATAGCCGGCAGCGCATTCCAGCTCGTTTGTGCCTGTGTCAGCTTTTCGGGATAAGGGTAGTGCTCAATTGGAACGCTGTCCCCGTTCAATGCGATATACCAATTCGTGTAATGCGCATAGTTGCTGGCGTTCAAACAGACCAGATATGTGGCAATCGGATAGCGTTCGACCCATGTAAACATTTTCGAGGATGCGGGGAGCGCAGCAACGGACTCCAGAATGCCGTTGGATGTGGCGGTAAGAGTATCGGCCACGATAATCGAAACGCGTACGCTGTCGGCTTTATCGGACGGATCATTCTTGCACGGCCACCAATCGCTCGCGCCGAAAGGTTCGGACAGCGTAAAAATCGTGGGATACCGCCGACCGTACCAACTGCGATTCAAATAGCTGAAGGACGGGAATTCATTATTCTGACACGGTGTGCCGTGATATGTTACGGATACTTGAACCAATTCCCCTTGGGCATAGGCGCGATCCAGCGCAATCGTCAACAAACCATCTGTCAAAGAAAAAGTCCGCAAGCCGTTGCAGATGACGGAATCTACCGTGAATGTGGAACAAAGATCCAGAATCAGTTCATCGAGATTATCATCCAGACTGCGTGCTGTAATTGTACTTGTGCCATAGATAATACGTCCGGTAAAATCGCGCACATCGAGAGTCAGATGGTAATAAACGGCGTCGTAGTCCGATTGTTCGGAGTCCAGCGGACGTGCGCTTTGCATGCGGATAAAAGCGGATCGCAGACGGGCGCATTCCATATCATGAAACTGACGCGGCGTGAGGAGAGGAGAGAGGTCTTCCTGAGCGTGCAGCGGTATTGCCCATGCCCATACGAATGTGCCGATAAAGGCTAATATTAGGCGGATTGCGCGGTTCATACCGTTTTTAATATAATGCAGAAAAAACCTTGTGACAAGATCTGGAACGATAAAGCGAAAAATACCATAACATATTGATTAAACAACATCATAACTACGCATTTGTTGTGATGGGCTTGTTTCTGAGGTGTTGCCAAGAGAAGACATGAACTCCTCTCGTGGAGACAGCACCCTTAAAAAACGGAGCGAACTGGCTGGGATTCGCTCCGTTTTTCGTAATGAAAGCTGTCTGAATCTACAGCGATAGTTTAAGGTGCGGTAGAAGAGTATACAATATAGAATTTTTTAGCTTCACCGGCCGCGCCGATGTCCAAAAACGAAGTGGTTGCAGACGTGCCTTCCAATGTGTCGAAAGGCCCGCCGACATTCAGGGCGCTATACACTCTGTAGAACGGGGCACCGGTTGCTGTCCAATCGAGCTTCACATCCGAACCCTGCATGGAAACCACGATCGTGGGCGGCGTGAGAGTAAAGCCGCTCACGCGAATCATGCGATTGCCGGGACGGGTAGAACTGTGGACGAAAAGTTCATCATACCATGTGCTGTCACAGGGATCATAGACGAAGGAGCGTCCGGCGCGTGCCCCGACCGTGTCTTCAAGAAAAGCCTCAAAACCGTTTGCGTCTGGATTAGCCACGGCGATATAGAATGCGCTTGAAACCGTGAGCGGCTGATTCAGACTGTCGCGAAGTAAAACGTGAGTCCAGTTGTCCACGTCGTCCGGCACTCCACCGATTACATTTCCAATACTGCCCGCCGCGCGCGAGAATAAGACCGTTCCCGGCAACCCGCCCGCACCGTCGGCAGCCAACACTTGTACGGAAATCGGAGCGTGTGTGCAATCGGGATGAACGGCTGAAATGCCGATACGGGCTAAACACAGGACATAGGGCGTTGCCGGGGCATCGAACTTCACCGCCCAACAATAGCCTGTTTGCTCCGACCAATGCGAGGCTTCCGCCGAACCGTCATCGTAGGCTTGTTCGCTGCCGCATGTGCCGCCAATAAAGAATAAGAACGTGTCTGTGGCAGCGCTGAGTCCGCCGATGTCAACCGCTCGCAGGAAGTACTCGAATTTACCTTCACTCAACGGGCCGACTGAGACGGCATATTCATCGGGATTGCCGGTGGTGGAAAAAGTCAGGGAGTCAAAGACGCCGCCTGTGGGACGATAGATGAAGCGAACGGCGGAAAGACCGATATCGTCAGTCGCAATCGCCGTGACGAAGAAAGCCGCCGGTTCCTGATCGTGCAGCGGATCGTGGCAAATTTCCGGCGGTTCATTGAAAGGAGTAATCGTGAAATCGCCGTCGGATGTGTCTCCCACCAAGCTGTAAGCGAGGCTGATGATACGAAGGCGCGCCGCCGTCGTAACGGGAGACGTAACTATCCAGGGGTACGATCCCGAGTTTGCCGTGCTTCCAATCACGGTTTCCCACGCGCCCGCAGGATACGTGCGATTCAGTTCAATCTTCACCTCCGCTCCGGCATATGCCGACAACCAGGTGATAGTATGGGAATCCCCTTCCTTCCAAGACTCGCCGCCGTTGGGAGATGCGATTATGATGTATTGCTGACGAATGGCAAAATCGGCCTCGGACGTATCGCCGACGGATGAATGCACAACTCCGGCAATACGCACACGAGCAGTTTCCGTTACGGTTTCACTAACCGTCCATGGGTGCACACCGTCGTTTGTTGTGCCGGAAACAACCGTTTCCCAGAGGGTTCCCGGATAGCCGCGATTTAGTTCGATCTTCACGTTTTCCGAGAGATTCTGCGACGTCCACTTGATCGTGTCCACATTGCCGACAAGCCACGTCTCTCCGCCGTTGGGTATGGTTACGGAAATAGAGCGTGTGGCAATGGTGAAGTTATTGTTGGAAGTATCGCTAACCGCAGTATGAGTAACCCCGGATACGCGGATGTGAGCGGTGGAGGTTAACTCGCCCGAAACCGTCCACGGATGCGCGCCATCATTAGCCGTATTGGCAATGATATTTTCCCACGTGACACCGGGATAACTGCGGTTGAGTTCGATCTTCACGTTTTCCGAGAGATTTTGCGACGTCCACTTGATCGTGTCCACATCGCCAGTCAGCCAAAGCTCTCCGCCATCAGGAGCGGAAAGCGTGATTGTCCGCTTCGCTATGGTGAAATTGTTGTTGGATGTGTCGCCCACCGTGGTTGTGGTTGCGCCGGTAATGCGAATACGCGCCGTTGTACTCAAAGTGTCCGTGACTGTCCACGGATGTGAACCGTCGTTAGCGGTACTGGCCGCAAGGGTCATCCATGTTGCGCCCGGATAGGCGCGATTGATTTGTATCCGAACGTTTTCGGATAAGCCGCTGGAGGTCCATTTAATCGAATCTACGTCACCCACCAACCATGTTTCACCGCCGTTCGGCTGGGTAACCGTAATAGATGTTGCGCCGTAGGTTCCGTCCAAAGTGGTCACTCCGGTGCTGCCCGGATCGAGCCAGTTACTCAAACGTGTACTATTTGAAGCTCCGCCGGTCCATGACAGCGAGAATTTTCCATACCAATCTGCAAGTTCGTTTCCGCAAGCTGCGTAGCCGCCGTGGAGTTGCCCGGTGATGCGATGGTTCTGATCGAACAGGGGTGATCCGGACGAACCGCCCTCCGTTGTTCCCGTATTCCAGTCCACGATTTTCCAGTGAGCATTTGCCGTATATGCCCCCGATCCGAGATAGCGATCGGAGACCGGCGCATCGCTGTCCAGAGAATATTTTTTCACGTCGCAACTGGGATGATGAATGCATACGGAGCTGGTCCACGCCGCATTCACTCGGTTCCAACCGTTAAAATACGGATTGTACGAAGTCGGTACATTGGAGGAAAGCTGCATCAGGCAAAAATCTGAAGTATCCCATCGTGCGCGAAGCGTGGCATTGACTACGGTTTGCGTAGTTGGGCCGTCGGTGCTCGGCGAACAGGTGGAACTCTCGTAGTTGAAAACGAAAATCCAGCCGGTGGCCTCAGTGCTGTAGCAATGGTTTGCAGTCAAAAAGTAAGGAGTCAAATCCTGTGACGTGTTGTTAATGAGCGAGCCGGAACAAATGCGATAGCCGTCTTCGATAATCATGCCCACGCCCCGCTTTTCGGTTTGCCAGGCGGAGGCGGCGGGACAAATGACATTCACATTGCACGAACCGGATTCCCCGAAATCGTCGAGCGAACCGCCCCGTCCGAACACGTTGCGATAGGCATGGACGACTCTGAAGATGGATAAGTCCGACCGGCCTTCGACATCAGCGGGTTCAAAATACTCAAGAGTTACCGCATCATCCATTACGTGTCCGGTGATATTCGTACCTTCTTTCCAGTTGTTGAAACTGGTGAAGGCTCCCAGCACCTGATTGCGCTTGTCGTTATAAATGAACAGTTTTCCGCCTTCGGGGATATGCCATTGGTCATAGATCAACGCGATGGAATAAGCGCCCTTGGATAGAATGCGCAGCCGCCAGATGCGGCCGTTCGGTATGGCAGACCAAACTCCGGACTTGGAAAGGTCAAGGGATACATCGAGCAGGGTTGCGATGCGGTAGGGGGTATCCTTGGGAGCACGGGCATCCTCCGCCAAATACAGGGCTGCATCCACAGGCGGCATTTCGACGGTAGGAACCACATCCGTCGCGCTGAAGCCGGGTCCAAAGCTGAACGGGATTCCGCCCTCGCTGATTTGGGCCGGAACCGTTTGTATCATCAGCAACAGCGCAACACAAGTGACCACACAACGCAACAAAATCTTCATCGCATTTCGCTCCTTTAACAATGGCAAGGCACGACCTTTCGGTCGTGCCCCGGATATGTGCATTTCAATCATACAATATAATTTGTAAACAAGGTCAAGTCAACGGAAAAACCGTCGGTGCTTAAAATATGAGTTTGACTATGACGGAGAAAAACACAGAGGGGGGCTTCAAAAAGCCCCCCTCTGCAAAAATGAAAGGAAAAAGCTTACTTCAGGTAAAGCAGCTTGGCCGTTTCAACACGACTTTCGCCGGACAGCCGAACCAGATAAAGACCGGTTGCACCCGTAGGACTCCATGTGTAGGAGTGCGCGCCAGGAGTCAAGCCCGTAAGAGTTGCGCTGGTGACTTCGCGGCCCAGCAGATCGAAAATGCTGAGCGAAAGTGTGCGCGCCGCTCCGACCGTAAAACGAATTTGCGTTGTGCTGTTGAAAGGATTCGGAAACGCGCCATCGAGTTCGAATTCGGCGGCAAGCATTCCCGAAACCGGATCGCCAGCGGCGCTGTGATTGATGACATCCGCCGTGGTGCGCGGCATGATTTCATAGTATTCGAGATACGGCGACGTGCGGTCGTATTGTGTGAGGATACCGATAATGTCGAATGTTTGCGTCGGAGCCGGCGAGCCGTCCACGTTGGTCCACTTGTTAATGGTAAGTCCAATGGTGCCGTCCGGATCCGTGATCACCAAATCGCCGTAGGAGCCTTCGGCAGGCCACGTGCCGTCGGTAATGGTGACATTATTCATGCGCACCAGCATGCCTTCAAACGCTTCAAACGGAGTCGAGCCGGTGATAACCGTTGGAGCGGGAGGAGTGACATGGGCTGTAACTTGAACTTGAAATAAGCAGTTGCCGATGCCCGATGAAACGATTTCGGTGAGGCCGTTGAAGTGTTCTACCCAACCAGAGACGACCACACAGTCACCCGCTACGATGCCCGCCGGAACCGTGCCGCGGTAGACGTTGCAGCCCGCATCGTCATCCTGGAAATAGAATTTCGAATTGCCAGTACTGTCGAGCGAACCATTATTGACGTTGACAATACCGCGCGTAACCACGAACGTGTCCAACAGTGTCGGGACACCGGTCGTGAGATTATGAGCGCGGATATCCGACAGCGTGGCGATATGCGGGACGCATGGGGTGCCGCTATTCGGCAGACCGGAAGTGAGAGCATCGCTGATTACCCAGTCAGCGCCGTTGTTGTCCGTGTCCGAATGGTCTGGGATGCGGGCCAGATGCGAATTCGGATTGGCGGTGGACGGAAATGGATCGGGGGCATTGCTGCCGCCTTCGCCGGTGCACAGGTGGCCCGCGCCGCATGGGCCGTAGCAAAGGTGATCTACAAGGCCGCCATCACCGTCGCGCAGATCAATCCCGTCGCAATCTTCGCCGCTCTGGCTGCCGGCATTCTGGAAGTCCGCCGTCACCACCTGATCAACGTTGGCCACCGCCGAACCACCGACCACGAAATAGCCGTCGGCGGGGATCGTGCCCGACAGCGTGACCGTCAGGTATTCCGATCCGCCGTTGCCGTTGATGCCCACTAAGGTCCATCCGGACAGATTCGTTCCGGCCGGACCGTAAATTTCGACGAACATAATCGCCGTATCATCGGTGCCCTGCGTGTCGTAAAAGAATTCATTCAGCATGACCTGCGCGGGCGCGGTGACGGCCAGCACCAATATAGCCAGTAAACCAATCAATCCTTTGCGAAACATGGTTGTTCTCCCTTTGAAGTGTATGTTGAGTGCGATGAAATTATTCTGTGTTATGGTGTATTACCGATTGTGGTCCATCTTCCATCGAGTTTCGGTTTGATGGGAGAGTGCTCGTTTAGGTATTCGATCACCGCATCGCGCATAAACGTGCCGCTTTCCACGGCGGCCTGACTGCGCAAGGGTGTAAGCTTGTCCATGCCCGAGTTGCCTTCGAGCAGGTAGTCGGTGGTTACGAGGCGATAGTTAGCGTCGGGCAGATACGGCTTGCCGCCGACTTCAAAGGTTACGACGCGTTCGCCGCGCGGTTTGGAACGATCAATCACGATTTTCATTCCGCTGACGTAAAGTCCGCTTCCGCCGTAAGCCACTTTATCCTCGAATAGTTCTTTTAAAAATTGTCCGGTGACGGTAAGTGCGCCCAGCGTGTTGTCGAAGGGCAGGACGTTGAACACGTCGCGCGGCGTGATCGTGCCCGCCGGCAGATCGGTGCGCACACCGCCCTTGTTGGTAATGGCAATATCGCCTTTCAATTTCCATTGCATCGCGTCGCAAATGACGTTGCCCATCAACGATTCGTTTTCGCCCGTGCGGGTAATCGGAATAATCGCCTCTCCGATTTTTTCGTCCCAGCCCACTTCCACACGGGATTTCACCGTGTCAATGGTTTCGGCGATCTTGCGGTCGCGGGGGAAACGGTCGGAAAGCAGCGTAATCAGCGTGCCGTCTTCGGCAAACGGTTTCCAGCCCATGAGTTTTTTCGTTTGCAGATCGAACTCGAACTCTACGCACAGCAAATTCGTGCCCCGGCCGTAGCCCTGAAAACACGGAGTGTGCGTGACCGGATCCACCCACGGTTCCTGATAGCCAACGTGAATATCACCCGCGAAAAGCAAATCAATTCCGGGGACGCGGCGCGCAAGTTCAAACGCATCGCGAGCGTAATCGGATTTCCAACCTTCTTTTTCGTGTTTTTCCAGATTGTCCCACGCTTCCCAGCGGTCATAGGGCAAACCGAGGTGGCAGGCGGCAATAATGATATCCACGCCCTTTTGCCGCAGCGTATCTCGGTAGGCGGCCAAGGCGGTTACTTCCGGCCCGAAATAGAGATTCCGGATGTTTTCTTCAAACGCCGCGCGCACCGTTCCGGCCGTGGTAATGCCGATAATACCCACTTTTACCGGACCGTAGTTTTTGATGACGTACGGTTGGGCAAAAGGCTTCATCGTGCCGCCGGACGTATCGAACACATTAGCGGATAGTGTCGGGAAGTCGGCCATCCGCATCAACATTTCCGGAACCTCGCGGCCCAAATCGAACTCGTGGTTGCCCAGCACCCACGCGTCATACTGCATCTCGTTCATCGCGCGCATGACGGCTTCGCCCTTGGTTTTCGTACCGACCAGCGTGCCCTGAAAAATATCGCCGGTATCGAACAGCAGAAAGCCGCTGCGTTTTTCAAGCGCATATTGTTTGATCTGGTTGATCAAACGCTGAGCTGATGCTGCGCCGCCGAGCTGCGGCGGATGCTCGGGATTCATGAAGGTGGCTTCCGAGGAATCCACGCCGCCGTGCACGTCATTGGTGTGGCAGACCACCAAAGACCAGGTTGGAGCCGCGTGAACGGATACGGTCAGCAGCAGCAAGGCTGCAATATAGAAAAATCTTCTCATGCTTTTCTCGATCTCTTGTTTGCGCCGGATTACAGTTCATAGCCCAGGGTAAGCATCGCGCGGAACACGCCGACTTCCACCTGATCTTTATCCCTGCGGTTCGTGCCGCCGAAGAGTTCCTGCGGGAACAGATCGGAAGACGTGTAGTTGATACGGCCCATTTCCATGCCGACGTCGCCGGAGAGCTTCTGGATATGGAAACCGATGCCCGCCGTAAAGAAGGAACTTGCGCGGTCCTTGTCTTCGGGAGATGTGCTGTAAACATAGCCGATGCGCACGGGAGCGCCGGGAACGACTTGCTGCTCGGCTCCGGCGCGGATTTCAAACGTGTTGTCGTAGAAATCGGCCACGTCGCTGTACGTATGAATCTCGCCTTCCAGCATCAGCATGGGACGGAACTCATTCTGCGGCTTGTACTGCACGCCCAGCGAGTAATGCTTGGGATATTTCACGGTCATCGTGCTGGAATGGGAACTGGAGGCTGCGCCTTCTTCCACCGTGACTTTTTGTTCGATTTTATAATCTCCGGCGGGCATTAACGCGCGGCCGCCCACCATGACGCGGTCATTGATCTGCCAGATAGCCCCGAGGTTGAACTCGGCGGGCATGCCGTCGGGCGAAAACTCGATATGATCCACCAGATTCGCTTTCGTCGTATCGGCGTAGTAGGTTCCCTTGGCGTAGTTCCAATCGCCGGTCAAACCGCTCCAAGACAAACCTAACGCAACTCCGTGATTTTCCCAGGCCGCGCCGAAGGTGGCCGAGCGAAGATCGCCGGAAACATCCAGCTTGTTCTCGCCTAAGCGACGGTCTTGGATGCCGCCCTGCGAATAGCGGTCGCGCACTTCCTCGCGATAGCGGTAATCGAAACGGTAGGCGGAATACGTGCCCAGGGAGAATACGAAGTTTTGATTTCCCACGGGCGGCAGCACGATGGCCGCACCGCCGTCCAGTTTGGAAAAGAGATGATCGTTAATCGCGTAGTTGTTATACCCCAGTACGGCGTCGAATGCGTCATAAACGGGATACTTCCGCGTTTCCTTGACGCGCGAGAGATCCGCGGAAACTTCAAACCGGACTTTTTTTCGGTCGAAAGCGATGGCCGCGGGATTGCCCATTAATGCGGACGGGCCGGTTTCGCTGGTTAAATAGCAATGACCGAGGCTGAGACCGCGCGCGGTAAAGGCTCCGGGACGCGAGCCAATCAGCGGATCGGGAAACAACGGCTCGGAATAAGCGGCCGCCGCTAAAGCGGTCAGGAGGAAAAGCACAAGAAATTTACGCATGGGATGTATCCTGAAAGAAACAGTTATTTCAATGTTTGAAACGAGAGGGACGGTTTATTGCGATGCCATGTCCGGCTGTGTAAGGCTTTTTATCCACAACCAGCACGCATGAAAGACGCCTAAGACCATCATCAGCACGGCAAATCGCCACCAGGGAATGCTTGTGCTGCTCAGCAAATGCCGGTAGACGCGATCGTTTATATTGCTGTAGAATTCCAGTCGAAGCGAACCAATAGTATCTGCGTGCAGCGTTGCGATAGTATCCAGCATAGGGGAACGATAGATTAGGCTATCGCCATAGTGCGCCCTCAGCGTAGGTTCTGCAGGCCATCTCGATTGAGCGGAAAGATTTAGAAATCTTTCGACTCTTCTTACCAATAAGTCAGGGCGAGGATTTAAAATGCCCTTTTCGGCAGTTTTTAGCAGGTCGCAAAACGGCGGCCAGTTATCGAACAACCGGTAATAGATTCCCCATTTACGATGATCTCCCGCGCGCGAGAAAACATATCCTCGGCGATCCAGACTATCCTCTTTTCCGAAATAACCGATGTATCGTCGGGTAATGGAGCCTATGGTGTCGCCGCCGTTCATTGTGTCGAGTGCGGCAAGACGCGCGATTAGAGAATCTTCCGCCAAAGCAAGCTCAGCGGGTTTGAGCAGCCATCGTGTTTGCCCGCATTCATGAATAAAAACGGCAACGGGCAGCTGCATATGTTCATGAATGCGCTCCGCCCAGTTGGCATAATCGCATTCGCAATCCGGCGGCAGAAAATATCCTACATCCCGCGATTTTTGAAGGTCATAATCCCAGAACGTGCACAGCAGTTCGGATTTTGCGTTCAATAACTTCAGATCCATGTAAGCCGCGGGCGCATGGGCGATTAATAGTGCGAACACGACCGACACAACCAGATAGGCCAGCACAATCAAATCGGCTATGGTAATAACGATCTTCGCCCTTTTGCGGATTTTTGCCTTCGCTGCATCGTCCATGGCGATTCCCCATATAAAGTACATCTATGGCCGTTATACAAGCGTCATCGCCGCGCTATTTTAACAGCATCAATTTCTGAACGCGTGATGAATGCCCTGCCTGCAACTGAGCGAAATAGATGCCACTGGCGTATTTCGATCCATCGAAAGTTAGAGTATGCGAACCGCGCGGAAGAACGCCGTCAACTATTTTTTCAACGATCCGCCCGGTAAGATCATAGACCGTTAATATCACTCGCCCGTCCGCCGGCAGATCAAATGCAATCGTTGTCTGCGGATTGAACGGATTTGGGTAAGCGCTAACCGAAAAGGTTGTTGCCACCACTGGCTTGTCATTGTCAGGAACCGGCGATAGGATTTCTCCATATCGAAATACGCAGCCATCAGTTCCAATTGCCCATACATGGCGAGGGTCGGGCGCGACTAAAGTTCGAAGCCAGTGCGCATACATTAATGGTTCAAGAGTCCATGTGGATCCACCATCGGTAGAATGAACGATTTCTACTAAATCCGTGACCGCCCAGATATCCGATGCATTTGTGGCATTAATCCAGTCTATAACATTTCGGCATGGATTGGGATTTTCGATCCACGTTGTTCCTCCATCAACTGTTTTCAGCAGACGACGTCCATAGTGTTCTGTAATGAAGCCAACACTCGGATTTCCGAAAGTGACGTGGATCAATTCACCGAATCCCTCGAGGGTATCTTGTGTCCATGTGAACCCGGCATCGCCGCTGTGGTTAACCACCCCTGCGTATACGAATGAATCCGCATTCACCAGTATAGACCCCACAGCCCAGATGTTTAGAGCGTCAGCGTATGCAACATCGGAATAGCTTCCCCAATAGGTGGAACTATATTCTGACCACGACTCACCACCATCGCTCGTTATGAAAATGCTGTTTCCCTCAACTGCCGCACCATTAAAAGTGTCGTGAAAATCGAAATTTAAAATATTTCGTCCTGATAAAGCTGTTTGCTGTTGCCAAAACGCACCTCCATTATCTGTGTGAAGGACAATTCCGTTGTGTCCCAATAGCCACACAGTATTTGCGTCGGCAGAGCACCCGGACTTGAGCGAGGTGTTAATCCCCAGACTCTGCTCCATCCAAAATTGGCCGCCGTCGGTCGTGCACCATATTTTGTCAATAGCATTGTTGCCGTCAGATATGCCTCCGATAAGCCAACCATGCATGGAATCGGAAAAGACCCCGGAGCACACTCCCGCCCAATCCCGACGATAGCTCGTCTCTGTCCAATTCGCTCCCTCATCATTGGTCACAAAAATATAGCCATGCGCGCCAACAGCTACAGCATGATGAAAGTCCCAACTGGCGATAGAATTGATTGAGGCTGATGTCGGAGATTGAAAATGAATCCAGGATTGTCCCCCATCGCTGGTCGTCAGTATCGGGCGCGTACCTGTTCCGCTTACGATCCAACCATGCTGGGCGTCCCGGAACAGAATTCGTGATCTGCCGCCGATAGTAATCGGTGGCAGCTGATCACTCCAGGTTAAACCGCCGTTCGTCGTGTGAAAAACCAATCCGCATGACGACGTTGCCCATCCGTTAAGACTATCTAAGAAACAAAGATCGCCGAAATATGTGTCATTAAGAATAAGTTGCTCCGTCCAAGATCCGCCACCATCAGCCGTATATAGGACACAAGCAGAATCCTGTACACGTTTACCGACAGCCCAACCCTTAGTTGCGTTCACAAAATCCATGGCATATAGTGCATATCCTGAGACAACGGCCAATGTATCCCAGAGAATTCCTCCGTTGATTGTCGAAATAATCATGTACGGACCGTCAAACCTACTTTGGGCAATTACCCATCCATGATTTCGGTCAACGAAGTCTACATCGCGAATGAAATGATTGATTCCTCCCGTTTGTTGAATCCAATCCCGTCCACCATTTGAAGTATGAATAATAATGCCGTTTTCACCGGGATTAGCGATACCGCCGGCAACCCAACCATAAAGCGAATCTACGAATGTAAGTGTTGCCCATCCAATTTGTACGGGGACGTCTTGTTGTGTCCAAGACAGACCGCCATCTGATGAATGCATTACGATGCCGGCATCATCTACTATCCATGCGCATTGGATACCGGCAACCGATACTTCGTTAATGTTGTTGCCAGTCGGGATAGGATTCACCCATCTCCAGTTTTCTGCTGCAGCGGTTCCCGTAAGATTCAAGAGGATTACAACAAGCGAATAAGCCAGAAAAGTCTTCATACGCACCCCCTACCCTTTTGTGAAATACTTTTCCCAAGATGGTCAGTACTCGTTGACGATTCAGTGCTGCTATGCCTGAAATCGATAGGTTTGCTACGCGTTCTTTGCCAGCGCTACCGCTCTCTGCGAAATATCCTCGATGGGTGTTTCGATGCCGTGGAACTCGATCCGCTTGAATAGATCGGGAGTCTCGGCCTTGGCCTGTTCGAAAATCTTCAAGCCTTCTTCCCACTTGTTGCCGGTCATGCGCACGACCATCGGTTTAGAGAGTCCGTGCTCGCGCAGGAACTGAATCACGCCTTTGGCAAAATCGTCGCAGCGCGAAATGCCGCCGAAACGCGCGCCGAAAATCACTTTCACCTGCGGATTCTCATCGAGCAGCACGAGCATCTTGGCGATGCGTTCCGGAGACGGGCCGCCGCCGCTGTCCATAAAATTCGCGGGCTTGCCGCCGTAATGATGAATGAAATCGTTGCCCACGATGCCGAAGCCCGCGCCGCCGGGGAACATGCCGATGTCGCCATCAAGATCCACGTAGGGAATGCCCCAGTCGCGGGCTTTCTTTTCGCGGTCGGTGAGTTCGCCTTCCTCGTGCCGCACGGTAATGCCCATTTCGGTCACTTCGGGATGGCGGAACAGCGCGTCATCATCAAGCGCGATGCGAGCATCGGCGGCCAGCCACTTACCGTTTTTCGTCTTGACCAGCGGATTGATCTCGGCTACTTTACAATCGAGTTTTTTGAACAGATTAAACAGCCGCACTGCGATGGGTGCAACGTCTTTCAGATCGCTTCCTGAAAGCCCGAGCTTCTTGGCCATTTCGATACCGTGATAGGAATAAATCGGTGCGTCAATCTCGAACGGAATCTTGATGATTTTTTCGGGAGCTTTCTTGGCGGTCTCTTCGATCTCCACGCCGCCTTCGGCGCAGCCGATGAGCACGAGTTTATAATTCGCGCGGTCAATGGTCACGCCCAGATAAATTTCCCGTTCGATCTGCAAAGCAGGTTCGATCAGGAGTTTTTGGACGGGGTAGCCCTTGATGCTCAGCGACAAGATTTGCGAAGATAGAGCAGCCACTTCGCTTTCGTTGTTGGCAATCTTCACGCCGCCGGCTTTGCCGCGTCCGCCGGTCAGAACCTGTGCTTTTATAACAACCGGAAACCCGATCTCGCTCGCCGCCGCTACGGCATCTTCGGTCGTAGTGACCACTTTGCCTTGCGAGGTCGGAATCTTGTTCTTGGCGAAAAATGTCTTGCCTTCGTGTTCGTAGAGTCTCATGTTCGAAAATCCTCTCCCTCCACTTCAGCGGGGGGATAAAAGGGGGGTTCATATATTTCGCCGAGCCGGGACTAGCCAACACCCTCCCGGGTGTTGGTCGCAACCCCGGTCGGAATCAAAGTCACGGTTTTCCCGTCAGCGCCAATTTCAGTTCCGTGATTTTTGTTAGATGATGATCGTCGTGCTCGGCCGTGAAGTACATGGTATCGAGCACGCGCATGGGTTTCTTCAGGCGCGGATGCATTGCCGTGCGCTGGGCGGCGGCTTCGTCCATCACTTCCAGCCGCCGGACGAGTTCCATTCGGATTTTGCGGAATTCGCGCAGGACATCGTTCATCGGCATGGTGTTGTAATCCGGCGTCGGGCGGTTGTCCGGCACATAGGCGGGAGGTAAATCCGTTTGCCCGGAATCGTATGCGTCCAGCCGCAGGTGAATGAGTTCATCCACGCGCCAGAAATGGCCCACGTGCTCTTGAATCGTCCAGCCGCTTTGGGGTTTGGCCGTCAGAATATTTTCCGGCAGCGACGCGATACGTTCTTCCAAACGCGCCGGAGTTCCCCGCAGCCTTTCCAGAATATTGGAAAACATCCACAGCGGGAAATCGAAATTGAATTGCCGCTCAATCCATTTAGCGGTGGGGATCATGGTGTAGGTCGTTTGAGATTCTCTTCCACGCTGCGAATCTATTCTTCCAGCCGGACTATCATTGGAGCGATAGTCTTTGTTCCTGAATACCGTTAATGATGGCTCAATAATCCGATCAAATGAAAAATACCCATGATCAGAAGAATGACTAACGAAATTACCACCGCTAAGACCATGATGCCTACCAGTGCACCCCTAAGCTTTTCCTTCCGAGATAGGACTATGTGAAAGGCCTTCTGCTTCGCATAACTATAAGTCGCTGCACCCCCCCACTTCATACTGCACTGTTGAGCGAGACTTTCTATTCGCTGTTTCGCATAAACATCCGAAAGTATACTGGGATCAAACCTGATCCTTAGACCGTGCAGAATATGGAAAGCGTTATGTTTGTATGCACACTCATAAATTGCTATCGCGGCTTTTCGTATCTCATCACTATCGGAATCCAGATACCAGTACCTTCCAGCCATTGCCGGATATTGCAGCTTCCAATAGATCTGTGCAAGCTTGGTGCGCAACGAAAGGTCTTCCGGATAGCTTGCGATCAGCCCGTGGAGCCGGTCACGCGCTTTTCCAAGATCACCGCGTATTATGTCATCTTCAACCCGCTTCAGTGTAACGTCCTTTGACATAAATGCACCTCTTAGAGCCGGGCTGTGCCCTGGACGGCATGCGAATTCGCCGATAAAAAACGCGCGGCGAATCACAACTCAATACCAACAACCCCTGTAATTTGTCTTCCACACTTTTGATCTTGTCTTCCATGTGGGCGACTTTGTCGCGGCGGTCGTCAATCTTGATCACCGTTCCTACGCGCTTTGCACCCATCGCAAAGACCGCTTCCTGCATCTTGCGGATGACCTCGAAGCACACGTCCAGATCGCCTTCGAGCGTGGTGAACATCGGATCGAGGCGATATTCCACGCGCCCGTCTTCGCGCAGCGCTTTTTCAGCAGCCGCCACGTATTTCGATACGCTTGTGCCCACATCCGATGGAGCAATGGAAACAGCAACGATGGCCATGAATCAATCCTTATCCGCATCTTCCGTATGCGCGGGCATCACGAATCCCGGCCGCAATTCCTGATGATTGATCTTGCCGCCGAGCTGACCGGCGCGGAAGAAAAAGCCGAGCGTGATCAGGGCGATGATCAGAATACCGATGGTCAGCGGAGCCGTACATTCCTTCTTGGTGATTAGGCGGATATAGGCGATCAGCGAAATGATTCCCGTAATGCCGACAAAGATAAGGGCAATGAGCGCCGCTTCCTCATGAGCCTCCGATGTTTGCTCGCTGAAATGCGGCAGATTCTTTAAAACATCTGAAGCCGGTTCACCCGTGAAAAACGTGGGTATGGCTAAGACGGCGGCAAGCATGAAAAGCAGAAAACTTGTCCGCACGACTTCGCAATTGCGGCGAATCAAGCCCCAAAGCAGCACCAGCACACCGAAACCCATGCCCATAATCGGGGCATGATTCAACATTAAATGGATGTGTGCATAATTCATAACGAATTTTTTCTGTTTATCGAGAACTCTCTTTCAAGTCTCTGGTCTCAGATTTTCTTCTCGTAGCCCTTGCGCCCCATCAATCCGTAGGTAAGCACTTTGCCGTGTTCCACGCCGGGCTGATCGAACGGATTGATGTTGTAGAGCGAACCCGCGATGGTGGTTACGATTTCCATGAGCATGAGGAACGAACCGACACTGTGCGCATCGAGCTGCGGGAAGGTGATGGTAACCGAAGGCCGCTCCTGCCGCGCGAGGGCTTCGCGCGTGGCGGCGAATTCCGCCGCCATCAAACGGTTCATGGTTTGGCCGCCAAGATAATCGAGCGAGGAAACGTCTTTGTAAATTGAAGGCAGCACAAGTTCCGTGCGGAATTGCTTCGCTTCGAGGAAAATGAACACCTTATCGTACGGACCTTCGATAAAAAGCTGCACCTGCGAATGCTGATCGGTCGCGCCCAACGCCTTTACCGGGGTCGGACCGACGTTGACTTTGTCACCGTTCAAATCCGTGGCCTTGCCTAAGGATTCCGCCCACAACTGCCGGAACCAATCGGCTAAAAGATACAGCGAATTTGCGTAAGCCATCATCACGTGGATGAGCTTCTTGTATTCGCGGTCGAAAAGATACAGCATGGCCGCAAGCTTGGCGGCGGGATTTTGCGAAAGATCGTCGGACAATCCGCGCGCCGCCATTTCAGAAGCGCCTTTCAGCAGAGCATCCACGTCAAAGCCGAGCAGATACGCGGGAAAGAGTCCCACCGGAGTAAGAATAGAGAAACGTCCGCCCACGCCGGAAGGCAGATCGAGCGTGAGCAATCCTTCGCGTTCGCACAGCTTGCGCAAATCGCCCGTGCGCGGATCGGTCGTGCAGACTACGTGCTCTTTCCACTTCGGGCCGAGAGCCTTTTGCGTGCGGTCGAACACGAGCAAACTTGCGGCGGCTGTTTCGGCGGTGGCTCCGCTCTTGGAAATAATATTGAACACCGTTTCGCGCGGATCGCACATCGCCAGCAGCGCGGAAGCATAATCCGGATCCACGTTATCCAGCATGAAAAAGCGGGGGCGGCCTTTGCGTTGATCCGCATTGAGAAGATTGTGCAGCGGATGCGCCAGTGTGCCGAAGAGCGCGGCGGGACCTAAGGCCGAGCCGCCGATTCCCGCCAGCAAAAAGTTCTGCATCTTCGAGAATCGTTCGGCCATCACCCGGCAGGAATCCGCCGCAGCGCGGTCGTTGGGCAGATCGAGAAACGGCAGTTCGCTCGCCCGCTGGCGTTCGCGAATCGCGGCCAGCGCGCTGAGAATTTTCGGCTTCAGCTTTTCGATATCGCGCGGATTCAGGCCATGCTTGCCGGCTTTATCGCTGAAGGCGTGATCGGTGTTCAGAGAAATCATAAAGAAAATTAGAAATGAGAAACGAGAAAAACTTCGTTTGAAATGCTAACTTGACGCCGCGGATGTGGCCGCAATCACGGCGGCGGCGACGGCGGCATTCTGATCGGCAATTGCTTTGGCGATAGCGTTTTCCTTCATCAACTGCGCAGCTTTTTTATTGGCCGCCTTGCGTTCAGTTTTAGGAAGCTGCGCCGTTAAAAAACGGCTGGCCTGTAAAATGGAAACGAGCAGCAGCGTGCGCGCTTCCATTGCGCGCTCATCAATCAGCGAAGCCCGCAGCCGCTCGCGGATTTCCATCGCGGGTGTGGGATCGAAAAGAAAATAATACGTGTACGGAAACAATCCCAAAAACTTTTTCGGTTCAGCCCGCACGATTCCCTTGTCCACCAACGGCTGCAAGACGCGAGGCCGAAGTCTTTTGATGGCCAGCGCAAGATTGCCGATCCACGTTTGCGCGGTTGCCGGTCGTTTGGCTCCCCGAATGCGCTGAATGACTTCATCCAAAAGTTCATTGCCCGTGCTCGAACTGTCCGTGATCTCGAGCTTCTTTTTATCATTCAACCGCGCGCGGCCGCGCGTCATGAGTTCGATGATAAACGCGCCCGTCAATGCATAGCTGATATTCCCGGCCATCCCCACCTTTTTTCCCAAGGCATCGGGCAGAGAAAGGATCAGCAGTTCTTCGGCCAGATTGAACACGGCGCATCCTTTCCGCGGCGAATTATCGGGTTCCCAACGGCCAAATCGTGCGGCCGTAAACTTCATTTAGGACCGGCGAAGTCTGCCTGCCCATATTATCTGACGGTGTCAGCAGCATCAATTCTTGAGCAAGGGTCATGAAGAGGATTATTCTTTCGGTTTGTCAAGCACAATATTTGGAAATCCCAGAACCAAGCAGCCGTACTTCGCCGGTTGATTCACTTTATTTAATCCTATATCATGCCACTAAAAAAGTCATAGTTAATTCGTTTTTGGATGGCGTCAATTTGCGCAATGGACTGATGGAGGAGCGATTGCTCAATCGGTCCGAGCTTGCGAAGATGTATTCTATTGTCAACTGTCTGCCGCGAAGCAAAAGTCTTCTCTTGTTGCGTTAAATTCTGTCGCGTGAGAAACTCGAACGCCTCGATGATTGCCTGACCACTTGTTTCGTTTATTACCTCGGTCTCGGTCAATCGTTGGAGCCGTTCCACAGTGTTTGTCACGTCAATTCCTTCACGGAGAGCATAAAGCCGTGCAAAACTAATAATTGGTATTACGGCTTCTTTGGCGTCAAGCATGCCTCCTGGCTCCTTGCCGCCGCTCCCAAAAATTCGGCCGAAAAGGCGCTTGGGCGGTTTGAACTGCAGCGAATTCTGAGCAAAATGCGGATAGAATGCCGGGTGTTCGCGCAGCAGATCGAAAACATAATGACTCAAATCCGTCGCCAGACGGGTTGTGCCGTATACCGGACGGAAATCAAAAAAGATAGAAAATTCCAATAACTGCTGCGGTTCGGCGCGTTCGATCCACTCGCGAAAATAAGCCTTCCAAGTAGAAAGTGGTTGACACCAACGCGGATTTTGCGCCATAGCGGCCCCACGGCAGTATGGATATCCCGCCCGATTGAGCCACTCGCATACAAAACGCCCAAGCTCCACAAGATACTCTCTAACAGCAGCGTCCCGCTCCGGATCCGCGGGCGCTTCGTATAAAATTGCGTTATCCTGATCGCTAGACAGAGTCATCTCTTGACGCCCCTGGCTGCCGAGCGACATGAATACATAAGGCGCCGGAGGAGGTCCTAACTCAGATTCCGCGAACGCGATCAGTTTGAAAGTCGAAGCATCACACACGGAGGAAATCAGACGGCTGATTATATGTGAGCGCGCTCCGCAATCGAGGAGTACTTTAACTAATCCCGGAGTACTCTTACAGCTGCGGACGACGTCGCTTGGCGTGGAAGCGTGTTCGATCTCGCGAGTGAGCACGATCGGACCGTACTGCTGAAACTGCATCAGTTCTTGGTGGCAGATGGTGCCGACGATAAGCCCGGTGTCGTCAGCGACGGCCAAATGGTTAATGTGCTGTTGTTCCATCATCATCATCGCTTCGTAGATCACCGCTTGCTCGCCAATGGTCACAATTGGCGCCGACATGATTCGATGTGCTGGAGTATTTTGATCCAGCCCCGCAGCCACCACGCGTTGCCGAATATCTCCATCGGTGATGATGCCAACCACATTGCCAGACTCCGTCCGAACGAGGGCAGAGCTCGAGTGCTGGTCGGTCATCATCGCCGCCGCCATGCCTACCGATGTATCGATAGTGCAGTAGACGGCATGTTGGGTCAAGCGGCTGAGGGGTTCGTGCAAGAAGAGAAGCGTTGTCTGCAGCCGCTCGATGGTTGCTTCCAACTCCGCTTCGCGATAATGCTGATTCGTAATATCCGCGACAAAACCGTTGATCGACTGCGGAGCACCCTGGCTATCACGAACCAGCTTCGCGGTAATGGCAACCGTTCTGTTGCTCATATCATGGAGAATTTGGTGAAGGCAGTGAACAGTTTGGCTATCTCGCTGCAAGTTTTTGAGAAACTCGTCGTATGCTGTTGAATCAACAAAGAGATCGGCAAGCGCAAGCGGTTCGCCCTCGACGTTTTCGTTCACAGACAACAGCTGCACAGCGGTTTGGTTATAGGCTGTTAGTGTGCCCCGTGATGTAGCGCGCGCTCGGAAAATGCCGATGGGGCTTTCGTCGACAACTCGCTGCAGAATCTGATCACGCTTGATCGTTTCATGTAAACCGGCTGCGTTTATAGCCGGTTCTATGCTTCGTGAGTGAATAATGAAGCCCTCGCGACCCGCAACGGAAATACGGCTGAGCGTGAGGACACACTCGATCATTCTGCCGTCGCGTCGCTTGATGACCGCATCGAAACCGCTGTTGACTTCGTCTCCCCGCAGCAGGGCATTCAACTCGTTCCACGCTGCGTTATTGTCCAGAATATCGGGGAATAAGTCCGATAGATCCAACAGCTCAAGCTCGCCAGATGAGCAGCCGAGTGTTTCTAAAAAGATATTATTGGCATAGCGGCATCGGCGATCCATCACCAGCAAAGTGCCCTCGGTTTTTGATTCCACGAGAGAACGGTAGCGTTCCGTGGATTCGTGAAGATCCTCCTCCACGTCCGCACGCTCGCGCTCCAGGCGCAGGCTCTCGAAAATCACGTAGAGTAAAAGCAACACCACAACCACCGAGATCGCAAGCGAAATGCGCACCAGACTTCGCTCGATGCGATTAATCTCATTCGTAACATCCTCGATATAGAGTCCGGTGCCAATGATCCAGCCCCAAGGTGCGAAACCTTTAACATACGATTCCTTCGGGACCAAGCGGCTCGGATCGTCATTCCATTGCCAGACATACACGGCATAGCCTTGTTGCTCGCGTTTGACCAAATCGGCAAACGCCACAAAAATGGCTACACCTCGTGGATCACAGAAGTTGGAAACGTCCTTTCCGTTAAGATCCGTGCGGTACGGATGCATGATGATGCGTGGATGCATATCCTGCAGCCAGAAATAGTCTTTACTTTCCGGTCCGTAGCGAAGCGATGCAATGCGAGAAATAGCTAATTCTTGTGCTTCCCCGCGCGTCAAACGGCCTTCATGCTCATCGTTCTCGAGGCCTGTTAGAATGCTCCAGGCCGAGTTCGTTAATTCGCGGATCATCTCGCGCTTGCGATCAATCAGGGTTTGCTCGAATGTCGGCAGAAACAGCGCATAGATGGCAACGATAAACAGCGCAATAGCTAAAAATGTCGGAAAGATGATATGGAATATAAAGTTGCGCCATTTGAAGCGAGCGTTGCCCCGCGAACGAGATGCTGTGTCACGTTGCCTATCTGAGGCAGTCCATCCACCGATTGCATCCCGAAAGGCCTTCCAATCAGCGACCGGCATCTCGATTCCCGCAGTATTCGGGGCTATGCGTTCATGAATATCAGTGCCAGCACAAACCAACAACCCGACACGCCGCGCCATGGAGTGTAAACGATTTCGTTCCTCGACCGTAAAAGGTGCGTAGAATACTTCAATGCCGTCCAATCCTCGAGCTTGGAGCTCTACGAGAATCATTTCCAATTTGATCTCATCAGCTTCCAGCATCAACGGGTGGGCAAGAAAGGCGCGCCCCCCAGCTCGGTGCACCAAGTCAATCGCCTCGACAATATCGATCCGTCCGCTCGGAATATCGACCATCTCATCATTCGGTACCACCCCTTTCGTCCGTAAAGCCCCCGCAACGCTGTGTACATCGGAAGTGAATGCTTGACGCAAAGAAACGAGGGTAGACAACAGTTCCGGATGTGCGGCGTTTATTCCATAAGCTAAGAGATGTGCTTCACGGTCGCCATAATGCGTCGTAATCTCCACGGCAGGTATAAAACCCACCTCGCGCCGCGCCAATGCTCGGCGAAATTCTTTCAGACCCTCTACGCTGTTATGGTCTGTGAGAGCGGCGACGACAACACCATCGGCTACAAGCGCTTCGGCGAGGTCGCGGGGTGCGAGAACGCCATCACTATGCACTGAATGGCAGTGTAAATCGACGCGTATAGTGTGCATGGACTTTCGGAAGGGAGAGCAGTGCGAGCGAACAGGGCCAACTCTCCGGCCGTATTAATTCATGATGGAGTGCTCGCGCACTTCTCTGTACCGTCTCAGCATGAGTTGACACCGAAATTAAAGAAGACGCTTTTTTCGCGTGATCAATGAGACCGTCACCAAGGTGATGAAACTCAACGGAATAGAAAAAATGCCGGGGTTGTTCAGTGGAATCGGAGCGGCATCCGGATTAAGCCCGTAGAGTTTAAATAATTCCGGCGAAAGAGCAATAAGCACCAGGGCCGTAAAGGTCCCCACCAAAACTGAAGCTGTAATACCCTTTGCGGTCGTATGTTTCCAGAATAGGAGCATCAACATCGCTGGCAGGTTTGCGGAGGCGGCAACGGCAAACGCGAGTCCGACAAGGAATGTGACATTGATTCCTTTGAAGAGAATTCCCAATAGAATCGCCAGCGCGCCGATAACAAATGCCGACACCTTGCCGGCTCGTACTTTTTGCCGGTCGTCCATCGACACTTTCATATAGCGATCCATGAGATCGTGGGCAACCGCACCGGATGCCGCGACGATTAATCCGCTCACAGTGCCCAGAACAGTCGCGAACGCGATAGCGGAGATAAAGGCGAAAAGGAACGTGCCGAAACTGTGTGCAAGTAATGGCGCTGCCATATTGCTATCCGCCGGATTCAAAACACCGTTCATCATCGCGCCAAGTCCCATGAACAGTGTTAGTATGTAGAAGAAGCCAATGGCGGCAATTGCGACAATGGTCGATTTACGCGCACTCGCTGCGTTAGGTACCGTATAATAACGGATCAGAATGTGCGGCAGGGCGGCGGTGCCCAAGAAGAGAGCCAGCATCAGCGAGACAAAGTCGAGTTTCTCTAACGGGGTGCCCTGAACCTTAAACTTAATGCCCGGCCGCATCAATTGATTTCCCTTGGTCAATGCAGAGTAGTACACGGTGACTTTCGCACCGTCGGCATCAGTTAACTTCACGTCTTTCCAGCGGCGTACAATGGTGTTCTTATCCGAAAGCGCTGCCAACATTTCTATCGGGGAAACGCTGCCTGTATTTGCGACCTTCTGTCCGCGAAGCAACTCAACATTCCCCACAGGTCGCAGCTTATTTCCTTCGGAAGCGGGCGCGCCGTTGATCAATTTCGAACCATTAGCGGTGACGACAACAGATTGCGTCTCGTGCAGCGTTATGCCCGTTTCGCCCTGCTCGACCTTCCACCAGCTCTGCCGTCCGTTCTCCGCGAGACTTACAAATCGGGTTTGCGAGGCCGCGTCGACGTATTCCCGGATAAGCTTCCGTGCCGAATCTGCGATAGTGATTTTTCCATCTACTTCCAAAGCCGCCAGAGACTGGTACTCGTATCGAGTATGGCCCTTCGGTGTGGGCTGCGTCGTGAATCCTCTCCAGCAAACGGCAATGACAAGCGCGAGCGAGAAAATGATGAGCAGCCCTCCTTTAAGGAACTGCACATAGGTCGTCGACGCCATGCCGGCTGTCGCGACAATGGTGATGACAACCGCACCGACAATAATCACGCCCCAGTGCTGAGAAATGCCGAGCAGGGGTTCAACCAACACGCCGGCGCCGACCATTTGCGGGATCAAATAGCAGATGGATACCATTAATGTGCTGATGGCGGCAGCCAGCTTAATACCGCGAGAGTTGAATTTTGAGTCTAACGCGTCTGTAAAAGTATATTTGCCCAGCCTCTTCATCGCTTCCGCGACGACGAACAGGGCCACAATCCACCCGGCAAGATAGCCTATGGAGTAGAGAAAACCATCATAGCCAACGGTGGCAATCATCCCGCAAATGCCGAGGAAGGAAGCCGCTGACAGGTAGTCGCCAGCGAACGCGATACCATTCACGCCCCAATGAATCTGTCCGCCCGCAGCATAATATCCAGACGATGTCTTTGTCCTGCGCCCGAGGTAGAAGGAGAGTGCTACGACAAAAATAACAAATGCAAGAAAAATGGCAAGAACCATGTTACGAACGCTCCTTTTCCCGATCCTGAGCGGCCAGCAGGCGTTCCTGCTTACTGCAAAGGGCGCTGTAGACAAGTGCTTGAATCAACGCGACAACGATCAAAGCAAATCCGTAAATTGTTGCGAGATTCAGTCCGGCAAAAACGATCGCCTCCATGAGCTTCGGAGAACTCAAGTTAATCACGACGAAGCCGACATAGAAAAGAGAGTAGTAGATAAACATCCATACGCCGAGTCGCGTTTTGTACGCGACTGCGTAATCTTTGCCAGCCGGTGTGGCAGGTTGGTGTAACACGAGAGCTTCTCCTTAAAGATTCGATGGAAGGTCTGAAAAGGGTGGAATCGCCTAAGTTCTCAATATACGAATCGTTATGAAACGTATCAACATTTGTTACGGCTTTCTCTACTCCTAAAGCACGAAAAAAGCAGATGGATGACTTATGCAAATTGTTGAAGATTAAGACCTCTCGATTTACTGTCAAATAGTCGCCACGCGGGTCTTGAATATTTGGAGCGGGAATTGCAGGGAGGTGAACCACTGAGCCCAATCTTCGCTGGTGGTGGAAAACTAAGTACTTGCAGACGAAAAAGACTTGACAAACTGGTAAATCTTTCCTATAATTCCAAATGTTTGCAAGGGAGCCCCACTTTATAGCACTTTCGCTAAGCTGTTTTGTACCGTTTGCGATTAAAATCATTCAGTGCACAAGCCGTATAAATCTGGCTTATGCACAGAGTTATTTTTGCGGACGGTTCGTACGGCTTGGCGAATTTTATTTTTACAGACGGTAACAACTCCCATGAGTCATCGTAAAATCATTATTATTATCAGTTTGCTGCTTCTTCTTGGAAGCGGTTTTACGGCATTTTCCAAGCTGGATCCAGCCCGAAAGACTGTGTCTCAGAATGCCAGTAAGGTTCTTCTTACGAAGGCCGAATTTACACTGGTCCGACACGATGACGGTGAACTGGTTGTAGAGTGGGAATGCCCCGATATTCGGCTTGAATACGATGAGATTACCCGTGAGATTATCGGGGTAGACATCAGCGGGGCCTCCCCCTGCTATGAGACGGGCGTGCCTCGTCTGCCAAAACTCACGCAGATGCTGGACTGTCTTCCCGGCCCGGTGCATGTACAAATTGAGGATGTAGAATCCGAAACCCGCCAGCTGGGATCCATGGCTGCCAATCCTCCGGATGTCTTAGTGGATCAGAGATCGGGCAATGAGGCTGCTAGGCAGGGTGCCGTTGGGGGTGCCGCACCGGAAAAATCTCTACGGGAACGTCGCGCAGCCACTCCTCGCAAGCAGGCTCTCTGGCCTACCGAGATGGTTGCGGTGCGGGAAACCGGCGTGTTTCGCGGCCATCGGCTGGTCTCATTGCAATTTTTCCCGGTTCAGGTGGACGCGTCGCGAGGAATTGCCCGAATTACACGCCGGATTCGGGTTCGCTTCACCATGCCGCGCGGTGAAACCGCCGCCGTACGGCTATCCGATCGAGCCAATGAAACCCAAATGCTGCGTAACATGCTTGGCCCGTTAGCTTCGACAGCTCTCCCCACCCGCATGCCGGAGGCTTTTACGGGACATGGGCAGAGCCACAATCCGCTGGACAGCGGTCCGACCGGCAACCGATGGAAATTCATAGTCAAAGAAGAAGGAGTTGTTCGTGTAACCGGAGCGGATTTGATTTTTGCGGGTTGCCCAATTGATCAGATATCAACCTTTGATATGCACATCCACCATCGCGGTTTGGAAATTCCCGTTCACATTGCCGGTGAGGCGGACGGCCGCTTGGACGAGTTCGATTACATTGAATTCTACGGCAAGCCCAACGTGCAGACTTATCAGAGTATCAATCCGTCGTTATACACGGATCCTTATACAAACGACAATGTCTATTGGTTTTCATGGGGAGACAGCCGGAGAGGTTTAAGAATGGGCGAAGAGGACGGCACCTATAGATCCGATTGGTCGTCGTCGCAGGTAAGAACCGTCACGTCTATTCGTACTTTAATCCACTTCGAAAAGGATTGGAAGCACGATCGTCTCTCGCAGACAACCCGATTGTGGGGACAGCAAATGCAGGCGTACGGCCCGGTCAGCATGTATCAGGATTACTGGTTTTTCGGGGAAGCCATGGAAGCGTTGACCACGCGGAACTTTACTGTTTTTTTGCCTTATCCCGAGACACGATCAACGAACGGAGTGCTCGTACGAGCGGCGTTGCAGGGTTTCACATCGCAGGTGGAAGGGCCACAGACATCCGGTCCGGGTCACCATCGCGCCATCGTTCGTCTCAACGGAACAACGGCTCCGGGACTAATAATCGGTAAAGTGTCATGGAACGACAACAATACGGATTGGATGAATCAAGAGGCCGTGATTATCCAGAATGATCTCTCGGAATCTTCGAACCCTGGTATTGTATCCGGGGATCTTTTAGTCGGTAATAATACCATTTCCGTTTTTCTTCCCGGAGATGGGATGGGTGGAATCAATGACAAGATATATGCGAATTGGTTCGAGATAGAGTACGACCGTCAATTGCGGGTCTATACGTCCGGAGTGGTATCGTTTCGCTTTGATACAACGCGGCAAGACACGTTCTCGTATGATATCCGCGGATTTTCCTCGCGAAATATTCAAGTATGGAAAGTGGGGCGTTCACGGCTTACCAATTTGTCCGCCCGTTACGTGCGGCCTGCGGATGAAGGAGGATCATGGGCCGTGCGCTTCCAGCTTATTTCGGATGATGCGTATGAAATTGTCGCTTTCGATCAACGCTATCCGAAATCTCCAGCGGCGATTCTTCCCGAAACGTCAAATCGCGATTTACGAAATCTGAACGGCGCGGAATACCTTCTTATTTATCACGACAGCTTCATCAATGATCTGTCCCTGCTCCGGATAGATAGTCTGCGGCGAGCCAGTTTCAACGGTTCGGTGGACACGATTCGGGTGTCGCAGATTTACGAGCAGTTCAATCATGGAATCGAAAGTCCCGAAGCCATTCGGGATTTTCTGCGCTATGCCTACGATCACTGGCCGATCCGGCCCACTCACGTGTGTTTGGTCGGCGATGGAATGTTGAATACGCGGTTCGGACCAGCGAACGGAAATCTGATTCCCAGCCTGTATCCACTCACTCTGGATTACGGGATCGCCGCATCAGACATGCTTTTCGGAACGGTTTCGGGACCGCCATGGGATATTATCCCGGATATTACGGTGGGTCGGATTTCCTGTCGCACATCCAGTGAACTGCAAACGTATGTGGAAAAACTGGTTCGGTATGAAGATCCTCAACTGACAGATTACAATTCTCCATTCCATTGTACGGCACTGTTTATAGCCGACAGAAAAGACGCGCAGTTCAATTTTGCTTTGGATTTCTCCGAACCGATTGTGCGGCTGATGCCGAACGAAGTGAATGTTTCGCGCGTTTATTTAGACAGCCTATCCGGGGCGGAAGGCCCAACCGTTCTCCGCTACTCGTTTTTAAACGGCGCCATTGTTATGAATTACAACGGCCACGGAGGCGGAGGTGTATGGAGCGGTACCGAATTGATAGACGTTGGCGGCGTAACACTACTGAACAACCGGCGGACGTATCCCTTCATCAATAGTTTTACATGTTATTCCGGCGTGTTTGACGAACGCGATCAGTCGTTAGTGCTTGGGGAAGCGTTTTTATTTACGCGAAATAGCCGCGGCGATCCGGTCGGCGCCATTGGAGTGTACAGCTCGACTGGTGTCGGTTGGGCCTTTGCCGGCGTAGAAATGCAGAAATACTTATTTGATTTTATTCTGAATCCGCCGCCCAGGACATTGGGCGAAATCATTCAGTTCAATAAAACGCAATACTGGAGTTCCCGCACGACACCGGCACTGGGATACGATAATTACTATTCACAGATGATGATGATGTCGCTGCTGGGCGATCCGGGTGTGCGGTTGGCAAGTCCTCAAGAGTCCCTTCCGGAATTCCGAACAGACACAAATATCGTCAGCCGCGGCGATACAGTGCATATCAGCGGAATCCTGCCCTGGGAGCCGGTGAGTGATGTGGTGGACGTTTACCTTATGCCGTTTAACGGTGAAACCTACGACTACTCGATCCGGCGCCGCGATTGGGATCCCGCCCTGCAGGAATCCGTGTGGGTTTATTTTCCCCGCTTGAAATCCAGTAAAGTGCGCGCGTTTAATCCCGAAGAATTAGTGCCCGTGGCCATACAAACGCGGGTCTTTCAGAATTTGCCGCTGGCGATCAGTAATTTTACAACGGCGCAGGGAAATTTAGTAGTTTACGTCGTGGATCAAGGACGTCCCGCATCGGGCAATGACCCCGGGGTTCGGCCGCGCGATGCCATCGGATCCCTCCCGATATTTTTCGCAGACAGTCTGTCTATACCACGCATATTCAATCTCAACGTGCTGCCACACGGCTGCATTTACAACGATTCGATCTTCAGCGTACAGGCGCAAGTGGCTCACCAAAGCGGAGTGGAGCGCGTTAAAGTGCGGGGTATTTTCCGTCCTTCTCAAGGGCCGCTGGCCATAGACACGGTGGAAATGACGCAAGTCAGGCAAGGTGTATGGGAAACTCCGTCGCTTGGGCCGCGCCGCATTTTAGGCGGCTCCTATCGGATGGAATTCCGCGTCAAACCGTATGGTGGAGATTACCAATCCTTGGCGGACTACACGCTGGCGATTGAGCAGTTGACGGACTTTCAGATTGAATCAACGAACGGTTTGGCGCCTCGTTTAATTCCGGGCGCGGAACCTTTGCTGGTGGTCCCGATATCGCACAACCGTTATGCGAACTCGCGGGAGTTTCCCGAACTTGCCGTACGCATGGAAGCGATTGGGCGGGATACCATCCGTATTCGCCGTCCGCCGCGGCCGGATTCACTCATTATTCTAACGGATACGCTAGTAATATATGGAACGGTAGCGCAACCGTGGCAGCAATCGGCGATTTTCAATGCATATGTTCGCGCTCCGCTTCTGCCCATGCGATACGCCGTCGGACTTCGATTGGATCCTGCGAACGCAATTCCCGAACTGAATGAAAACGACAACACGTACTCTCTCGTGATCAGCAATGTTAATATATTCCCGGCCAGCAATGAGCTGGGAACCTATCTTCCCCGGCGCGAGCCGCTGATAAACGAGCCGCACCGGTATCGCAAATCAGGGACAAACGACACCATATGGGTAAAGCTGCCTCCGGGTTCCTTGCCGATAGAGAGCACAACTTTAGTGTATCATTCGCCCGAGACGATCTCGGCGGCGGAACAAACCGTTTTAAACTATAGCGGTTTACTCAGTCCCGATACGAGCGTCGCGCTTCTGTCGCACCGGGTGACGCTGGCCGATACCACGGAGTGGTTAGCCGCGGGAGGGGAAGCGGAAATCATCCGCAGTTTTTCGGCTCGCATCCGCGCGTTTGCTTTATCGCAAGCGATCAGCCGTATTCAATTGTTCGCGAAACCTGCATCGGAAGTATGCTGGCGGAAGTTGAACAATCCGCAGGTGACGATTCTGGCCGCGGATTCTGTGGGTTCCGGCTTGGAAAAAATATACATCTTGCAGGGCCATATCACAGCCACATCAACCGAGCTGGGCACGTTTGCCGTGTTTCTTTATCAGGACGCGCGCGGCCCGGAAATCGAAGTGGCGGTGGATGGCATGAAATTTACGCCGCATTCGGTGCTGCCGCGCCATCCCGCCATTTATGCGAAGATGTCGGACTTAAGCGGAGTGGATCGGCGCCCGGGCAAGTTTTTCTTCATCCTCGATCAGGATACAATTCCCGATGCCGAGATTTCGTGGTCGGATTCCGCGCTCTCGCGCAACTCCATCAGCGCATTAATTCATCCCGAACTCGAACCCGGCCCGCACGTGATCCGCATCAAGGCCACGGACAACAGCGGATTGACGGACAGTCTGATCGTCGAGTTCGACGTGCGCGCGACATTCGGCTTCGAATGGGCGATCAATTACCCCAACCCGTTTGAGAAAAGTACGACCATCGCCTATTTGCTTTCCGACGTAACCGACGACTTTGTGGAAGTAAAAATCTATACGGTAGCGGGACGGCATATCAGCACGGTGCGGGAAACCGCGCGAGCTGTAGCCAATTATCGTGAAGTGGTTTGGGACGGGCGGGATTTCAAGGGCGAAGAAGTGGCTAATGGAGTCTATTTTGCGCGGCTGATCGCCAAACACGATAAACAAAAAGTGGAAAAGATCGTTAAACTGGCCAAGGTGCGCTAATGAAACGATTCACGATGCTCATGGCCTGCGTCTTTCTCACGGTATCGTATACGCATGCGGCGAAATACGCCGGCGAGTTTCTGGAGATCGGTGTCGGCGCCCGCGGCGTGGCGATGGGCGGAGCCATGAGTGCGCATACCGACGATCCCATGAGTTTCTATTGGAATCCGGCCGGAATGGGATATATCAGCGCGCCGCATGCGGCGGGTATGTACGCCGATCTGTGGGACGGCTTGGCGAACTATTCCACCGCCGGACTGACTCTGCCGATTAGCGGGGCGGTGTTTTCCGTCAACTATGTCCGGCTGGGAGTGCCCGAAATTCAAAAACACAACGACTATGCGCAGGCGCGCAATCGCGTCGTTAACGGCGATACGTTGTCCGTTCAGGAGTATCTGCTGACGACGGGAGCCCGACCGCGCGGAATATTCGGCGCCAGCGAGACGGCAATTTTCATTACCTTTGCCAAGTTGAACCGCTGGAATCTGGATTTGGGCTGGTCATACTTCCAGATACCCCTTGAAATTCCTTTTGGAGTCAATCTGAAGCTGCTGAATCAAAGTCTGGATGAGGCAAAAGGATCGGGAATCGGCGCGGATTTCGGCATGCAAGTTCGTTTCCGCATGTCGGATGTTTTCTGGGAGAAATGGAAAGCCTCGCTGGCCTGGGGATTCAATTGGCAGGATGTGACGCGCACGGGAATTGACTGGGGCGAAAACAACAAGGATATGATCCCCACCAATTTCCGCACGGGAGTGGCTTACACGCATACTTTACCGGGACGCGACAGCCGGATTATTCTGAGTTATGACAGCGAGAAACGCTGGGATCATACGGACCATTTCGGACTGGAATATCAGTTCGCTAGCGTGCTGGCCTTGCGCGGCGGATTCTGGGATGACGAGTGGACGGCGGGGGCGGGCCTTTCCATCTGGCGCGCCACGGTGGATTACGCGTATCTTTCCCGAGAATTGGGCAACACCCACCGAGTGAGTGTGGCCTTCAGGCTCCGCTAAGGAGATTTTTCGTATGCAAGCTGTATATCGGTTCGGGCTGCTGCTGATTTGCGGAACGTTCATGTGGTGTGGCTGCGGTGAAAACGAAAACGCCTCGGATGAACTTCCGCCCGCCAAACCGCGATGGGTCGAGCGGTCGAGCGACGATCTTTATCCGCAGCAGGGAATTCGAGCGGATCCGGCGATGGCGGTCAATGACGGTTATCATGCGGTGCGGCTGGAATGGTATGCCAATACGGAACCGGACGTGCTGGGCTACCGGATTTATCGTTGTCCGGAAAATGTCTCACCGCTGCGTTTCTACGTTGTTGCCGACCTGCGCGTCAGCGTGGATTTACAGGAGGGATTAGACCGGTATTTTTGGGTGGACAAAGGAGACAGTACGGGCGGAGCACCCTTGAGACTGCTGGATCCCCATCCCGAAACGGGAGATTCCCGAGGCTATTTTTGGATGATGCTGGTTTATGATTCATTAGGGAATCGTTCCGAACGGTCGGACACATTGTATTACCGGTTAATCAACAATCCGCGCAATTTGTCCGTGGCGCGCGATTCAACGGATGTTTATTCGGCCAGTTGGAGTTTTACTCCGAATCCGGACATTATCATTTCCTACTATATGCTGCGCGTGTATGCGCGTTACGGCGGGCTGGACGCCGTGGTATGGTATCAGAAAGTGCAGCGGTATGAAAGCCAGGAAGTCGTCTATATGGATTTCTCGGAATCTTTCGGGCCGCTCTATGCCGACTGTACGTACGTTTGCCAGGTGAATGTGATTGCCAACCGTCCCACGACTTCCCATGCGGATTCGCTGGCGGGAGCCGCGGTTTATACGTCATTTGTTTATCGAAATTAGAGTCCCGTGGAGGACCGATGTGCACACGTCGGGCGGTGCGCGCCGCCGCCATTACACTACTGACCTTTCATGTCGCGTTCGTCATGCCGGTTTTCGCGCTGGCTCAGGAACCGTTACAACAAGGCCAGGTTCGGCAAAATGTCCCCGTCATTCAGCAGGTAGGCGAGGGCAACCAGTATTATCTCGGACAAGCCAACGAACTGCTGATGCGG
>Ga0105104_10000097_pt1 | contig 60709 bp, 47 predicted proteins | sample PPLLaktember2015_3_FD_87034 | JGI IMG/M metagenome (GOLD analysis project Ga0105104, IMG submission 87034) | Freshwater sediment microbial communities from Prairie Pothole Lake near Jamestown, North Dakota, USA - PPLs Lake P7 Core (6) Depth... | ecosystem: Environmental > Aquatic > Freshwater >... | reverse complement strand
GTTGTAGGTTGTAGGTTGTAGGCCTGCCTGCCTGGCTTGGGCATTGCGGTGGCAGGCAGGTTGTAGGTTTGCCTGCAGTATTCATCTGATTTCGAGGATGAGGGATGATTTTGGTTCAAGGGACAATTGCTGCAGGTCAACTTTGTTCCCGGTTAAGACATCCGTTCCCTGTCTTCTGCCAAGAAGGCATTCTTCAAAACGACTGATATCAGGTGATGATTTTTGAGTGGAATTATTCAGGATCACCATGACGGTCTTATCATCATTCATCCGGAAATAAACATACACGTTTTCACGCGGAATGAACTGAATCATCTTCCCGGTGTGCAATGCAGGGTTTTCTTTGCGGTACCGGAGCATATTCCTGAGATAATTGAAGCTTTCATTCTCCTTTTCTGTCCTTCCCGATGCCACAAATGCATTTCTGTTGTCACCCGGCCATCCTCCGGGGAAATCATGACGGATATCCCCGTCACCATTACTTTTCTTACCACCCATTAAAATTTCCGTGCCGTAATAGATTTCCGGTATACCGCGTGTCGTAAGCAAATGGGTCACGGCCATTTTGTATTTGCGCATATCAAATCCGATCTTTTCGGCAAATCTTTCTGAATCATGGTTATCCAGAAAGATCAACTGGTTATAGGGATCCCCAAAGAGGTAGTCCAGCACATAATTGTTATAAAAACGGGCAAGACCTTTATCCCATCCCGGGATATCATCATTGAAAGCTGATCCGAATGCATCGTGCAAGGGGAAATCCATAACGGCCGGCAAGGGAGAGTTGTAATTGTCATAGGTTTTGGAACCTTTTTGCCAGTATGCGTTTTCCGCGGGATTATGCTGCCAGCACTCCCCTGTAATGTTGAGTTCCGGATATTCATCCAGGATGGCTCCGGTCCATTCAGCAATTTTATATTTATCATTATAAGGATAGGTGTCAACCCTGATCCCGTCGATTCCCGCATATTCAAGCCAGAATATGGCAAACTGTTTTAAATAGTTAAGCAGGAAAGGATTATTCTGATTCAGATCGGGCATGGTAACATCGAACCAGCCGTTCGAATTAAGCATTTTATCCGATGATGAAGCATGGGGGTCATTCCATACAGAAATGGCATAATTCGACCTGGTAAATTCAGGAAACCTGTGTATCCAGTCATCCATAGGCAAGTCTTTCATCCACCAGTGATCTGATCCGCAATGGTTGGGGACCATATCCATGATAAGCTTGATTCCGCGTTTGTGGCATTCCGCGGACAGGCGTAAAAAATCCTCATTGGACCCATATCTTCCATCTATTTTAAAGTAATCGGTGGTTGCATAGGTATGGTAAGAATAGGCAGCCATATCATCTTCAAGCAGGGGCGTTGTCCATATTGCGGTAATTCCCAGATCACTCAGATAGTCAAGATGATCAATTATACCCTGGATGTCCCCGCCGTGACGTCCGTCCTGGTCACTACGGTTAACTTTTTCCTTCAGCTCCTGGTGGGAATCATTGGCTGTATCACCGTTGGCAAAGCGATCAGGCATAAGCAGATATATCACATCCCCGGTACCAAAACTGCCTCTTTCCCTTGAACCTGACTTCCTGTTCATCAGTTTATAATTGGTGGATGAAAGGATTTTCCTGTTCCTGGAAAAATCGATTTTAAAAGTTCCCGGTCTGGCTTCAGCGCCAATTTCAAGGGTGATGAAAAGATAGTTCGGATTTCCGGAACGGGTGGTTGTTCTGATCCTGACACCCGGATAGTGAATTGCGGGTTCAAGAAGGGAAATATTGATTCCATGGATAGTCAGCATGAGCTCAGGATTTTTCATTCCTGTCCACCACATTGGCGGATCCACATGGTCAATTTCATATTCTGCCCATAGGGGAAATGAACCCCAGGATAACAGAATGAAAAGAATAATATTCCGTTTTATGAAATTACAGATATTCATCGCAACACGGTTTTTTCCTGGAAGCAATTTACAATCTTTCCGTTGATTTCTACTTTCAGGGGATCTCCTTTAATCAACAAAACATCCACATGCTTATCCGATATGCCGACATTAAGGTTCCTTCCCCGGAAGTTCAGGTTGAAGGAAAGATATTTCCATTTCTTTGGAATATTGGGGGTGAGGCTCAGCATCCCCTCCTTGATCCTCAGTCCGCCGAATCCCAGCACAATAGACATCCATGTTCCACCCATGCTGGTGATATGCAAACCATCATTTACCTCTTTATTGTAGTCATCCAGGTCAAGCCGGGAGGTTCTGAGATAAAGCCCATAAGCCTTTTCCACTTCCCCTATGCGATTGGCCAGAATCGAATGAATGCAAGGAGAAAGCGAAGATTCATGGACTGTGCGGGGTTCATAAAACTCGTAATTGCGTCGGATGGTCTCTGTTGAATACTCTTCCTCAAAGCAGAATATTCCCTGCAGAACATCGGCCTGCTTAATGAATACGGACCGGAGTATCCTGTCCCACGACCAGTGTTGGTTAATGGGTCTTTCCGATGGGTCAAGCTCGGAGGCCATCCTTTGTTCCTTATCCATGAAAGCATCTTGCTGGAGGAATATCCCGCGCTCTTCCAACAACGGGAAGTACATATTGTTAATAATGTCCTGCCACGATGAAGTTTCCGTATCAAACCGGAATGAAGTCTTTTCTATAATGGATTTATACCGGATCGGGAATTCGCGCATCACCAGATCAAGGGCCTGTAAGGTGTACTTTAGTGTCCAGCTGGCCATCTTATTGGTATACCAGTTGTTATTCACGTTGTTTTCATATTCATTTGGTCCGGTAACCCCCAGAATGACATATTTTCCCTTAACATCGGACCAGTTGACCCTTTGCCTCCAGAATCTGGAAAGTGCAATCAGAACTTCAAGTCCATATTCGGCAAGGTAACCACTGTCCCCCGTATACCGGATATAATTGTAAATTGCATGTGCTATGGCTCCATTGCGGTGTATTTCCTCAAAAGTGATTTCCCATTCATTGTGACATTCTTCCCCATTGATGGTGACCATGGGAAACAATGCGGCACCTGTGTTGAATCCCAGCTTCAATGCATTTTCAATTGCCTTATCAAGATGTTTATATCTGTATATCAGCAGGTTTCTTGCAACGGATTCATGTTCTGTACTTAGGTAAAAATGGATAAGGAAAGCCTCGGTATCCCAATACGTGCTCCCGCCATACTTTTCACCGGTAAATCCCTTGGGACCAATGTTAAGTCTTTCATCTCGTCCCGTATAGGTCTGGTTAAGATGAAAAATATTAAACCGTATCCCTTGCTGGGCTGATGGATCCCCCTCAATTATAATATCGCTTTGTGACCATTTTTCGTCCCATTTTGCGGCGTGTTCACCAAACAGTCTGTCAAATTTCTTATCATAAGCCATCTGAGCCGCTTTTCCGCATTTCTCTATCAACTGGTCATGACTGTAATTCAATGAATCGAGAATGGCGACATATTTATACAGGATGATCTCATCATCCTGGACTGCGTTTATTTTCAGGATATTGCCTGCAAAATCCTCCTGTTGCAAGGGCTGGATTTCCAGGGAGGTCAGTTTTCCATTTACCTTCAGATCCGTCATCATCGAGAAACAGGCTTCAAAACCGGATTTGCGGGTCCTGGCATGCAAAAATGCCTTACCGGGCTGGGCTCCTGTAGCAAGTATTTCCCAGAATTTTTCGTTGTAATTGGAATCACGGTTAACCACATTTCCGTCGATAAAGGATACCAGTTCAAGTACACCACTGAAATTCAATGGTTTAACGGTATACCGGATTGCGCCTATCTCATCATAAACCATACTGAGAAACCTCCTTGAATTAACCTGCAATTGTCTGCCTGAATTCATTTCAGCGACAAACGATCTTTCCAGGTACCCGTGTTTCATATTTAGTATCCGTCTGAATCCTGATATTTTGCAGTTATGCAGATCGAGTTCCTCGCCTTCCATTCTGATATGAATGCCTATCCAGTTGGGTGCATTGGGCATTTTTGCAAAATACTCCGGATAACCGTTTTTCCACCAGCCCACACGCGTTTTGTCAGGATAATAAACTCCGGCAATATAAGATCCCTGGAGCGATTCACCTGTATAACGTTCCTCAAAATTTCCTCTCTGTCCCATGTGACCGTTACCGAGACTGAATATGCTTTCCGAAGCTTCCTGTCTTTGGGGGTCAAAGCCCTCCTCAACCACGCTCCATTCATCTATTTTATAATAATTTTCCATTTTCTTGTCCATTCAGCACTTTTACAGTCCAAACCTCTGATTTATTGAAGTATCATAATAACACATCACTCATTATCAAGCTCTTAAATCCAGAAATGACTTTATCCGCATGCTTTAAAGTTTCCCTTGAGCCCACCCCTATACATTTCATCCCTGCCCGATGTGCCGCCTGAATTCCGGCAACCGAATCTTCAAATACAAGGCAGGCAGAAGGGTCTGTTTTCAACATCCGGGCGCCCACCAGGAATACCTCCGGATGGGGCTTTGCATTGGTAACCATCATCCCGTCGACAATGGCATCAAATAAACAGGTCAGATTAGTCCTGTCAAGAATAATTCCGGCATTTTTGCTAACGGATCCCAAACCGGTGAGGATTCCTCCGGCCTTGAGGGACGTAAGGAAATCCCTTACCCCGGGAAGGACGTCCGCAGGGGCCATGGATTTTACGTGTTCGAGATACAGCTTATTTTTCTCTTCCGCAATTCTCAGCTCTTCCTGTTCGGTTAATTTCAGGTTGCCGATTTCAAGCAAAATATGCAGGGAATCCATGCGACTTACTCCTTTAAGACGTTCGTTGTCCATTTCAGTAAATGCAAATCCCAGCCGGTCTGCCATGGATTTCCAGGCCAGGTAGTGGAAACGGGCAGTGTCTACCAACACGCCATCAAGGTCGAACAGGCATGCTTTGATTTTCATCCGGGGCTTTGTTTTTGTTTAGGGTCATCAACGATCAATACGAGCAAAGCAGCCAGGATCATGGAAATACCGCCGGAAATCAGGGCGTAAATACTTTCTCCGTGAAAAATAACTTTTACCATAAATCCGAGCAGGGTAGCCGCAAGGATCTGGGGAATTACGATGAAGAAATTAAAAATCCCCATGTATATCCCCATTTTGGATTGCGGAAGCGCCCCGGTCAGGATGGCGTACGGCATCGCAAGTATGCTTGCCCAGGCTAAGCCCACGCCAAGCATGGAATATAACATCTGATAAGGACTCGTGATAAAATACAGGGAAATCAGACCAAATCCGCCCAGAGTCAGGGCTATCATATGTGCGGTCTTGCGGCTTGTGAGCCTTGACAACCATGGTAAAACAGCCAGGCTGAAAAATGCAGCAAAAAGATTGTACCAGCCAAACATACCGCCTACCCAGTTAGCCCCTTCATTGTAAGCTGATGATCCGGTATCGGTGGTCCCATAAAGGTGACTTGTTATGGCTGGTGTGGTATAAATCCACATTGAGAACAGGGCGAACCATGAAAAGAACTGAACAACCGCAAGTTGTGCCATGGTTTTAGGCATGCGATACAGATCGGTGATTATGCTGACCAGGCCAGACAAGGTTCTGTTGAAATGAATTAAAACTGCACTGATCAGCTGCAGAATCCCATACAATGTCAATCCGCCAGAAAGAACATATAATTCCTTCTCCAGATCTGCAAAATATACAGCAATGGCAATGGCCAGACCGAGTATCAACCATATAATACCCCGACGGATATACAGGTATTTGGGTTCGGTGGAGGTAAGTCCGCGGGTAAAAGAATCGACGGCTGACTCAAATTTTTTCAGTTCATCGGGAGAATATTCCCTGGATGAAAACACAGTCCATAGAACAGCCCCCAGGAATACTGCGCCGCCAAAATAAAAGGAAAAAATTACTGTATCGGGAAGTCCCGATGTTGCCGTATTGGAAATATTGAACCAGTTTGCCATTACATATGGCAACCAGGATGATATAAAAGCCCCGATGCCAATAAAGAAACTCTGCATTGTGAATCCAAGTGTCCGCTGTTCGTCAGGCAGCATGTCTCCCACAAAGGCCCGGAAAGGTTCCATCGATACATTGATGGATGCATCCATGATCCAGAGCATGCCTGCGGCGATCCATAGGGTGGGTGAGTTGGGCATTAGAATAAGGGCCAGTGAAGCCAATAGGGCCCCGATAAGGAAATAAGGCCTCCTTCTGCCCAGTTTGCCCCATGTACGATCGCTCATATGTCCGATGATCGGTTGCATAATAAGTCCTGTAACAGGCGCGGCAATCCACAGGATGGGAATCTGTTCAACTTCGGCACCAAGTGTTTGGAATATGCGGCTCACATTGGCATTTTGCAATCCGAAACCAAACTGGATGCCAAAAAATCCAAAACTCATATTCCAGATTTGCCAGAAGCGTAACGTAGGTTTAATCATGAATTCACTTTTTTGAGAAGAATTCTGCAGGCAGGTAAAAAATAAAATCCCTGTCTGTTTAAGCAACAGAATCAGAGATCAGCATAATTAACTATCGGGAAATAGTTACAGGCAAATGTAAAGTAAAGTTATTTGAATTGCAACTATTTGATCAATAAAATTTTAGCAGAAAAGTGTTTTAGTCCTGGAGCATCAGATTTCAATCGTTTGCGCTGCCTCCCGCTGCTGCCTACCGCCTCCTCTTATAGCCTCCTCGTACTATTCCTGATAACCAAATCCGTCTTTACTACTTCGGTGACCGGGGTGAAGCTTTCGCAATCTTCGGTGATCCTTCTGATCAGGATATCTGCAGCACGTTTGCCGATTTCAAATCCATGCTGGCTCACCGTAGTCAGCAGCGGATCGGTAACCGAAGACACCAATCCGTCCGTGAAACCTACAATGGAAATGTCTTCAGGAACATTCAAGCCCAGCCTTTTTATTGAATTAAGCGTTCCCACTGCCGTTTCATCATTTACGGTAAAAATTGCATCCGGGGGATATTCACTGTTCATAATCTGCCTGGTGGTGGAAAGTGCACAGTCAAATGTGTCACAATGGATGATCAGGTCATCGTCGACCTGGATGCCATTCTTTTCCAGAGCGGATATGTAACCCCTTTTTCTTAAATAAGCAATCTGGAGATGCTGCGGACCTGAAAAATGTGCAATCCGCCGGCATCCGGTCTTTATGAGGTAGTCAACCGCATTGTACGCGCCTTCAAAATCATCCACGATGACCTTGTCGGTTTCAATTTCATCACAGGCGCGGTCAAAAAAGACAAGGGGTATGTTGTTTTCGAGCAATTGTTTAAGATGCCCGAATTTTTTTGAACCTTTTGCAACAGAAATCAATACGCCATCTACACGGCTGTTAATGAGGGATTGAATATTCAGCACCTCCCTTTCATAGCTTTCGTTCGACTGGAAGAACATTACATTATAACCGGCGGCCATGGCAGCGTCATCAATGCCTGAAATGACAGAAGAAAAGAAATGGTGAACGATTTCAGGGACCACCACACCCAAAATCCGTGTCCGTCGGTTTCTAAGGCTCAGGGCTATGGCATTCGGCTTGTACTTCATTTTCTCGACAAGGTTTCTTACGAGGAGTTTTGTTTCTGCGCTTATATCAGGATGATCTTTGAGCGCCCTGGAAACAGTTGAAATTGACACACCCAATTCCCTGGCAATGTCTTTTATCGTGATCTGATGACTTTTCATCTGCAGGAATTTCTGTTGAACTGTACTTTGCCGGACAAAAGCCGGAAGAATATTATTAATCTGAATTATAAGAGTCCTGGTGGAATATTATGTAATTATAGTCAAAAAAAAGAGGAAGAGCAAACGTTTGCGGTAACGTTTGCGGTAACGTTTGCGCAGATTTTGAGCTTATTAATATCCTTTTTTTTTGAGGTTTGCATGGTGAACCCGTTACTTTGCTCAATGGATTGATAATCCTTAATTGACAAAAAACTGATTATCGGGAAAAGATCAGAGATTGGCAAACCTAGCTTACCTGACTAACCATCAGGATTTTATATAACTGATTATTAAACACTAAAACTCATGTAATGAAGCTAAAAGCGTATTCTATCCGGAAGGCACTCCTCCTGCTGTTGTTTTTTATCCCCGGCATGGTGGAGGCGCAGGAATATACCATTACAGGCATGGTCTCCGATGCAAGCAACGGAGAATCCCTGCCTGGTGTATATATATTGATAAAAGGCACAAACAACGGAACGAGCACGGATATCAACGGTAAGTACTCGGTCAAAGTTCCCGACGCCAATTCGACCCTGGTGTTTTCTTTCATGGGCTATGCCACCCAGGAAATAGCAATTGCAGGAAATACAATAATTGATGTTGCCCTTGGGATATCAACCCGGCAACTTGAAGAGGTTGTGGTAATCGGATATGGTACAGTAAAAAAATCGGATGCTACGGGCAGTGTTGCTGTAGTAGGATCGGATGATTTCAACAAGGGGGCCATAACAAATACCCAGGAACTGCTGGTGGGAAAAAGTGCCGGCGTGGTGATCACAACCAGTGACGGGGCACCTGGAAGCAATGCCACCATTATGATCAGGGGAGGATCTTCACTGAAGGCCAAAAACAATCCGCTGATCGTTATTGACGGATTTCCTGTGGACAATACCGACATCAGCGGGTTGCCCAATTCCCTTGCGATAATCAATCCCAATGATATTGAATCGGTCACCGTTTTAAAGGATGCTTCCGCTACGGCAATTTACGGTTCGAGAGCTTCTAACGGAGTCATCATCATTACTACAAAAAAAGGCAAAACAGGAGTACCCATGAAGGTATCCTACATCGGTAATGTATCGCTGGGAACTGCTGTAAAATTGCCGGATGTGCTGAATGGGGATGAATTCCGGGCTGTTGTACAGGATCGCGTGGCTAACCATGGTTTGACACCGGCTGCCCTTGATCAGCTTGGTGAAGCCAATACAGACTGGCAGAAAGAGATATACCGGTCGGCTGTTTCAACGGACCATAACCTGAGTGTGACCGGTAGTCTGAAATCCACTTCTTACCGCGGCTCCGTAGGTTTCACGGACCAGAATGGATTATTGAAAAACTCAAATATGACCCGTACAACCATTGATCTGGGGTTGAATCACGCATTTCTTAATGATCACCTAAGCGCAGGTGGCAATATCAAAGTTATGAATGCCATGCATGATTTTGCAAATAAGGATGCAATCGGTTCGGCTGTTGAATTTGATCCTACCCAGCCTATCAGAAACGGAAATACACGGTATGGTGGATATACGGCCTGGACCGAGCTGACCTCAGGAGACCCGGTAAACGGGGTTCCCAATAATATCGCAACCCATAACCCTGTTGCCCGCCTGGCATACAAGGATGATAAATCCAATGTCTGGAGGAGCATTGGCAACCTGCAGCTAGATTATAAATTTCATTTCCTTCCAGAATTGCGTGCCAATTTAAACATGGGATATGATTACACGGAGGCCAAAGGCCACAATAATACGGATAGCCTGGCATCATGGAGTTACAGGGAACCTTCCCAAAGCGTTAAGAACTACAACCAGAAACTCAGAACAGAACTATTTGATTTCTACCTGAATTATGCAAAGGATCTTGATGCCATCAGCAGCAGGATTGATGTAACGGCAGGTTATTCATGGCAACATTTTTACAGGGAAAAATCAGATGCAAACCGTCCCTGGAAACGGACCGGTGAGTTTTATGAAGGAGCAGATACCATTACCAAAAAAAGTGAGAATTATCTTGTTTCGTTTTTTGGCCGGGTAAATTATACTTTGCTTGACAGGTACCTTGTAACGGTTACTTTGCGTGATGATGGCTCATCCCGATTTTCCAAAGCGAACCGCTGGGGTTTGTTCCCCTCGGTTGCTTTGGCCTGGAAGATAAGCGATGAACCTTTCCTGGACAATTCGGGATTTCTCTCCGAACTGAAACTGAGGTTGGGTTATGGCATTACCGGTCAGCAGGATATCGGCGATAATTATTACCCCTACAAGGCAATATACTCACGAAGCACCCTGGGGGCTTATTATCAGATGGGAAGCGAATTTTATTCTACCCTCCGGCCGAATCCATACGATCCCAATATAAAATGGGAAGAAACGACCACCAGGAATATCGGATTGGATTTTGGCATATTCAGGGACAGGGTTTCAGGTTCACTTGACTATTATTTCAGGGAAACAAAGGACCTGATCAATGAAATACCCATTGCCGTGGGCACAAACTTTTCGAACTATCTGACTACAAACGTTGGGTCTCTTGAAAATCGGGGTTTTGAAGCTACCTTAAGGGTACGTCCTGTTTCCACACAGGATCTGAGCTGGGAGATCAGCGGTACATTTTCATACAATGAAAATGAGATTACCAAGCTGACCAGGGTAAATGACCCAAGCTATCCCGGTTATTATACAGGTACCATATCTGGTGGCGTTGACAACCGGATACAGATCAACAGTGTCGGACATCCTACCAATACATTTAACCTCTTCAAACAGGTTTATAGCCCGGACGGAATGCCCATTGAGGGATTATATGTGGATAAGACCGGACTTGGCGGCGATGTCACAGCCAACAATGCCAACAAATATTTTCTTGGTAAGCCGGCCGCTGATTACCTGATCGGAATTTCTTCGATGGTCAATTACAAAAATTTTGATTTTTCATTTTCAGGACGCTTCAGCATTGGCAACTATGTTTACAACAACAATGCGTCGAACCGTGCACTATATCAGAATTTATACAACCAATCGGGCTACCTGTCCAATATTCTCGCGGATGTACATCGTACCGAGTTTTTTACAGCCCAGTATTTCTCTGATTTCTACCTTGAAGATGCTTCCTTTTTCAGAATGGATAATATCAACCTGGGATACCGTTTCAGAAAGTTCTTCACTGAAAAACTAACTGGTCGTGTAAGCTTTACGGTTCAAAACGCTTTTGTGATTACGCAATATGATGGTCTTGATCCGGAGCTGAATGCAGGTGATAAACCCGGAATTGACAACAATATCTTTCCAAGGCCAAGGACATTCATGATTGGTTTAAACATTGACTTTTGATTCTTAAATAAATGGTGTTATGAAAAAACTAAAACTTCTATATGTTGTGGTTATTATCTTTTCCATAATAATAACCTCGTGTGTGAAGGATCTCGATGTTGAACCTATTGATCCTAATGAATTTACGTCGAACAATGTTTTTAAAACGGAAAACGACTATAAGAAAGCCCTGGCCAAAATCTATGCCTCCTATGCAATCAGCTCACAGGAAGGCGGTGGTGGCGGCGATTTGAGATTTGCTGATATACAGGGAATTGATCCGAATTTCGGCAACTATCTTCGCCAGTTATGGGGTCTGCAGGAATTGTCCACCGATGAGGCCATTATTGCCTGGGACGATGCCACCATTAAGAATTTCCATTGGCAAACCTGGGCTCCCAATGATGTATTTCTCACAGCACTGTATTCACGAATCTATTATACCATTGCGCTGTGCAACGAATTTGTCAGGAATGCCAATACAAAACTCCCTGATGTGACCGGCACCTTTGAAACCAACCTTAAATTGTTCAGTGCAGAGGCCCGGTTCCTGAGGACGTTCTCTTACTGGCACGCCATTGATATGTTCGGGAATGTGCCCATTGTCACCGAGGCTGATGAGCCGGGTGCATATTTTCCCCAACGTATAGTAAGAGCTGATCTGTTTACCTATATTGAAAATGAGCTGAAAGCCCTCGAAAATGAACTGGCTGAACCGAAAGCCAATGAATACGGGCGTGTTGACAAAGCTGCTGCATGGATGCTCCTTGCCAAACTGTATTTAAATGCAGAGGTATACGCAGGTGCTCCAAAGTACACGGAAGCCCTTACTTACGTCAACAAGGTGATCAGTTCCGCATATACCCTTGATCCCGATTATAAGCGGATATTTGCAGCGGACAATGAGGACAGCCCTGAAATAATTTTCCCGATCTGTTTTGACGGACAATACACACAGCAATACGGTGGGATGACCTTTGTTTTGCATGCTTCAAACGGCGGTGGTATGCCTTTGAACGGTATTGACGGAGGATGGGGCGGTATCCGCACAATCCAGAATTTTGTAACGCTATTCGATGTTGAGGAAAGTGACTTCTCGGCCGCAGATCCGCAATATTCAGGGATAGCTGATAAACGGGGAATGTTCTATTTTAATCCTGAAAGCTGGGAATGGGACATCACCAACGTGGGAACTTTTACCCACGGGATAGGTGTTACAAAGTTTAAAAACGTCACTTCGGATGGAGATCCGGCTCCAAATGTACATCCGACTTTTGTAAGTACGGATTTTCCTGTGTTCAGGGTATCTGATGCATACCTGATGTATGCGGAAGCAGTGCTCAGGGGAGGAACCGGTGGTGACCCGGAAACCGCTCTCGGCTATGTCAATGACCTGAGGCAACGTGCCTATGGGGACAATTCCGGCGATATTACGGATAACCAGCTTACCATGGATTTCATCCTTGACGAACGTGGCAGGGAACTATACTGGGAATGCTCACGCAGGACCGACCTGATCCGGTTTGGCAAGTTTACCGGAAACAGCTATGTATGGGAGTGGAAGGGCAATGTACAGTCAGGCACATCAACACCATCTTACCGGGATCTGTATCCGATACCGGCAACTGATATAGTTGCCAATCCGAATCTGATCCAAAATGAAGGGTATAATTAATCCATAAAACATTGAATTATGAGAAACTCAATATTTGTTCTGTCGATACTGGTTGCATGCTTTGCCTGTATTTCCTGCGAAAGAGAAGAAGGACTTAAAATGAAGGCGAATCCGGATGCACAGGATATCCTGACACCTTCAGAGGGCTCCGTTCTTACATTGACAAAAGAAAATGCCGGTAACCCGGTATCTTTTACCTGGAATGATCCTGACTATGGGTTCCAGGCCTCGGTTACCTACATTGTCCAGCTGGATATGGCCGGGAATAGTTTTAATGCCCCCGTCGTGGTCGGATCCGTGAATAATTCATCGGAACTGGTTGTAAATCAGGGATCACTCAATAGCAAACTGATTGATAAAGGCCTTGAACCTGAGGTTGAAAGGTCAATGGAGATGCGAGTTGCCTCCATCATCAATTCTCATATTGATACCCTTTATTCACCTGTGACCACGATCAAAGTTGTTCCGTATTCCACCATTATCATTATACCACCAATTTATTTATTGGGTGACGGATCCCAGGCAGGATGGAATAATAATACCAATATAGAACTGAGGTTTTCGGAAGCAGAGGATGCCTTTATTACCTATGACTCACTGAATCCGGGAGGATATATCAAGTTTATCGGTGAAAGGGGTTTTTGGGCTCCGCAATGGGGAACCGATGGAACCGGCACCGCGGTTTCAGGGCCGCTTGTCTACAGGCCAACGGAATCAGTTCCGGATCCGGCTGCAATACCGGCACCGGCTAACCCGGGCATGTACAAAATTATGGCTGACACAGCTGCACTGATCTATGATGTTTCTCCCTATAACATTGGTGCAGTCGGTTCGGCAACTGCAAATGGCTGGGATGCACCGGACACGAAAATGAGCTATGACCATGTGAATGATATCTGGACATTGACAACTGATCTGGTTGCAGGTGAAATCAAATTCAGACTCAATGATGCATGGGACTGGAATCTGGGAGGTGATATCAATGACCTCACCCAGGGTGGGGATAACATTGCTGTGGCAGAAGCCGGGAATTATACAATTACACTGAACCTGTCAAAAGCGCCTTTCAAGGCTGTCTTTACTAAGAACTGAAAATCTCTGAACATCCTGAAAATAGTGACCCCGTTGAAAGGCGGGGTCACTCGGTTTTTGGGGAACTCCTTTACTGTCATGAAAAAGATTTCGTTCCTGCTGCTGTTTTCCAATTTTTTATTCATAGGATTTTCCCAGGTCGTAACAACGGATCCGGCACTTCCGGTCCATAATCAGCCGGTCACAGTTACTTTTCATTCCGAACAGGGAAACAAGGGTCTGATGGACTACAGCGGAACCGATGTATATGCTCATACAGGCGTTATTACAGATCAGAGTACTTCGACAACAGACTGGAAATACGTAAAGGCGGAATGGAACACCAACCTGGAAGAGTGCAGGATGGCCAAAATTTCAGCCAATGAGTACCAGCTATTGATAACACCCGATATAAGGGCATTCTATGGAGTTCCGGACGGTGAAAAAATTCTGAAACTGGCTTTTGTATTCCGTAATGCCAATGCAAGTGCAACGGGTCGGGAAGCCGGCAATGCCGATATATTTGCAGATGTTTATGAAGAAGGTCTGAACGTATCCTTTATTAAACCTTCAGACAGGTTTTCCCTCGCAGGCGACGAAACAGAAATCCCTGTAGAAATTAGTGCCACAGGTTCCGATTCCCTGTTTCTGATCCTGGATGGTGTCACCCTATACAAGTCTTCGGATCTTTTGCTTGATACCTTGCTCCAAATTCCGGGCGACCATCAGAAACACAGTCTCATAGCCATGGCTGGCGATGGCACTTCCTATGTAAGCGATACAACGTGGTTCCTTGTTCCGGATACCACGGCCATGATTCCTCTTCCTGAAGGTTCCCATGACGGGATAACCTATCCGGCAAATGACAGCGTAGTTTTTGTATTATTTGCACCCCAGAAATCCACTGTATTCCTGCTGGGTGATTTTAATGACTGGCTGCCTGACAGCATTTACCAAATGAAAAGGGACGGGGACAGGTTCTGGCTTGGAATCGGCGGATTGACACCCGGAAAGGAATATGCCTGCCAGTATCTTGTGGATTCAGAGATCCGGATTGCCGATCCCTATTCGGAGAAAATCCTGGATCCTGATCATGACAAATTCATTCCTGCGGATGTATATCCCGACCTGGTTTCATATCCATCCTCCAAAACCCACGACATAGCAGGGGTCGTAAAACCCGGGAAGATACCATTTACATGGAATGAAGGAGAATATGTCCCGCCCAACCCGCAGGATCTAATCATCTATGAACTACTGATCCGGGATTTTGTGGTTTCACATGATATAAAAGATGTGGAAGACAGACTCGACTATTTGATGATGCTGGGTGTAAATGCTGTGGAACTGATGCCATTCAGTGAGTTTGAAGGCAACAGCAGCTGGGGCTACAATCCTTCCTTTTATTTTGCCCCGGATAAGTACTATGGAAGGGATTCCGATATCAAGGGATTTATACAGGCTTGTCATGACCGGGGAATTGCAGTGATCATGGACTTGGTACTGAATCATGCCTACGGTCAGAATCCCATGGTACGGCTGTATTTTAATTCTGTTTCCGGAAAACCCGGACCGGATAATCCCTGGTTCAATGTTGACAGTCCAAATCCCGTTTACAGCTGGGGATACGATTTTAATCACGAATCCCTGGCTACACGGTATTTTGTCGACAGGGTGGTTGAATACTGGCTTACAGAATACAAAGTGGATGGTTTCCGGTTCGACTTCACCAAAGGATTTACAAATACACCGGGGGACGGCAGTGGGCATGATTCTTCGAGGATTGCGATTCTGAAAAGAATTCAGGATAAGATAAAATCCGTCAATCCCGGTGCAATCATGATCTGCGAACATTTTGCGGCGAATTCCGAAGAAATGGAATTGTCTGATTACGGAATTCTGATCTGGGGGAATATCAATTACAATTACAACGAAGCGACAATGGGATATGTGGAGAATTCTGATCTTGCCCGCATTTCCTATAAATCGAGGGGGTGGGATCAGCCCAATCTTGTGGGTTACATGGAAAGCCATGATGAAGAACGGCTGATGTTTAAGAACCTGACATACGGAAAGGAATCGGGCTCTTACAGCACCCGTGATCTCGCCACCGCCCTGGAACGTGAGGAACTGGCCGGAGCATTCTTTTTTACCGTTCCGGGACCCAAAATGATCTGGCAGTTTGGTGAACTGGGATACGATGTTCCGATCGAATTCAACGGCAGAGTGGGAGAGAAACCGGTAAAATGGGAATACTATGATAGTCCTGACCGGAAGAAATTATACCTGACATGGGCTAAAATGCTGGAAATCAGGAAAAAATATCCGGTTTTCCGGACCAGCGACTATACAATGACAGCCGGTAATAATGTTGCTGCCAAAAAGCTTGTTTTACGCCATGATGAAGGGGATGCCATCGTGGTGGGAAATTTCGATGTAACCGGCACCAACGTACAGCCTGGTTTCACGCAAACAGGGTGGTGGTACGAACTCTTTTCCGGCGATTCCCTGGATGTGACAGATATATCTGTTATCATCACGCTTAATCCCGGTGAGTACAGACTGTATACACAGTCAAAAATGGAATCCTTGATCTCAGGCACCGGGAATTTCATTAAAAATAATTTTACAATTTATCCGAATCCGGCAACCGACAGGATTTATTTTGATGTGGAAGGAATCTCTGTAAACCAGGCAAGCGTTTTCGATCTCTCAGGAAACCTGGTGATCAGTAAAGGGAACAGGGAAAAGGTAAAATGGCTCGATGTCGGGGAACTGAAGCCGGGAATGTATATCTTAAGACTTAGCACAAAGGACCAGGTATTGATCAGGAAATTCATTAAGCGATAGCCTGCCCAGGTTGGCGAGGTTATTCCAGGCTATGCAGAATCAGTCCGCTCCGTAGTTTTGGTTCAAACCAGGTGGTTTTTGGCGGCATGATATTATTCGTATCCGCAATCCGGATAAGCTGATCCATTGAAACAGGAAAGACGGCAAATGCAACAGCCATTTCCCCGCTGTCCACCTTACTTTTTAATGCCGGAAGTCCCCGTATACCCCCGATAAAATCAATCCGGTTTGAGTGGCGCAGGTCACTGATTCCCAGAATCCGGTCCAGGACATAGGTCGAAAGCAAAGTAACATCCAGGCCGGAAATCGGATCGTTGTCATTATAGGTCCCTGTTTTTGCCTCCAGGGCATACCAGGTTCCCCTTAAATACATCGAAAATTCATGGCGTCGGACAGGCTTATATTCACGTGGACCCTTTGGAATAACAATAAATATGTCTTCCATTTTCCGGAGAAATTCTTCGGGTGTTTGGCCGTTAAGATCCGTAACCACACGGTTGTAATCAAATATTGATAGCTGACTGGCCGGAAAGTGTACGGCCAGGAAATAATTATACTCCTCATTGCCGGTGTGAGAAGGGTTATCCAACTTTCGTTCCTCCCCGACATGAACCGTTGCTGCAGTCCGGTGGTGCCCGTCTGCGATATAGGTAAATGGAATTTCATGCCTGAAGATCGATTCAATTCTCCCGATCGTATGTATATCGCTAATCACCCAGAATCGATGGTGAATACCGTCATCCGTCGGAAAATCATAAATCGGTTTCTGGTCCGTAAATTTTTTGATCAGCCTGTCGATCTCCTCATGATCGGGATAGGCAAAAAATACCGGCTCGGAATTGAAATTGGTCACCCGTATATGGGTTTTCCGATCCTCTTCCTTTTCAACCCGGGTAAGTTCATGTTTTCGGATCGTATTGTTCAGGTAATCGGCAACGGATGCACAGGCCACCAATCCGTACTGTGTTTTTCCCCACATGGTTTGCGCATATATATACAAACAAGTTTGCCGGTCCTGAATAAATACCTTCTGTGCTATAAACTTCTGAAGGTTTAGACGTGCTCTTTCATAGACTTCGGCTGAATAAGGATCGGTTTCAGCCGGCAAATCAATTTCCGATTTGATAACATGGTAAAAGGAATAAGGATTTCCGGTGGCTTCTGTAAGCGCCTCACCGGATGACAAAACATCATAAGGCTGGCAGGCAATTTTTGCTGCCAGCTCCTGTTGAGGCCTGAATCCTTTAAAAGCTTTGATAATGGCCATTTGCAGCAATCAATTAATTCAATGATTGCTGCAAAGGTAATAATAAACCTGTCACGGTTTAATGAATTCCGCCCGCAGGGACAGGTCTGAAACCTGTCAATTTCAATTGACCTGGAAAGTTCTGTCCCCTTTTGTCAGAAAATTCACGATCTGCCTGGCAGCGGCAAGACCTGCATTGATGTTCGCTTCTTCAGTCTGGGCGCCCATCTTCTTGGGGGTTGCATAATACCGGTTCGAATATTCTGCCCTGATTTGCTCCTGGCAATCCGGAGCCACGTCCGTGACATACCGGAAATCTTTCCTGGAGGAAAACATCCTGAGTAGTGAAGGCTCGTGCACGATCTCCTTTCGGGCTGTATTTACCAGGGTAGCACCTTCAGGCATTGTGCTCAACAAGTCAAAGTTTATCGATTCTTTGGTTTCCTTATTGGCAGGTAGATTGGCGGCCACGTACTGGCACTTGGCATACAGATCCTTAGCGCCGGACATATATTTCACACCGTCTTTATCCATTACAGCCTTTTCCACAAAAGGATCATAAGCAAATACTTCCATGCCCACCCCCTTCGCAATCATGGCCATGATCCTGCCAATGTGCCCATACGCATGGATACCAAATGTCTTTCCACGCAATTCAACTCCTGATGTACCATTAAAAAAATTGCGGTTCAGGTATATCATACCTCCGAAAGCCAATTCGGCCACAGCGTTCGCATTCTGCCCGGGTGTGTTCATCACAACAATTCCCTTGGCAGTTGCAGCTTTCAGATCAATGTTATCATAACCGGCACCAGCCCTTACCGCAATCTTCAATTTACCGGCAGATGCCAGTACCTGATCATCAAGAATGTCGCTACGGACAATTACGGCATCCACATCCTTTATGGCATCGATCAGCTGATCCTTGCCGGTGTATTTTTCAAGAAGTTTTAATTCCAGACCGGCTTTTTTAACTATATCCCGGATGCCATCCACCGCAATCCTGGCGAATGGCTTATCGGTAGCAACAAGTATGGTTTGCATGACGCTGTGATTTATTTGGTTGATAAATTAATTCAATACAAGGAATGAACATGAAAACGGCAACTATAATTTTGTTTCAAATTCTTTCATGGCATCCACAAGTGTCATAACGCCTGCAACCGGCATGGCATTATAAATGGACGCCCTGAATCCGCCTACAGAGCGGTGACCCTTAATACCCATGATACCACGGGCTTTTGCCAGTTCAAGGAATTTCTCCTCCATCTCCTTGTATTCCGGCTTAAATACAAACACAACATTCATCAGGGACCTGTCGATGGATTCGGTTAACGGGCACACGAACAATTTGTTCCGGTCTATTTCGTCATATAACAGAGAGGCCTTTTGGATATTGATTTTATGTATCGCTTTCAGGCCGCCAAGATCCTTAAGCCATTTCAGGGTTTGCAGGCATGCATAAATGGCCAAGCAAGGGGGAGTGTTGTATAATGATTCATTTTCGGCATGGATCTTATAGCTAAGCATGGATGGAACCGGTCTTGATATTTTCTCCAGGAGGCTATCCCTGATAATGGTGAATGCGACCCCGGAAGGTCCCAGGTTTTTCTGTGCACCGCCATATATCATGGCATATTTCGATACATCCATGGGCCTGCTCAGTATATCAGAAGATGCATCCGCTATAAGCGGTACAGGGGAATCTATATCTGATTTCAATTCAGTGCCATAGATCGTGTTGTTTGTAGTAATATGAAAATAATCGGCATCTGTGGGGATTGTATATTTTTTTGGTATAAAGGTGTAATTCTGCTCTTTTGAGGAGGCCACAGTCTGTACTTCTCCAAATAGTTTTGCTTCTTTTATTGCTTTTGAAGCCCATACACCCGAATCAAGATATGCAGCTTTCTTATTCAGAAAATTGTATGGAATCATGGTGAACTGCAAACTTGCACCGCCCTGCAGGTACAAAACCGAATATCCGGAAGGTATTTCAAGTAATTCCCTGAATAAGTCACGGGCTTCCTTTAAAATGGCTTCAAAATCCTTGCTGCGATGGGATATTTCCATGATTGACATTCCACTGCCATTAAGATTAAGAACTGCTTCCGCGGTATTTTTAAGTGTAATTTCAGGCAAAACTGAAGGACCCGGATTGAAATTGTACTTTTTCATAAGAGCGTATTTTATTTGTTAAACATTTAACAACTGGTGGATTCAAATATAAATAAATAATGTTATTTGTGAAATGAATAACACAAAATAAGTATTTTTATTTACTAACAGCACCGGTAATAATTTTCATAATTCAGTCAATATTTTCTAATCGCGTAAGATAGTAATCATTAAGGGCAGGAATCACTGAAGTCAGGTCAGCGGTATGGCAGTAATCTATGACATCATCCAGGTTATTTTTCTTTAATCGGTGCCGCTGTGCGGCTTTTTCAATATAACCGGACAGGTCGGGTTTAGCAACCTTCCACAGATCAAGAGAAGCATGGGTGGAATCACAATGTGTTTCGTACCTGTTGCTGTTCAGTACCTTTTCAGTTAAAGCACCTGCAAAAAGCGAATCTTCGAGGTTAAATTTGTTTTTCCATCCGGCACAGAGTATCAGCAGGTCACGTTCTACATGCAAAATATACTCTGCCAGTGCACCTATATTCAGGTGTGCCCCGATGAGAACACGATAACTGTTCCGCGCCATCATTATGCTGTGTGTCCCGTTGGTCGTGGAGTACACTATTTCTCGTCCTTCAATGATCTCCCGCTTGAAATTGTACGGAGAATTTCCGAAATCAGCAAAATCGCGTACAATGCCATCGCGTTCGGCTGCAACAAGAAATCCCTTTTTTTTGTATTCAATGGCTTCATCCAGGGTGGCCACCGGGATGATTTTGCTTACACCATTCATAAATGCGGTAACAATAGCCGAGGTGGCCCTCAGAATATCAACAATTACAACAACTGCAGCATCATTCCTGAAATCTGGAAACAATGCCGGTGAAAAACATACCTCAACTTTATGTAAACCCATTGCGCAATTTACCGAAATATCCCCAGCAAATAAAAAACTTTTTCAGTTTCGAATAAGGTATTTCCCGGAATTGTTAAATGCTCACGGACTCCCTACTCACTTCTCCTACTCTGTTTTCCCCACTCCCTCCTGGTTGGCAGCTTCACTCATCTCGCGGTATCTTCTTAAAAATGTATTTTTCTTCATATCCGTTGATACCATATAAATATAGGATTCACCTGTGTCAACTTTTAATCTCCTGTCGCCGGGCTTCAGTTTCATCATCCTGTCCAGCATTTCATTGCTGGAAGCCAGGATTTGCATGACGCCCCGCGTGTAACCGAAATAATACCAGGTTCGGCGATCAAACTGGAGGTATATATCCAGGATATCACCGCTTCGCTTGATCTGAAGTTCGATAAGGCCATCGACACGCTTATTGACGGGAGTATTGTTGATGCTGGCTATACCGATCTTTCCGACTGAAACCCATGAATTGGATTCATTGTTCCATTTTAGCCTGAGTTCGTTAAAAAGAAGCGTATGCCGGAGCTCTGACGGAAATTCCTTTAAGGAACCGAAAAGGCTGAGTTCAGATTTTATGGATTCATATTTGGCTTTTCCGATCAGTTCAACCATATTATTTACGTAAGCCGGCCGGTTCAGATCAACAGCAGCCAGGTTTGGCATGCTGTCTGCCTCAACAGCCATAATGTTCATGATGTTATCTGCGATGTAAAAGTCCAGGCCCAGAAGGACGTCCATTTCAGTATTGTTCTCTACGGAATTATGCGATGAATTTCCGACTGTGGTGATTTTCACCTGTCCCAGCTTCTCACCCAGGTTCAGCTTGCCTTCGCCCCGGATTTCACAATTTTCCCGGTGCAGGGTTAACAGGTTACCGGGTGCAGACCTGTCCAGCAACTTGTCCTTCTGACCGATCAGGTATTTCTGCTGCTCCTTATCGTAATACAGGTATCCTGAAGAAGTCATCAGCGGTATGTCACTGTAATTTTTTCTGCCCGACAGGAATGCAGGATAAACATGCACGGAATCGTAATACATGAACAATCCGTTAAAAATTTTATCCCTGTTTACGTCGATCAGAGGATCTCCGATCGGAATCATGATGTTTGCCGGATCTATTTCTGAACGGAAGTAAACCCATCTCGGTGCCAGCTGTTCGCAATTCTGTTCGATAAGCGCACCCCCGTCAAAGGTCAGGAGTTTATTGGATGCCTGCATAGAAAATTTTCCCTGGTACCGGTAATTCGGACTCAGGGTGAATCCATCGGATTCCGCGATCACACCCGATCCTATTGTGCTGTGATTATTGTCAACTCCTATTGTATTAAAGAACAGGGTCTGTTTCTGTTCAATCTCATCTATATAGTCGTAATAGGCTGACCCGGTATAACTGTTCCTGCCTGTTATGGTAAGGGTTGCGTTGAACATGTTAAAATTGCGAGTATTTCTGTTCGCTACCAGTCCTGCGTTATACAAAGGCTTTAACCTTGCATCGGGCGAAACCGTGAGCCTTTCATTTTCAGGATATATCCGTGCATCAGCAATATCAATATATCTTACTGCGGTTGCTTTGATGAGGTTGCTGTCATAATCATAAAATGCAACCAGGGATATGAAACTAAGCGAATCCTGTGACGGATCAATACTTATATAGCGTGGACCGCTGAGACCTTCCTCTGCAACAGCTACTGCCGGGGGAGCGGATGTGTTGGATCCCATCGCTAGTTCCTTCCGGTTCATATCCCATTCAAAATGGTCGAGATAACTTACATATTTGTTTTCAGGGAATGAAACCAGTGTATACTCTTCGTTGGAGGTGAATTTCCCCTGGTGCGTGTTGAAATCAATGTCGGCTTTTATGTTATCCGTTAATACTGTAAACCCTTCAGAATGAAGCGACTTAAGATAAAAATCCGCTGTATCGGACTGTATCCTGTTTGCTTTGAAGGAATATTCCTCAGAGACCATCTCTGCCCCTTCAAAGTGCATCGTACCGGAACCGCTGAGTCCGGAAGGCTGCAGTTTCAGGTCGCCTGCCAGAATTCCCTTGTCATTGAACATCCTGAATGATGAATCTGTACGGTAGGCATAAAGTTCTTCATCATAGGGCATCCAATGTATTGCATTATTCCTGGATTCAACCTTGGGAAATTCGGTTTCAGGGATTTTTTCAGCAATGGTGAATTCGCGTGATATGGCGTTCAGCGAATCAGGATAAAACCATATTTCATCTGAAGAGGTTGAAGAGGTCAGGTAATTAATTGTTCCTTTTCCGCGGAAGCCCGAATTGCTAAGGGAAATCTCATTTTGAAATGTTCCTTTTCCCCCATAGACGGATAATCCCGAATCGGGTGCCAAATATCTGAATCCCAATGATTTGTCAGGCTGAAGGCGGAGATTTTCCCTGATAGTTGGAAATATACCTGCCGAGGTAAGCTCACCCGTAAAATTCATCGATTGCCGGTTAAAATTGTCCAGGCTATCCATATCAAACGGATAAATCCTGTAATAGAACTTATCCCGGGCATATACACCGTTCTGAATATTCTTGCTGTCATAATACACATACCCGTTTTCTCTTGAATCAAACACCGGATATTGAGGGTAAGATTTGCGCCCCGACTTGTTATCAGGCTTGTCTATATATAATTCTCCTATGAGGTCCTGGATGAGATTCTGTGCGTTTTCGGCAATCGGGAAACCATAGTTGTCGACCGCTCCCGTAAGATACCGGATATGCATCGAATCAACTTTGGGCATGCTGATCTTAAAGGTGTCATAATTGAAAAAGAAATTCTTTCCTGAAAAAGTGAAGAGACCGGCCTGAACATGTCCGTCGAACTGGAAGTGCCTGTTTTTCTTCATAATGATCCTGTCGCCCGCAGGATAAATGGCCACGTTCTGGGAATCACTCACAAAAATACGCGGCACGCCATTAATTGTAAGATCATAGTTTCTCAGGTCAAATATGGCATTTTCAACTGGTGTGTTCACCCTCGAAGGAATGCTGATCACATCATAGTCAATCCTGGCCACGCTGGCAGCCAGGTAATCATGCAGCCTTGGTCTGATGGAAGCCATGCTTCTTTCACTATCATAAAACAGGAATCCCTGTGCAGCCATTCGCATTAAAAGTTGCTTTACCTGTGCAATGGGTTTTTTAAGATAACCGGCAAAGTCCTCTGCAAGAAACTCTTCCGTGCCCATATATTTTGCAAAACTCCTTATGGAAATCAAAGGATGCACTTCATCCATCAATTGCATACTCTGATATTTTGCGTTATTGAAAAAACCCACAGATTCGAAATTGGCATTTCCGATCGAGCTTCCCATCAGTGCTGTAAACCGCATGACCGGTTCATTCATTTTCCAGACAAGTTGTTCGAACGTCATGTCCAGCTTATGATATGAATCAAAATAAGGACTTTGAGATGTGTAATTGTCTGTTCTGTATAGTGTTAATTCGCGTGTCGGCACAAGGTAGGTGAGTGCGAGCCCGGGATGAAAAATGGAATCCTTTTTAAGCTTTATAATGATTTCTGCATTGGGGGCATTGATCCGATTGGCTTTAAAGGCAAAAAATGATGATCCGGCCACAATTACGAGCGTATCCCGACGGTAAATGTAAATTCTGGCCTGGTCCTCGCGGCTTCCTGTACCAACCAGTTTGGAGCCTTGCATGGAAAGCCCCCCTTCATAATTGATATCCTTATAGAGGTTTTTAATCTTAAAATCCTTCTGATAGGAGTCAAATTGCGGAAAATCCACATCTTCCGGATTCTTGTTGAATTTTACCTTATCGATCAGGGTCCCCTTTAAAGGGCTGCTGAAGTAGAATTTGTTTGTAAAAACAACCTGCTGTGCAATATATTCGGAGCGGGTCATATTGATTTCATAAGTATCCAGCCTGGCGCTGACTTCCGATCGTTTAAAACCAGCCCTCTCCCATGTGACCAACCCGCCTTTGCCCTTCCATACCGAGGTGACAGGATTGTATTCCCCTCCTGTTTCTAAAATGGAAATGCTGTCACGTTTGGCAAAACATGTCAGGTTTGTTTTATCAATAATAAATCGGATGGTCGTGTCGACCATGATACGGAAACTGTGTGAACTTGACCTCCAGTCGACCGAAGTTGAACGATAAACTGAGCTGCTGTCAATCAACTGCCTGGTAAAGATAAGATACCGGTCTGTGCTCAGGAGAGATACTTTTCGTTTTTCTAGCAGCAAAGCAAGTCCCTTTTCCCAATTCCGGTAATTTTCCGCAGTCTGATTGCTTCGTTTCAATAAAACAAGACAGGACAGGAAATGCGTAAAATGCGGGTGAGGCTTAGCATTCCTGTTTACCAGGGAAACAGATAAATCTATAATCCTTTCCTGTTCACCTTTAGTAAAAAGACTGTCGCCGATCCAGGCGGCAAGGAATTCATTGAGAGACTTTTCACTTTCAGGATTGATATTTTTCTGCATATACAAACGCAGCTCATCCGGAAACTTATCTGTTTCGCCTGAGAATACTTTGGATTCCTGGGCAGATACCGGTCTTACGGATATTACAAAAATCCAAAGGGAAATATATAAGATCAACCTGAGTCTCATATAATCGGGGAAGTATAAAAAATAACGCTATTAGCCGTGTAAAATTGTTCCGCAGCCAGATCTCAGAACGCATTAACGATCCCCATGAAATCGGCGGCAGTAAGTGAAGCACCACCTATTAAACCCCCATCCACATCAGGATTTGCGAAAAGCTCCCCGGCATTGGAAGGTTTGCAGCTTCCGCCATAGAGAACCGAGGTGTTGGCGGCAAGCTCATTGCCATATTTCTCGGCCACCAGCTCCCGGATGATCCTGTGCATTTCCTGAGCCTGTGCGGATGTGGCGGTGACACCTGTACCTATGGCCCAAACGGGTTCGTAGGCGATCACAACCCGGCTGAAATCTTCAGGAGAAAGGTCAAAAAGCCCGCGTTCAATCTGGGTACGGACCACCTGCATATGAATTCCCGATTCCCTTTCCTTTAGAACCTCTCCGCAGCAAAAAATCGGAATCAGCTCATTTTGAAGCGCCAGTTTCACTTTTTTATGCAAGCTGGCATCATCTTCATGATAGCAAATTCTTCGCTCTGAATGACCGATAATGACATAATCTGCTCCTGTTGATTTGATCATGGCAGCGGAAACTTCGCCTGTATAAGCACCGGAAGGTTCATCGGCACAGTTTTGAGCGCCCAGGAACAGTGAATCCTTTGTAATGGCATTCCGTACCTCGGAAAGATGGATAAAGGGTGTACACAGGACTATGATGACACCATTGTCTTCGACCTGCCTGTTAATGGTCCTGGCCAGTTCAATACCTTCCTGCAGGGATTTGTTCATTTTCCAGTTACCGGCTACTATTTTTTTTCTCATGATCAGTGTGTTTTTGGTTATATGAATTAGCGGCGTCAAAAATAGTAAAAGTTATGGTTTCTAAATGGGTAATTGGTAACCTCATGCAGGAATTTGTCCGTCCCTATTGCCTTTTTGCCAGGTCGCGGTAGCTGATAAGCTGTATACCCTTTTCACGAATCAGGTTTTTCACCTCCATATTCGTAAAGACATCAGTAACACCCTGACGGTCAGACGCAACCCCTTCATATCCTATATGGTAAATAGCCTGTAATTCACTGTCATTTATCCCCGGATGATCCACAAACAAATATGTTCGCCCGGGTTCAAGCTTTTTAAGCATTTTTATAAAACTCCGGATTTTTTCCTCTGAAGTATTGCCGGGGCCATCATAACTGACGTTCGTTACCTGGTAATCCGACGTTTCGAACATCAGTTTGTATTCCTCAGCCAGCCTGCGTCCCAGCGCCCTGACATCCGGCGCATATCCCGTACAGCCCATATGTGATGAAATGTGACTGACATAGGGAACCTGTTTTTGAATATATTCAATTTGAGCACGGAATTCCTTTTCAATCTCATTTAGATCCGGCTTATTTTCCTGAACGGATTGAGAGGGGTAATTGACATTGGGATAGATCATGGGGAAAAAATAGCCGTCCCTGTCAACAAGGCTTGGGCTAACAGTCAGGGGTCTCCACTTAATATTTTCCCATTCACTGGTGAGTGTAAGATGGATACCCACATCCACATCCGGATATTTTTGCAAAAACCGGATGGCTTCGGGACACCAGGGCGCGGGTGCCATAATTTCAACTGTAGTGGCAATCCCATCAGAGCATGATTTAATGATTGCTTCATTCACCGAATGACTGCTGCCCAGGTCATCAGCCCGAATGATCAACCGGATGGATTGTGACTGGCCATGCAAAAGAAGATTAGACGCCAGAAATAAGAATAGCATTTTGATTTTCATGGATTGATAATTATTGGATCAGATAGATTATTGTCATTTCCGAAATGTACTGCATTTAATCGGGCATAAAATTAACGGTTTTATTTATCAGGATCAGAAATTTGTCGTTTCGGGAATTACTTATTCGGCAAGATTTACACGATGGCGGGAGACAGAGCGGATTCACCAACTCGTGAAAATTATTTTCATCCTATGCGAAATAATGATATTTTTCATACTTTTATAAATCATGAACATGTTATTGGCTCTTTTTTCATTTTGAAGGGTCAGATTTCAGCCATTCCACATCATTGGCTGATTTTTTTGTGACAAAATGAATGTATAAAAATCATATATTATGGAAAATTTTAACAGAAGATCATTCCTGAGAACAGCCGGCCTGGGGTTGACAGCAAGTGCCATTGCAGGAAATGTAATGGCCCGGGGATCCGTTAATATCCCGGTGGTTCAGACTGGGGCAAAAGGAACCCCTGAACTTGGACTGGCATCCTATACAACCCGTGAATTCAGCCTGGACGAAACGATTAAAATGGCACAGCGTTGTAACCTGAAGCATCTCGGCCTGAAGAGTTACCACCTCCCCCTTGAGGCCTCCGAAGCGGATTGCAAAGCCGCCGCCACGAAGATACAGGCTGCAGGAATTGATTTTTACTCGGCGGGTGTGATATATATGAATAAAAAGGAAGAAGTTGATCAGGCCTTCAATTATGCCAAAGCCTGCGGCATTCGTATCATTGTCGGCGCTCCTGCCGCGGACCTGCTTACTTATTCCGAAAACATGGTCAAACAATATAATATTATGTTGGCCATCCATAATCATGGCCCGGGAGACAATGTGTATCCGACCGTGCCGGGCATATATGAAAAGATTTCTGCGATGGACAAACGCATGGGCATATGTATGGATATCGGACATATAGTAAGGCTTGACCGTGATCCGGTAGCTGAATTTAAACAGTGTTTTGACAGGATCATTGATATCCATATCAAGGATGAGGATAAACGCACGGAGGAAGGTGTTCCGGTTGAAATAGGACGGGGTGTAATTGACATACCATCATTCCTTAAGGATGTCATCCGTTTGGGATACAAAGGGATTGTCGCTTTTGAATATGAGAAGGATCCGAAAGATCCGTTACCGGGACTGGCCGAAAGCGTCGGGTACGTTCGTGGGGTGATGTCCGCCTTGTAAACAAATCAAATTCTTACATTGTTGTATATTTATATATAAATAAACTTAGTACCTTAGTGATTCTGCCTGACTCAGCAAACAACTTGCATATTATTTTGAATAATAATAAACGAAAGGACAAATTATGGACAACAAACGAAAAGATCATCCGCTGGTAAATACCACCGAGCCTAATCTGCTTGAGGAGACCTTCAATTACGATCTTCCCCCGCTGATTAAATTCGATGGACCAATAGTAGAGTATATTGATGGTAAACCTGTACAATTTGATCCGAAATCGGTACTGACAAAAGATATATTTATAACAGACACAACATTCAGGGACGGACAGCAGGCACGTCCTCCCTATTCGATAGAACAAATGGTCAAAATATATGACATGTTGGCCAGGCTTGGCGGACCAAATGGTGTAATCAGGCAGACCGAATTCTTCCTTTATACGAAGAATGACAGGGAAGCGCTTGATCAATGCCGGGCACTCGGGCACAAATACCCTGAATGTACCGGATGGATCCGTGCCAACAAAGGAGACTTCCGTCTGGTGAAAGAAGCAGGTCTTAAGGAAACCGGAATGCTTACGAGTTGCTCGGATTTCCATATTTTCAAAAAGATGAAGTTCAAAAACAGGCAGGAATGTCTGGATGCGTACTGCGAAGTGGTGGCAGCCTCTTTTGAAGCCGGAATAAGACCCAGGTGCCACCTGGAAGATCTGACCCGTGCCGATATAGACGGATTCGTGTTGCCTTTTGTTGAGCGCCTCATGAAAATGAGCGAACAGGTGCCGGAGGAATTGTCAGTGAAGATCAGGCTATGCGATACAATGGGTTTCGGGATATCCTATCCGGGTGCTGAGTTGCCCCGCAGTATCCCCAAACTGATCTATAAACTGAACCAGGAATGCGGAGTGCCCGGAAGCCGGCTTGAATGGCACGGACATAACGATTTCCATAAGGTGCATGTGAACGGAGGCACTGCCTGGCTGTATGGATGTGATGCCGTAAATACCACCCTTTTCGGCGTGGGTGAAAGGACAGGCAATCCCCCGCTTGAAGGTGCCGTAATTGAATATATTTCATTAAAAGGTGATTTGTGTGGCATCGATACTTCAATGATAACGGAGATTGCAAGATACATGATCTCAATCGGAATGCCAATTCCGGAGAATTATCCATTTGTGGGCAAGCACTTTAATACAACCCGCGCAGGTATACATGCCGGAGGACTGAGACAGGATGAGCAGATTTATAACATTTTTGATACCACAAAACTACTGGGACGGCCTCCCCGTGTAGCCATCACGGATAAAAGCGGTGTGGACGGAATCGCCATCTGGGTGAATGAATATTTTGGTCTTTCCGGAGAGGACCGCATCAGCAAGATAAAGGTTCACAAAGTGGCTCAATGGGTGATGGATCAATATGAAAAAGATGGCAGGCTTTCAACCATCACGGATGAAGAACTTGAAGCCAAGGTAAAGGAACTCATGCCCGATTACTATTCAAAATATAAAAAGAGTTTTCAAAGCGTATAGATTCAAGGGAAGAGGTATTTTACAGGCCCACAAACATTAACATTTAGTCAGGATAACCAATCAATAAATTTTAATCACATGGACAGCATAGAACTTAAGAACAGGGTAAAAAAAGTAACCGCCGAAGTACTTGAACTGGAAGAATCCGATATACAGGACGGAGCTAATTTCGCTTCCGACCTGGGTGCATCATCTTTGCAGAGCATCCGTCTGGTAGCCGGATTTGAAGAGGAGTTCGACATTGAAATGGATGAAGATAAGGCACTTCAGATACAGACAGTATCAGATGCAGTTACTTTCATTAATTCCTATTTAAAATAGTCTGATCAATTAAAGGGATGATCCACAGACTATTGACAAATGAGGAAATTAATGTTCTCCTTTTACAGGGTTGTACGGCTGAAAAATGGACTGATATAACTGTTAAAGAAGGATTTTCCACAGATGGTATAATGAAAACCCGGTTTGATGGCAAGATCAGACTGGGTATTTTTTCAGGCAGCATTGAAACTGAAAAGGCAGTCTCAAAAAAAAGTGGTATTTACAATAGTACTGTCACGAATTGTGATATTGGAGATGAGGTCTTTATTTCAGAAGTAAGGAATCTGTCGAACTATGTTATTGAGGACAGGGTTGTCATTGAAAATGTAGGGACTCTGGCTGTTTACGGTGAATCCGCTTTTGGTAACGGTACTGAAATTGAGGTGCTGAATGAGGGCGGAGGAAGAGAGTTGCCGATTTTTGACCGGCTTACCTCCCAAATTGCTTATTTAACGGTACTATACCGGCACGATCCCGAATTTACCCAAAAAATGCTGGGTTTGATCAGGAATTACTGTGATTCACGGAAATCACACCGCGGAATCATTCAATCCGGTGTAATAATCAGAGATTCTCTCATTATACGCAATGTGAACGTTGGCAGATATGCGCGGATTACCGGTGCCTGCCTGCTTGAAGAAGGAACCATCCAAAGTTGCAGGGAAGCGCCTGCCATTGTGGGTGAAGGTGTGATCGGCAAGAAATTCATCATTTTATCGGGATCGAAGGTTGATGGCGCAGCCATGCTTGATAAAAGCTTTGTAGGACAAGGAGTTAAAATGGGAAAACAATTTTCGGCTGAAAACTCCCTGTTCTTCGCCAATTGCGAGGCTTTCCACGGTGAGGCCTGCAGCCTGTTTGCCGGTCCGTATACTGTTACCCACCATAAATCGACACTGATGATAGCCAGCCTGTTTTCGTTCTTTAACGCAGGAAGCGGCACAAATCAGAGTAACCACATGTATAAGCTGGGACCCGTTCACCAGGGGATTCTGGAACGCGGGTCCAAGACAGGTTCATTTGCGTATCTCCTCCTTCCCTCCTATGTGGGAGCCTATACCGTGGTAATGGGAAAACATTATGCGAATTTTAATACGAAAGATTTCCCCTTTTCCTATATATCGGAAGAGAAGGGGAGAAGTGAACTTGTTCCCGCGATGAATATTTTCACGGTTGGCACAAGGCGGGATAGTGAAAAATGGCCAACCCGTGACAGAAGAACGGATCCTGAGAAGCTGGACCTGATTCATTTTGATTTGTTCAATCCATATATAGTGGGCAGAATTGTCAATGGGATAAACATCCTGAATGAACTCAGTGAAAAAACAGACAAAAAACAGGATCGTGTCAACTATAACGGAATAAGCATCCACCGGCTGCTGTTCAAAACTTCACGGAAGTATTATGAATTGGGCCTTAAAACCTATATAGGACAGGAAGTCGTTAAACGGATCGGCGGAGCAGGCATTAATGCAACACTGCAGGAATTAAGGAATAAGTTAAAGACTGAGGGCAACGAGGGTAATGGCAAATGGCTGGAGATCTGCGGTATGTTCGCACCGGCCCAAAAGATTGATGAATTGATAAGGTCGGTTAAATCAGGCAAGATCCGGACAATCGATGAACTGAATGAAAGACTGGTCTCTGTTTTTAACAATTATGAAAGGTATGCATGGGTTTGGTGTTCGGAACTGATCTCCTCCCAAACCGGCACCCGAACAGAGGAAATTTCAGCTGAAAGGCTGGCTCAGATCATAATCGACTGGAAGAGCAGTGCCATCAAGCTGAATAACATGATCCTGAAAGATGCTGAAAAGGAATTTGATACAGGCAGCAAGCTGGGGTTTGGTATTGACGGAGATGAAGCCACCAGGGATTCAGATTTTCAGTCTGTCCGTGGTGTATACAATGATAACAAGTTTGTTCTCGGATTGCAGAAGGAATCACACGAAATAGAGGTAAAAGCTGACAGGCTTATTACTTTGTTGGAAGCGCTTGCGTCTCTAAAATGAGACGCAAGCATTGCATCTCTACACGCCTGCAATTCTTCTTTTGTATTCTGTCAGCGCCTCATTTAACCTTTCCTTGGCACCTGTATCTCCGGGAATGTTATGGGATGGGTGAATAAATAATTTTACGCCCCGGTCAGCCAGAATCTCCGCTACCGTGGTTACCGTCATCCATACAGTCGTTATGAATCCCATGGTGGATACAGGTCCTACCTTATCAACATGGTTTTTGAGCGGAACGGAGGCATCCTGCGCGGGTACACAGGTATCTACCACTACGTCTGCAAGTTCAAAGATTGTCTTGCCACAGCTGTGACGTGTCTGTTTCCCCTGTGCTTCCTTTTCCGAACCGAAAACGATCACTTTCATTCCTCGTTTACGGGATTCCAGTGCCACATCTATATTGACTGCATTAATACCGGTATGCGAAAATAACCACATGCAATCACTCTTATCGAAATTATAACCCTTCATGATCTCTACTCCGTAGCCTTCAACCCGTTCGAGAAAGACGAATTGCTGCACGCTCATTCCCCCCACGATATTCGTAAAGAACGTCAGGGGCAATTCGATCATCGGATGAAAACCAACAAAACCGCCAATCCGGGGATACATTTCTTCCACCGGTATGGTGGCATGACCGCAGCCGAAGGTATGGACCCATCTTCCCGCCTGGATAGTATCGGCCATTATTTCCGATGCCTTGCGGATATTGTCCATTTGCGTATTTTCAATTTTGTCCATAACGCCCCGGGCGTTATCAATCCATTGTTTTGCAAGCATGTTTACCTCCTGTGATTTTAATTATATTCTTATTTTTTTTGATATTCCTTTAATGGTTACGATAAATAACCCCGTCATTATAATTATACATACAATCAGAATGACCGGGAAACTGGCAATGCCCTTCGAACCTGAAATGATTCCCACCAGGTAGTTCAACAGTGTATTCCCAAGAAGTGCCAGTACAATCACAATACTGAATGCAGTTCCGGACATTTCGGCAAAGAGTTCACCCGTATACCCTAAAATGACCGGGAATCCGGCTGCAAACCCGATTCCAAGACATATCATGGATAAAAGAGCCAGTGAAAAAGAGTTGACAAAGAACATGATCAAGATACCGGCAAATATAAAGGCAAAACTGACATAAACAATGATTCGTGAAGGTATTCGCTTAAGCAGCCGGCTTAATACCATGCGGGTGACTGCTATGGATGCAACCTGAGCTGAAAGGGCATACAGTGCATTTCGTTCTGAAAGATCAACAGACTTAAAAAATGTAGTCGACCAGTTATTGACCATACCTTCCAATGCACTTTCAAAGAACAGTATAAAACCGATCATAAAAAGGATGGGCTCCTTAAGAAGCGCCATTGCTTTTTTCAATGGAAAACCTTGTTTTTGCTTGGCTTCCGGAAATCTGACCGCAACAAAGAAACCCATGGGCAACATGACAAAAATACCTATAATGCAGATGATGCTCTGATAGGTATATATGCGCGACAGGGTTCCGATCACTAAGGGCATTCCAAGAGCACCGATGCCGAAAAATACGCCCAAAAGGCTGAGTCTGGCGCCTTTCATGCCTGTTGAAATATCCACAGCCAGAGCATTGGTCCCGCCATTGATCATGCCACCTGCAAATCCGATAAGAAAATAGGATAATTGCAGGATGCGGAAAGTACCGGCAAAAGCAATCAACTCGAAGGATAAAACGATTAAAGCCGAACAGGAAATAAGCATCAGTTTGTAACTGTAGCGGTCCACCAGGGGCCCGAAAAGCAGTGATCCCACCAGAATCCCCAGGGGAAGGGATGAGGCAAGCGAGGCCACCCCTGCAGCGTCCACCTGATAATTCTGCTGTATGAAAACCGAAACCGTTCCCAGTGAAAGGAATACCATGCCAAAAAGTAACATTCCCATGCACGCGGCGGCAAAAACAAGATTAGGCTTATACATGATCCGGATATGAAATTCCATAATCCTTAGCTGATATTCCAAGATATGCTGCACCATATAATCCCGCATCGCTTCCGAGCGCGGATATTCCAAGCTCCACTTTTCCGATACTCACAGGTTGAGCCCATTTCCTGGCCTCAGCCATAATTTCATCCAGGAAAACAGAGGCAGGTCCGAATATGCCCCCTCCGAAAATCACCTTTTCAGGATTGAAAAGGCTAACAAGATTTGCCACGGCCATTCCCCAGAATTCGATTGCCTGCCTGAAAACATTTCGGGCAATAGAATCATTTTCGCGGTATGCCTCGAAAATTATATGCGGTGTAATTTCTGCAGGTGATACGTTCCTTAACCTGCCGCTGTATCCGGGATCTTTCTCCAGCAGGTCACGTGTCACCCTAACAAGGCCCTCCCCGGCAGCATGATATTCAAAACATCCGATGCCAGTATATTTCTCCCTGTAAGGCCGATCCAGCGCAAACCATCCGATTGATCCCGCAATATCATCGGCCCCGCGGATAATATTTCCATCAGCTATAATTCCGGCTCCGATCCCCGTACCAACAGCCAGGAATACGGCATTCCTGCATTGTTTTGCCGAACCCTGCCAAATCTCGCCCAGGATGGCGCAGGCCCTGTCATTGTCGATCATCACCCTGGTACCGGGATGCTCAATACCGGTAGTGATCTTATCCAGGAGCGGGTAATCTTCCCATCCGGATATGTTTGGTGCCCATACCCTTCCGGTTCTCTGGTAAGCAATTCCCGGCACGCAGCATCCTATGGCTTTAATTTTCAGTTGTTGACCGGAGGCATAGTCAATGAGCGATCGCACCACCTTTACAATAAAATCACCTGCTTCGTTTCCGCCTCTTTTTTCAAGGGGATGGATTTTTCTCAGGATCATGGTGCCCATTTCATCAAATATAGCTCCGGAAAGCTTGGTGCCACCCAGATCTAACGCGATCACTGCCATGGAATGATAATTGAATGTAGATGCTTCCAACCTCGGGCTTCCAGCTTCGAGCTTCCTGCTTCCAACCTTCTTCCCCATTCCAAATATAGGGAAAGGTTTTTAATGCATGGTATCCTGTATTAAAACTGTTTGAAATCGTACACCATGTGTTTACTTTTAGTACAAAAAGCCGTAAACCAGCCAGGTAGGAAATTATAATTAAAATACAGTATGATAATATTTTAGATAGTTTGGTACAAATAATGTGTCAATCATTATGAAATAAGCTTCAGACAGCCTAAAAATTAAATTCCTATAGCAATGAAACTCGTACTTCAGCCCAATGAAATGATTATCAGAGCAGGCAATTCCAGTCTTCGCCATCGTGATCTGCAGGTCCAGGGAAAACTGATCGTAACCAACCAGCGCATTTATTTTAAGTCCCTCACCGATCTACACAGAAACTGTGACAGGGAAATAACACCGGCCGAAATCCGGGAGCTCATGTTTTTCAATACCTTGTGGCTTATTCCCAATGGAATGAATATCATCACAAAAAATGGGGATGAGATTCTGTTTACGGTGAAGAATCGAAGTGAGTGGGCTAAGCTGATCACAAAAATGTACTGAATCAGCCAAAATTACCTGGGTTTGACGCCATCCACCAGATAGGGTGAATCACCCCGCCAGGGTAAAGTTGCATTCTTTTGACGATAATGAACAATCACATCCCTACCCTGCAATGTGTCAAGACTTGAGGAAAGACTGTCATTTACGACAGAAAAAAGAAATTTTTCAGAAGCAATCACTACATTTTTTCCTCCGCTAACACTGCTTAGGATCAGCTCGCCCTCAAAAGTCTTGAACAGACTTCCCTTTCTTGAAAATTTCTGGAGCAGGCCCGCACGATAGCCTTCGCTGTAAGTGTAATAGTACCTGAAGTAAACAATTACCACCAAAATGATTATGATTATTGCGACCGTCCACCTTAATACCTTTTTCAGTTTACGTTTGGCGGTTGACCAGGTAGATGTATTCACATCAATCCGGACAGGATCTGGTTTCATGGGTACTTTTTGTTAAGGATTAACTGTTTATATTCCCGATGACTATGCCGTTACGATGTATGATCCTCCACGGGTGCAGATTGCCAATCTTCCATGTTGGTTTTCCTGTTGATCAGGTCCTCAAGTGTAACCGACTTAAAATAATTGATGATCAGCTTATTAAGCTGACCCCAAAATCCAACGGCTTCACACATTTCCTCCCTGGGACATTGAAAATTGCCTGACAGGCACTCTATCAGACAAATGCCCGGCTCAAAAGCAATATGTATGTCAAAAATAGTTATTTCTGACGGTTTGCGGGTAAGAATGTAACCACTTTTTTTACCTTTTGCATTGGAAATTAATTGCGAAGTTTTCAGGGCCTGAATAATATGATCGAGGTACTTGTTTGAAATATCCTGATTTCTGGCAATATCTTTTTGAAGGATACCTTTCTTAGGAATGCTGTTTTGAGCAATTTCCAGCATTGTCCTGATACCATATCGGGTGCGGGTACTTATTTTCAAAGCTTGCTGGATATAGCATTGGTATCCGTAAATGTAATAATAAATCCAAAATCGACATCTATTTCATCATTCACCTTTACCAATCCTTTTAATTTTATGGGCGGGTCGATTTTAAAATCAGTTAGTTTCAACCTTTTTTCCCCCCTTATGAACATGTTTTCGGCACAGTTGAATACACTGCAGTTTATCTTATATGTTCGTGTAATCCCGGCAATTGTAATTTGTATATCTGCCATAGAACCGTATGTCCCGAATTGTGCCATATTTAACTGATCTCCGGGTAATATGATCCTTATCCTTGGATGTTCCGACTCCTTCATAAGTGAGAGAAAATCATTGTACATCAGCGGATTGCTTGCCTCGAAATTACGGATCGGAATGTTGATAATGATATTGCCGGTATCCGTAATAACTGCCTGCCGGTCGCTGAATAAATCCGCCTGATTAAACCTGAAACTGAAATGATTAACATTGGATTCTCCGCTGATATGGATATAGTTCATACAGTTCTCATTCCTGAAAGACAATTGCCTTTTGGAGGGCTGAGCCTGCAAGGATTGACAAACTATCAACGGAAGCAGGCAAATCAAGCGGATATATCCATAACGGAACATAAGTTTAGTTTAGGCGATCGTAACAAGAGCAACTTAAAATGATATGGCAGCTTCGACCATGACTCCTTTAAATCCTGCATCAGAACCAAATCTGGCCAAAAAATCATTGTACTCCTGGTTGACATATTCAAGTTTGAGCAATACCGATTCAACAATTGACCATCCGGCTCCAGCCTGAATGCGTGAAACTGACATGTCATCCTGGTTGTCTACATAATTGTATCTTAATCCGCCGTAAAACTGTCTCTTTCCGCCGAACCTGTACAATCCTTCTGCAGCATACTGGTTATATTTTATCTCTGTGCCGGAAGCCAGATTTCCCTTTACAGTTTCATAGGTGCCAAAAAACTCAAGGCCTTTGTATTGGGTGAACAGGTTCAGCATAAAGGAATTGTCCTTAGCAAGCGATCCGGGTCCGAAATTGCCCGAAGTATGGTTGGCGGTGATATCCACATCGCTGGCGGAGTTGGTAATACGGTTCATTACCAGATAGTACCTTGATCCGGCACGGTCGCCATTATACAGAGTACCTGAATGGTGTTTAGGATTGTGGTAACCCGAAAGCATGAGGCGGAACCGGAAATCATCCGTAAACCTGTTATCATAACCTGCTTTCCAGTAATATGCCAGTTCTTTGTGGGTATCGTAGGGTGTATATACCTTGTTGGATGCACTGTACGTTACAAGCGCGGGCTTAAGGGATCCGTTTGAAAGCGCACCCATCAGGATCCAGCCCTTTGACCGGAATAATATTTCAAGCGCAATCTCGGTTGAAAATGCATCCATTATATAATTGCCGACAAAAGGATTGTCGGACACATTGCCATTGTCTGACCTGCGGAAATGGACGTCACCATAATTGATTTCCATATCACCGACCTTAAGGGTAAGATAATCCATTACCTTATTAATGCCCTCCGATTTAAGGAAAGGCAGTTTATCGATAATCAGATAGCCTCCTTTAACCCAGGCTTCATTATGATGCCTGGCGGATAAATAGGTTACCAGGTTAATTTTAATTCCGGGAGCCAGAAAACCGTCAATATTCATGTTTGCTGTAGGAAGGTTGAAACCTGTTCCCAGCGGAATCAATGCACTGTCAGCATGATGATCAAGGATTTGGTACTGAAGGGCAAAGTCCGCCCCAACCTGAACCCTTACCTTGTCAAAGTCCTCACCGGAAATCTGATCCTCTTCAAATTGAGCTGACAGGGTGGTAGAAAGGGTAATCCCAATGGCAAAAAGTAAAAAAAGCTTCCTCATTCTCTCTCATATTTAAGGTTAATACAATTATTTCTGTGATATCATCCCATTTTGAAATTGCAAATCAAAGGAAATAGTGATTGCATCTCCGGTTTTTAGTGTGCCCAGCATGGCTGTAGGGGGTTTAATTTTAAATTCCGTCATGGTCAGCATTTTTGAACCTTTAACCGCAAAGCGGTTTCCTGTTTTGTTCCCTGTAAAAGTGATATTTACACGTTTTGTAACGCCGGCCAGACTTAAATCTCCGCTCAGGGTTCCCGAAAAGATCCCTCCGCTTGAAGTCAGATTATCAACAGATACCAGTCTGAATGTGATCTCAGGAAATTTTTCCACCAGCAGGGCATCGTGGGTTTTATTTGTCATGAGCGAATTATCACTTGTGATGGATGCCGATTTGCAATTGAAATTTACTTTGTCGATACCTGTTATTTCGTTGTCTTTTATCTTTAATATCAGGTTCACATCAAACTTTTCCACTTTTTCTTCCCAGTCGTGCATGGAGGAAGTACCCCTGATTTTCAGGCTGCTCTGACCGGGAATAAGGTTGACCTGTTGCTGTGGAAATGCAGTTAATGCACTAAATGCGACCCATATAATCAAAAATATTGCTTTATAAGATCCGCTTTTATTCATAACCTATATATCCTATTAAATTAGTAGTGTAAATAGAGCTAAATTTTAGATAAAAAAAAAATTTTATGAGAATTTTTTTTGAACTTTTTGAAAAAGAAGTGAATTTTTCAGTCGCGGAACTTGCCCGGCCTTTGGAAATTCAGGTAAGCCAAAACAAGGAGCAAACTGACGAGGAGTGCAATGACTGTAACTTTTAATATTTCAATCCGCCGGTGTTCCCTGAGGATTACAAGCGACAGGAGATGAGATGACAGTTCCCCTGCGGACGGAGCGTCCCTGTGGTTCCACTTACCCAGGATGGTGCCTTTATGGAGAAGCATAAGTCCGGGATTGGCCCGGATTATGGTTTTGAGTGTGGTTTCGTCTGCCGTGCAGAAATCATAGTCAGGCTGATATTCTTCCTTATATCTGGCAATCTGGTTATTTGGGGACGAAGTAAGTCCAATTGGCACAAATCCCAGTTCCCTGCATTTCAGGGCAAACGTATTCAAATCCTGCAAGCCTTTTTTTGAGGCTGTTTCAAGATCAGGAGCCAAGATCAGGAAAATGTAATTGCTGTCTGAAAGCACAGCTTCAGTGATATCCTCACCTTCAGGTGAAGTAATTGAAAAATCGTGTATTGGAGGTTCGTATCCTCTTTTTACCAGTTTTTGCTTTGTTTCCACCCATTTCCAGGTGGAATCCTGCCAGGGAAAATTCTTATCTGTAAATTCTTTCTTAAGTCCGTCTTTTTCATAAATCAGGATCGTTTCATACTGATCTGCCGGTGCCCCTTCGGGTATAGTCATCTGGTCGGGGATAAAAGTGCCGGCCCTATATGGCCTGAAATCGAGAATGGGCTGATGTATTATGCAGTATGCAGATATAATGCAGGAGAAAAGAAAGTTGAAACCGGCAATTCCCCATTCTGCGGACGGTTTTGAAAACGGATGGTAATTTCTCCGCCTGATGAAAACAACAACAGCCGGAATGATCAGTATCCCGTTTTTCAGGAATGTCTGCCAGTTGGTTAATTTCAGGGCATCGCCGAAACAGCCGCAATCGCTTACCGGATTGGTTAAAGCCAGAATAAATGTCAAACCTGTAAAAAAGGCCATGAATATGAGCAGGATCCAGGCGGTAAACTTCATCCGTATGCCGGCCAGCAGGTTGAGTCCGATCATGAACTCTGCGGCACTCATGAGAATTGCCAGCGGCAGGGATGAAAAAATAAGAAAACCGAGGTGAAACGACTCGAAATATTCCGTGAATTTAATGGATGAACCTATCGGATCCAGGGCTTTTACGAATCCGCTGAAAACAAATACAAGACCTGTGAGGATCCTTGAAATTAAACCAACAATTTTCATAGCAAATCCTTATCGTTATAAACCGGTTTCCCGTAAAACTTTTGAAAATATGATATCAGGGGGAAGCATTCCTCCCTTGTCATCAATGCAACTGATTATTTTAAGATCATCGAAGGTTTGAGCCTGCCAAAGATATATGTCCCGCACTTTCTTCTGGAATTCAAGATCTTCTTCATGGATATCCCTGAGACCCAGCAGGTATTCACGTTCATTCCCTTTTCTTTCATCTGAAAGCTTACTTTTCGTAAATGAAAACGGCACATCGAGGAGGATATTGATCCAGGGCCTGGGAATCTTATTATGTGAATATTCCAATTCAAGTATCCAGGCACGCAATTGTTCCTGTTCTTCCCTGTTTCCAAGTTTGGCACATTGAAAAGCGATGTTTGAATATACGTATCGGTCAAGGATAACCGCATGGCCGCGTTCGAGCCAGTCCCCGATTTCAGCGGCGGCATCCTTACGGTCGCCTGCATAGAGCATCGCAACGAGGTAAGGATCCACTGAACCTAGGGAACCGAAGTCCCCCCGAAGGAACCGGGCTATCAGTTCGCCATAGAACGGGGAATGTGTTCGCGGGAAGTGGATATAATGATATTGGATATTGCGCCTATCAAGATGTTTCATCAGGAGATTGATCTGGGTCGATTTCCCTGATCCGTCAACTCCTTCGATCACCAGAAATGTCATGCCGATCTTTTTTGTATTTTTATGTAATTTTATTACCTGAATGAATTCTAAAGATACATTTTTTTCGTCAAAACTGACGATAACCTGCCAGGGGAGGTTGATTGATTTTTCAAACCCCCGGATTATGGGAATTCTTAATGTTACCCCGGATTCATTTTATGACGGTGGCCGTTATACCAATGAACCCGCGATATTGTCAAGGGTTTCAGTCATGCTTGAACAGGGCGCCGATATAGTGGATGTGGGAGCCGGTTCCTCCCGTCCCGGGGCTTCAGTAATCACTGCCGAAGAGGAGAAATCAAGGTTAAAAATGGCCCTGAGTGCCATACGGCGTGAATTTACTGATTCCCTGATCAGCGTTGATACTTTCCGCGCTGACGTAGCGGAATATTGTATAAAGGAGTTCGGCGCCGGTATGATCAATGATATCTCTGCCGGGAGATGGGATGACCGTATGTTGCCTGTGATTTCGGAATTGAAGGTGCCAATTATAATGATGCATATGCAGGGAAATCCGCAAACCATGCAAAATAATCCTGTATATGAGGATATTGTGCGGGACCTGATCGGTTTTTTTGCCGAGAGGGCTGCCGCAGCCAAACTTCATGGAATCGCGGATGTAATAATTGACCCCGGTTTCGGTTTTGGAAAGACAATACAGCATAACTTCCAGCTGCTGCGTGAACTTAACCTGCTTACCATGCTTGGGATGCCGATAATGGCGGGATTATCACGCAAATCGATGGTATACAAATCGATAGGTGGCAAACCGGAAGATGCGCTCATTGGCACCACAGTCCTTAATACCCTGGCATTGGTGAATGGGGCAAGAATTTTGCGTGTGCATGACGTAAAAGAAGCCTTCGAGGCTGTCAGGCTCTTCTCTATTTACAGTGCCGCCGAGAATTAATCGGATATTTTATAGTAAATTTGTTTTGCTTTGAAATATAGCTTATTATGATTCCCGCCTTTATCCATGTCAGAATAATCGACATAGTCGACATTTTGCTCGTGGCTTATCTTCTGTATCAGGTTTACATGCTTATTCGCGGGACCATAGCCACTTATATATTTATCACCATTATTACGTTCTACGTTGTATGGCTTCTGGTAAAGGACAACATGCTGCTACTGGGCGGGATCCTTGGCCAGATTATTGGTGTCGGCGCCATTGCCATTATTGTGGTATTTCAACAGGAACTGAGGCGTTTTCTGATTATGTTCAGCGCGCGGTATCTTCATAAAACAGGGATTTCCATAGATAATTTCTTTTCGAATATGGGGCCTGTTCTGCCTGTTATGAATATTAATGCCATTATCAAGGCTTGCGTAAACATGTCAAAGGACCGGATCGGAGCGCTCATTGTTCTCCAGCGCAATTCATTGCTTGACAGCTATATCAGCACCGGTGATCTGCTTGAAGCCCGTACTACAAGCCGCCTGCTGGAATCCATCTTTAACAAGAACAGCCCGCTGCATGACGGCGCCGTAATTATCAATGATGATAAGATAAGGGCAGCAAGCTGTATTTTACCGGTTTCCGATAATTTTGAACTTCCTGAACAACTGGGATTGAGACACCGCGCAGGGGTAGGGCTTACGGAACAATCAGACGCACTGGTAATAATAATTTCCGAACAGACAGGGATAATTTCGCTGGCTGAAACCGGGAATCTGACGCCTGTTGAAATCAAGGAACTGCACAAAAAACTGGAAGAGGAATTTGTCAGGAAAGTAAAAAAATAGTGAGATGCAGAAATCAGGCTGACTGCTTAAGCCGCTCTATTGCCCTTCTTCTCTTGCTCATGAGAAATAATACCTTTCTTTCTTCTTTGCGGAGAAGCCGTTCGAGGTTCTTCTGATGTGTAAATAGCAGAAGCACGGCAATTATCAGGGAAAATATAACCAGTGACGGAGTCGTAGTCTTGAATACAAAAATTACCAGAATGGGGAAAGCAAATGCGGCGATCATGGAGCTCAGGGATACATACTTGGTAAGTATCAGTGTAATTACAAATACCCCGATACAGATAAGGGTAGGCTCCGGATTAATTGCAAGCACCAGGCCAAAAAGGGTAGCCACGCCTTTGCCTCCGCGGAAACCCACATAGACCGGAAAAATATGGCCGATGATGGCGGCAATTCCGAGTAATAGCTGAAATTCAATAAAATCACCGGTTTCCGGGATGTAGTAATTGGTCAGGTGTATAAGATTTACAGCGAGCCAGCCCTTGAATATATCCAGAATCAGGACGCTTAATCCGACTTTCCAACCCAGAATTCGCATAGCATTTGTTGATCCTGCATTCCGGCTGCCATGTTCCCGGACGTCAATTCCGAAAAGGGATTTTCCCATCCAAACTGAAGTGGGAATCGAACCAATCAGATACGCAAATATCAGAATACCAACATTATAGACTATATGCATCCAAGAACTTTACTAACATTGGGTTGCAAATATAAATATAATTATTCACCCTACAAGGGTATTTTTACCTAATTTTCAGGTCTATAATCAGCAAAAGCCTCTATTACAGAATAATAGAGGCTTTCAGTCATGCTAAATTTGTGGCCCCGCATCTATAAGTGCCCTGCATTCAGCGATATCCGAGTACTGTGCGAAATATTTTATATACCTTGCACATAGGTCCTTAGCCTTTTTCTCCCATACCGATTTATCAGCATAAGTTTCCCTGGGATCCAGTATGCCTTCGGAAACATTATGAAGGCTGACCGGTATTGTAAGGTTCAGGAATGGAATGTGCTTTGTTTTTGCCTTGATAATGGAACCGTCAAGAATCGCATCAATGATCGCCCTTGTTTCACGGATGGATATTCTCTTTCCTGTTCCGTTCCATCCTGTATTTACAAGATAGGCCCTGGCATTATGCTGGTCCATCTTCTTTACAAGTTCTGTTGCATAATAGGTTGGATGAAGTGTCAGAAATGCCTCTCCAAATGCCGGAGAAAAGGAGGGAACAGGCTCGGTTATGCCTCGTTCGGTTCCTGCCAGCTTTGAAGTATATCCGCACAGGAAATGGTACTGAGCCTGGTCGCGGTCGAGGATGGACACCGGGGGAAGCACCCCGAATGCGTCTGCTGAGAGATAAATGATCTTGGTTGCGTGACCGGCTTTGGAAGGCAGCACAATTTTGTTGATGTGGAATATCGGATAGGAGACCCGGGTGTTCTCTGTAATGGAGATGTCTGAAAAGTCCACCGACCCATCCTCCCTTACGGTGACATTTTCAAGCAGCGCATCCCTTTTTATGGCGCTGTAAATATCAGGTTCATTTTCCTTGCTCAGATTTATGGTTTTGGCATAACATCCTCCTTCGAAATTGAATATTCCCTGGTCATCCCATCCATGTTCGTCGTCGCCGATCAGGTACCTTTTAGGATCCGCTGATAGGGTTGTTTTTCCTGTACCCGAAAGGCCGAAAAACAAAGCAACGTCCCCCTTTTCGTCAACATTGGCTGAACAATGCATGGAGGCCATGCCCCTTAATGGAAGGTAATAATTCATCAGGCTGAAAATACCTTTTTTCATTTCTCCGCCGTACCAGGTACCCCCGATCACTGCCAGTTTTTCAGTGAGATTGAATAATACAAAAACCTCGGAATGCAATCCCTGTTCTTTCCATTTCGGATTGGTAACCTTGGAACCATTGAATACGACGAAGTCGGGTTCTCCAAAATTTGATAGTTCATAAAACGATGGCCTGATAAACATGTTTGTCACAAAGTGAGCCTGCCAGGCTACTTCGACCACAAACCTGACTTTCAGACGGCTGTTGACATTTGTTCCGCAAAATGCATCGATTACAAAAAGTCTTTTTCCCCCGGATAGCTGGTTAACCACCAGTTTTTTGCAATGTGACCAAACGTCCTGATCGATCGGTTGGTTTATGATGCAATCCCACCAGATCGTATTTTCTGTGAAAGCATCCTTAACAAAATATTTGTCTTTGGGAGACCTTCCTGTAAAGATCCCGGTTTTTACAGCTATGGCACCGGTATTGGTCTGGATACCTTTCTCAAATCCATCAAGTTTCGGATCGGTTTCATAATTATACAGATCCTGAAAGGAAGGGTTGTAAATTACTTCACTTACATTTTCAATGCCATATTTGGCCAAGATTGCAGGGCTGATAAAGCTCATTTGGTCAGTAGTTTAGATGTTAATACTTCTTTTTAATTGTTGTAAAGATATGTTATTTGTCAAAAAAAAGCCGTCTGTAATATAAACAAACGGCTCAATATTAATTGCATGATTATGCTATCTGGGTCCCCTGATGGAAGCCTGTGCGGCAGCAAGACGTGCAATGGGAACACGGAATGGGGAACAGCTCACATAGGTCAAACCTGATTTATAACAAAATTCAACCGATGCAGGATCTCCGCCCTGTTCACCGCAAATGCCCACCTTAAGGTCCGGACGCGTGGCACGGCCTTTTTCCACCGACATTTTGATAAGCTGGCCAACTCCATCCTGGTCAATTGTCTGGAAAGGATCAGCAGCCAGCATTTTATTATCAAGATATTCATTGAGGAATCCTCCGATATCGTCACGGCTAAATCCAAAGGTCATCTGTGTAAGATCGTTGGTGCCAAATGAGAAAAACTCGGCCGATTTTGCCATCCGGTCAGCCAGAAGGCAGGCCCGGGGTATTTCGATCATAGTGCCATATTTGTATTCAATTTCCTTGATACCGAATTTGGAACATACCTCAGCATATACCTGGTCAGCAATTTTTTTCGTGAAATCGAGCTCTGAAACATCGCAGGTTACAGGAACCATGATTTCAGGACGTGGATCCTTTCCCTCCTTTATCAATTCAACCGCGGATTCAAAAATTGCCCTGATCTGCATTTCGGAAACTTCAGGGTAGGTGACGCCAAGGCGTACGCCACGGTGTCCCATCATGGGATTCGACTCATGGAGGGTTTCTCCTCTTTTTGCGACAGCCTGTACTGAAATGCCCAGTGATTTTGCCAGTTCAGCCTGTTTCTCAGGACTCTGGGGCACAAATTCATGCAGGGGAGGATCGAGAAGCCTGAAAGTAACGGGAAAACCATTCATGGCTTCCATCGTGGCCTTGATGTCCTTTTTCACAAATTTGAAAAGTTCATTTAATGCTACCTTCCGTTCATTAACACCTTCACTGAGTATCATCTTCCTGAGAAGAAACAATGGCTGGTCAGAACCTTCGCCGTAGAACATATGTTCAGTCCGGAAAAGTCCGATCCCCTCGGCACCAAATTCCCTCGCGATCTTTGCATCAGCCGGAGTATCAGCATTGGTGCGCACACCCATCGTCCGCGATTTATCCACAAGTTTCATGAAATCCTGAAATCTCGGGTTTTCCGTAGCATCCATCAGTTGTATCGCACCAAGGTAAACATTGCCCTTTGTTCCATTCAGGGTTATGGTATCTCCTTCTTTTAAAACAACATCCGATCCGGCCACCCTGGCTTTCTTTGAAGCGGCATCCACATGGAGCTGTCCGGCTCCAACGATGCAGCATTTTCCCCAGCCACGGGCAACAAGAGCTGCATGGGATGTCATGCCACCCCGTGCGGTGAGGATCCCTTCAGCGGCCCTCATTCCTTCAACATCCTCAGGATTGGTTTCTTCGCGAAGCAGAATGACTTTTTCTCCCTTGCGGTTCCATACAACGGCGTCTTCTGCAGTAAATACCACTTTGCCGACGGCGGCTCCGGGTCCTGCAGGCAATCCCTTTACAAAAATGTTCACTTTCTTTTCTGCTGCCGGGTCACATATCGGATGGAGCAATTCATCCAGCTGTGAAGGATCAACACGCATAACAGCTTTTCTCTCATCGATCAGTCCTTCACTGAGCATATCCATGGCCATATTCAGTGCTGCAGTCCCCGTTCGTTTTCCGGCACGGCATTGCAGCATGTAGAGCGTATCTTCCTGAATGGTAAATTCTATATCCAGCATATCCTTGAAGGAGGTTTCCAGAATGTCACGAATATCACACAGCTCCTTATATGTCGATGGCATTGCTTCCTGCATGCTTTTCAGGTGACTGTTCTGGTCATTTTTGGTTTCGTTGTTCAACGGATTGGGCGTTCTTATACCTGCAACAACATCCTCTCCCTGTGCATTTATTAACCATTCACCATAAAATGTGTTATCACCGGTTGCCGGATTGCGGGTAAAAGCAACACCGGTTGCTGAAGAGTCACCCATATTGCCAAACACCATAGCCTGTACATTTACGGCAGTGCCCCATTCATCGGGAATTCCTTCAATACGCCTGTAAGAAACCGCCTTTTTGCCATTCCAGCTTTTGAATACCGCTTTTATTCCACCCTCAAGCTGAGCCTTTGCATCATCCGGAAAGGGCTGTCCAAGCGAGGAATGTACTCTTTTCTTGAATTCTTCGGCCAGATATTTCAGATCGTCTGCATTAAGATCAGTATCAGATTTATATCCCTTTTTATGTTTGTAGTCATCAAGCAAATCATCAAGTTGTTTACGGATTCCCCTGCCGTCTGCAGGCTCAAGTCCGTCCGCTTTTTCCATTACCACATCGGCATACATCATAATGAGCCTGCGGTAAGAATCCCATACAAAGCGGGGATTATTGGTTTTCCGGATGACACCGGGAATTGTCGCGGAACACAATCCTATATTCAGTACGGTGTCCATCATCCCGGGCATTGAACTGCGAGCTCCGGAACGGCATGAAACGAGCAGGGCATTTTCAGAATCACCGTATCTCATGCCCATGATATCTTCTGTCTTTTTCATTGCAGCCCACACCTCAGGCATTAATTCTGCCGGAAGCTGCCAGTTGTTTTCATAATATTCGGTGCAAACTTCAGTTGTAATTGTAAATCCCGCAGGTACCGGTAAACCCAGGAGGCACATTTCTGCCAGGTTAGCTCCTTTACCGCCAAGCAAATTCTTCATATCTGCTTTACCTTCGGCTTTTCTTGCTCCGAATGTGTAAACGCGTTTAATGGTAGACATCATTTTAATTATTTAGTTTTCAATTAGTTAAAAAATATAACCATTTTTATAAAAACCACAAATGTAATAAAAAATGTGAGTTTTGGGCATGCAATATCTACAAATCTGATTTCTGATGTAGTCGGGGAATCCTTGCTTTGCCCGAACGGGGATGGAATCGTATGATGGCATCACGGAGATATTCACGGTCAAGATGCGTATAGATTTCAGTGGTCATGATGGATTCATGTCCAAGCATTTCCTGAACAGCCCTGAGGTCAGCCCCGCCTTCTACCATATGGGTTGCAAAGGAATGCCTGAAAGTATGGGGGCTGACTGCCTTCCTAATGCCTGCCTTTTGAACCAGGTTTTTCACAATTGTAAATATCATGACCCGGGAAAGCTTGTTACCCCTCCTGTTCAGGAACACAATATTATCCGCACCTTTAACCGGCACTACATGATTACGCGATTGCCCAAAGTACATTTCAATTTCGTGAATTGCCGTATGACTTATGGGAACAAGCCTTTCCTTGCTTCCTTTTCCCAACACTTTAATAAAGCCTTCCCTGAAATGCAGGTTGGAGATGCGGAGGTCTACCAGTTCACTGACCCGCAGCCCGCAGCTGTATAAGGTTTCTATCATTGCCTTGTTCCGATGGCCTTCCGGACTACTCAGGTCAATTGCGGCCAATATTCGGTCAATTTCATCAATATGGAGAATACGTGGGAGCTTACGGCCCGGCCTGGGTGACTCCAGCAATTCCGAAGGATCGGCAATGATCTGATCATTCAGGGACATGAAGCGGAAAAATGATTTAATGCCTGATACAATCCTGGCCTGGCTGCGGGGGCTCATTCCCATCTCACCTATATAGATGAGAAACGCTCTCAATTGCTGGGGTGTAATGGATACGGGGTTAACATCCTGACCCGTGATTTCCATGTATGCTTTCAGCTTTGCCAGATCCGTAAGATATGCCTCGACCGAATTCCGGGAAAGCGATTTCTCAAGACGCAAAAACGCCTTGTAGCTTGATATCTCTGATGACCAATCCAAATGATTTGAGCAATTGTGAAGTGAAATTAGCTATTTTGCAGTTAATTTGTAATTTTGCACTTCATTTTGGAATAAGTTAATGCTTAAGAAAGAAAGTTGCGTTGCAATTTGAACTTTGCGTCGCGGCTAACAGGTTGCAGGGGAACTTTCTTTCCCTTTTGGCGTATACGTTAATCATATCGGAGAGGGGTCCGGTCAATTATTTTATTATGCAATCCCCGAAAATTCTCTGTCAGGAAATTCATCCCGGGGATAACATGTTAAAATTAATTACATAAGAATTAATGAGTCATGTTTAATGAAAATGATGGCGGCAATAATATAGTCATACCGTTTCAGCATTGCCTGATGTCTTCCGAGATTGAAGAAATCAGGGACAATAGCAATATCGTTACACATTATAAGCGGGACCTTATATTCAGGCAGAATACAATGACATCCCACATTATGTTTGTTAAGTCGGGTTTTGTTAAGGTCTTTAAATCAGGAAAAAACAGACGGGCATCCTGCCTTAAGATAGCAACCCCAGGTGAATTTCTGGGGCTCCTGTCGGTATTTGGGAACCAGACACATCAGTTTTCGGCATCGGCTGTGGAATCATGTGATATAGGGTATATTAATATCAATACTTTTAATAATATTATCAGGAAGAACAGTGAATTTGCCCTTCACATGATCCAAATACTTAGCAAGGAAGGTTTGTTTATATTGGATAAGTTTTTGAGTCATTCACATAAGCAGCTGCCCGGAAAAATTGCAGATGTGATCCTTTACTTTTCGGAAAAGATATTTAATAATGAGGAATTTGATTTTCCGCTTACAAGGCGGGAATTGGCTGAACTGGCGGGCACTACCAAGGAAAGCTTTATCAGGACCCTGGCAGAGTTTAAGAATGACAAGATCATTTTATTGGAGGGCACACACGTGAAAATCAACAGTATGAAGATTATTCATACTTTAAGTGAGTTGGGATAATAAATTGTTAAACAGAGAATTAATGAAGATAGTTGTGGCGGATGATTATTATACGAATCGTCTATTGATTTTAGAAATACTGAAAGACCTGGGACATGAACTTATAGAGGCTGAAAACGGCCAGGAGGTACTCGACGCCCTTGAAGCCAACAAAGATATTGATCTGATACTGATGGACATTGAAATGCCCGTAATGAACGGTGTGGAGGCCATGAAACATATCAGGGAAAAAATGGCGCCTCCCAAAAATGCCATTCCCATTATTGCACTCACAGCCCATAATCCCGGGATGTTTATGGATGAAACAACAAGCAGGGGATTTAACCGGATGCTGGTTAAGCCTTATTCTATCCATAAAATAGAGGAACTGCTCATAGAATTCAATAAGCGGGGAAACTCGGCACATATCTGAAGGGGTTGAAATTCCGGATTCTATCCCATTAGCAGGTTCACAATTTTCATGAGATGCTCCGCGTCTTCTTCGTCGAAATTGTTTTTTAGGTTGCTGTCAATATCCAGCACTCCTGTTATCGAATGACTTATATTTCTGACGGGTATCACAATTTCGGAATTCGATCTGGAATCACAGGCAATATGTCCGGGATATTCATGAACATCAGGAACCACAATAGGTTTGCCAAGATTAATTGAATCCCAGCAAACGCCTTTGTTTAAAGGTAGTTCCAGACAGGCAAGAGGTCCCTGGTAGGGTCCTGCCATCAACCTGCCACGCTTCAGCAGGTAAAATCCTACCCAGAAAAATCCATCCATTTTATGATATAAAAGAGCGTTCACTGTAGCCATCCTGGCCTGTAAATCTTCATTTTCAAGGAATAATTCCAGGAGCTGCTTTTGGATCCGGATATACCGGGATGATTTTTTGCTTGTCATCTTTTGTTTAATCGGCTACATTATGCTTAATTTTCAAATGGATCTATCTTACGCAGCGCTTTTTTATTAGAGAGCTGCTTCTTATTTTCAATTCTTTTTTTTCTGGAAGCAGCTGTAGGCCTGCTTTTTATCCGTTTTTTAACAGGAGTCAGAGCCTTTTCCAGTAACCTGAAGAATCTTCCGGTTACTGCCTTTCTATTGCCAAACTGCGATCTTTCAGTCTGCGAAGCAAGAACAAGATCACCATCTCTGGTGATGTACCGGCCGAGATAATTCGTGATCCTTTCTTTTTCCTCTTCATCAAGGAGTTGTGAAGAATTGACATGGAAACGGAGTTCCACGCGTGTGCTGACTTTATTAACATTCTGCCCCCCTGGTCCGCTGCTACGGGATGCCCGGAACACCCATTCCTTTTCAAAGTCCCTTTCCCTTATTTCCGTTTCCATTGCCGGGGAAATCCTGCACTGTTCGTCCGGAATTTTCTCAGAGCAAAAATTTAATACAAACAGGTGAGGGAACCTGGGTTTCCACACCGGTATCTATCAGTTTGCCAGTGGCCTGGTCAATGGTAAAAGTGACCACATTATCCGAATCCTGATTGGCCACAAGAAGGAATATTCCTTCCGGATCAATGATGAAGTTTCTTGGAGTTTTGCCCTTCACGGACTGATGCCCTATTAGTGTAAGCTTACCGGATTCCTGATCCACGGTATACATGGCCAGGTTGTTTATATCGCCACGGTTCGAAGCATATAAATATTTACCCGACGGTGTGAGATGGATATCCGCACATGATGCTTCCTTCCCGTCTTCATTATCCACCGTTGAAATGGTCTGGATCCGCGTCAGGATACCGGTAGGAACGTCAACCTGCATTACCTCAATTGTTCCGTTCAGTTCATTCACCACATAGGCAATATCCTTTCCAGGATGGAAAGTCATATGCCGGGGGCCGGCGCCGGACTGTGATGAGTAATTTTTACCCGTTGGAACCAGCTTGCGCGCTGCAGTATCCAGTTTATAAAGATATATTTTATCGGATCCCAGGTCACAGGAATAAACAAACCTTTTATCCGGAGAAAGTAGGATCATATGCGCATGTGCAGATTCCTGCCTTTCTGTAGGATTTTTGCTGATCTTATGCTGACCGGTAAACGATGAATTCTCCAGAGACCCATCGGCCCGGACCGGAAACAAAGCTACCGTTCCGCTTCCGTAATTTGCACACATTACAAAATTGCCTGAACCGTCCAGCGCAATATAGCACGGATAATTTCCTTCAGAAGGTACCGAATTGATAAACTCCATCCCCCTTCCCTGATCTGTGAGCCGGAAAGCGCTGATCTGTCCTGCCGGGGTTTCACCCCCAATTTCATTCACGGCAAACAACCTTTGTCTTTCAGGATCAACAGTCAAATAGGAAGGATTCACGGTTTGCGGAGAATTGCCAATCTTGCTTAGGCGGCCTGTATTCATGTTAAGTCCGTAAATGTATATGCCAGCGGACTTTCCTGCCTTGTTGTTTTCGTTTCCGGTGTAAGTCCCGATATACAGGATTTTAATGCTGTCGGCTGCAGATTGATCCGAAAGCACAGTTTCACTATCTTTATTCACGTTTCCCTGTTTACAGGCCAGCAAGGCAAGTGCAAATAAGGGCAAGGCCATTAAAAAACGGTTGGTTTGCATACGATTGTTGTTTTTTTGAAGGATTGTATCAAAGATAGGTATTAGTTTAAGATATCAAAAACATTCCTGACCGGACCGGCCATGGGTACCGGAACAAAATAAAAGATCCGGTTTTGTTCAACATTTGTCAATAATAACCTAATTTAACCCGTTATTTCACTTCGAGAAATAAGCCAATTATAAATGGCATTGGAAAACCTCAAAAAACCGAAGACGGCGTCATTACAGGCTGGCAGCCTGGGCAATTTTGAAATGTTGTTTAAACATTATTATGCGCCCCTGGTTGTATATGCTTGCAAGTATGTGGGAGAAATTGATGTTGCACGTGAAATTGTTCAGGATTTTTTCGTGAAGCTTTATGAAAAAAGAAATACGATTGCAATCGATATTTCGATAAAGTCCTATTTGTATAGGGCTGTTTATAACAGTTGCATCAACTATATCAAGCAGCGGAATATCCAGGATAGACACCTGAGGAATATAGATATGGATAAGGATGATGAAGAAAACCTGGAAAATGAGATCAACAAAGTTGAATTGCAGCAAAAAATATTTGAAATCATAGAATCCCTGCCCGCAAAATGCAGAAGGATATTTAAAATGAACAGGCTTGAAGGACTTAAAAACGAGGAAATCGCGCAGCAACTGAATCTTTCCAAGCGTACGGTTGAAACACAGATCAGCAAGGCGCTGAAAATTCTGAGGGGGAAGCTTACTGATTACAACGTATGAATCAGTCATAAAAGCATAATATTATGCAAATAACAGAATATGAGTATTATAATTATATTTTTGCAGTTTTAATCAGGTTGTGCATAAGTGAACCTTTAAATTTAAATGTCATATAAAGGATTTAGTATGGACTTAAGAATTATGCCTATTAAACTGATCGTTAAAAAGCTATTAAATGAAGCCGGTCTCCTTGACGAACAAAGGTTCAATGACCAGGTAGCCGGAGATGCCTCAAAACTGGCAGAATTCAAAAAAATTGAGAAAATCTGGCACGAAGCCGGAGAAACAGGCTTATTCGATCAGATCGATACAAATTCCGATTGGGAGATGATTCGGTCAAAATTAGGTATACCAGGCCGGCGGGTATACAATCAGTTATCCCTCAATAATTATTTGATCCGCATCGCTGCCACGGTCATTCTCACCGCAGGGCTTTCAATCGGCATATACAAAACTATTGTTTCCGTTAACCATGAAAGCAACGGATTTGTGACCATTAAGGCTGAATACAGCCCCAGGGAGATCAGGTTACCGGATGCATCAAGCGTGAGCCTGAATGCCGGGTCCAGGATCACATACAATTCTGATTTCGGCGACAGGTTACGGGAAGTTATCCTTGAAGGGGAAGCCTTCTTTGATGTAATTCCGGATAAGGCTCGTCCGTTTAAGGTATATACCGGTGAATCCGTGGTCGTGGTAACCGGAACACGCTTTGCCATTCGTGAGGAGAAAGGTTCAGTGAAGGTATCAGTGCTCAATGGCACGGTTTTGCTTTCCAATACGGATGAAAATTCAAGGAATATCATGATTTCCGCCAACCAATCGGGCATTTTGAGTTCCGGAAAAGACCTGAGCCTTGAAAATCGTATTGAAACCAATACCTTATCCTGGAAAACAGGGCACCTGGTTTTTGACCAGAAACCCATTGATTCCGCTCTTATTGATATTGCCCGTCATTTCAGAAAAGAATTGACAATAAAAGCGGAAATAACAGATGAAATTACCGCTCAATTCCAGGACCAGCCGTTGGGTGAAATACTCAATGAAATTAACCTGGTAGCCGGATTGAAATTTGACACCACCAGTACAACGCTCATAGTCCGAAAGTAACGTCTGGCTGACTATGGGTTTACGGGAATCATACTCTCGCTTTCTTCCCGTCATTTTTTGCCTCTTTTTGCTGTTTTCACTGACACCGTCACGGGCACAAGAGAATCTGCTTGACAAGGAAGTAAGTTTATCCCGCACCTCAGGGGAAATAGATGAATTATTGCATGAGATCAGCAGAAAAGGTAAGTTTTCATTTACCTATACGTCTCAGTTAATGGTTCACCGGATGGCTTCCGTTCTCACAAGAAAACAACTGATCCGGAATCATCTGGCAGATATCTTCCGTTACGACAGCGTACAATTTATAGAGCAGAACAACAAGATACTCCTGGTTCCGATACGCAAGAAACCTGCTCCCGTATTTATATTCCGGCTTATCAGGGGATTGGTTATAGATGCCAGGACCCGGCGGCCGCTTCCTTATTCAAATGTATTTCTTGTCAACCGGAGTACCGGTATCATTTCAAACACAAGCGGGCGCTTTGAGCTGAAAATTTCACCGGCGGAATACGATGATACCCTGGGGGTGTCATTTATCGGTTATAAATTATTCAGGCAACCGCTTGCAGATCTGGATACAGGCATAGTAGTTGTCAGGCTGTCTTCCGAAAGGGTCCAGATTCGTGAAGTTATAGTTAAGCCGTTGGATCCGATCTATATTCTTACCAAAGCGATAGAAAAGATCCCGACGAATTTTGACAGGAAGGCAGCTGTATACTCTGCTTTTTTCAGGGAATCCACATGGCGCGACAATACCAATATTTCACTTTCCGAAACTGTGATCAGCATTTTTAAGGAACCCTATACTTCCCTGCGCAGTGACCAGATAAAAATATATAAAGGACGAAAAGGCAACATTACCGGTGAAAAGGAATTATATGATTTCGTGGTTCAGGGAGGTCTCTATAATACGCTGCAACTCGATATTGTAAAAAATCCGCCTACCTTCCTTGATGCGGATTATTTCGCCCTGTACGAATATAAGGTTGAAAAGATCATCACTCATTTTGAACGGCCTACATATGTAATTGGGTTTGACCAGCGCGAAGGGGTTAAGTATCCCTGCTATACCGGAAAAGTTTACATCGATGTAGCATCGCTTGCCATCGTGGGGGCTACTTTTAAGCTAAGCGACAAAGGCATGCGGTATGCCACAGGCATTTATATTAAGAAAACCCCCAAAAAACTGGGTGTGCGGCCTGTCAGCGCGAGTTATGAAGTGTATTACAGGGCTTACCATGGCAAATGGAATCTTAGCAATGTCCGCAGTGACCTTATGATACGCGTTCGACGCAAAAAAGGGAAACAGCAGGATAAATTCAATTCCGACTTTCAATCTACCTCAGAATTTGTCATTACCAATAAAGATACGGCAAACATCGCCCGCTTTAAATTCAATGAAATTTCCAAACCCAGGGATATTCTTGTAGAACAGATAGGTGAAACCGATCAGGAATTCTGGGGAAGTGAGAACGTTATCTCTCCCGATGAACCCATTGAAAAAACCATACTGAAAATCGGGAGGCGAAACAACATATTCTCTGAACAGGAAATTGCAGCCATAAAAATAGAGGAAGAAAAAGAAGCTGAAAAGGCTGCAGCCGAGGATAGCACGAATGAAGATGATGATGAAAAAACAGAATAGTCATAATTTGTGTTGAATAATTTATCACCGCTATGACATATAAATTTACAAAAACAACCCTGATTTTTCTTCCTGTGACGCTGCTTATGATGACGTCCGGATTTGAGCGGGATGGGGACAAATCATTCTTTGCGGTTCTGGAGGAAAAACTGGAACACTATAACCGCCAATTTTTTAATGAACGGGCTTATGTGGTAACGGACCGGTTTGTCTACCGTCCCGCTGAGGATGTATGGTTCAAGGGTTATGTCTCTTCGCCGGTAATACCGCATGACGATACGGTGAGTGTGGATTTTTATATCAAGCTTTTAAACAGCAAGGGTGAAGAAGTGGTTTCGCGCCGTTATCCCTTGTATGAAAACCAGGTTTCGGGGCGATTCTTGATTCCCAGGACCTCAATTCCTGGAAAATATTACCTCATTGCATATACAGGCTGGATGAAAAACCAGATTCCCCGGGAAGCTTTTATTAAAGAAATTCTGATCGGGAAATATTTTGACAAACGCCTTTGGGTCGACATTCTGTATGACCGTTTGTTTTATTATCCCGATGATTCTCTCCAGGCAAGCATAAGGTTGATTGACCCTTCAGGTAAACCGGTTCCGCAGGCTGAATTTGATTATAGCCTGGGATCATTTGCCAAATCCCTCATCAGGGGATCAGGAAAAACTGATAACAACGGGATATACAGGCTCAAATGTAAAATCCCCCAGGCAGACGATATTTTCCTGCTGACGATCGAGGTCACGAACAGACGGATCTCAGGTGAGTATTCCATGGTAATACCGGCCGCAACCACCGTTCCGGAAATCAGTTTCAGGTCGGAGGACGGTAATGTTGTGCAGGGAATTGAAAACATGATGACCTTCAGTTGCAGGAACCGCTATGGGTTGCCTGTAAGTATTGAAGGGGAGATCATCAATACCCGGGGGAAAATATTACAGGATGTGAAAGCGAATAACTGGGGAATGGGTTCGTTCACCTACCTTCCTCCCGACGATAGCTGTTTTCTGCGGATTAAAAAACCGGGCGGCATTGTAACGAAATATCCTCTTCCTTTGGCCAGAAAATCAGGCATGGTGGTTCACTTGCTAAAATCAGATGCTGATACAGCCCATTTTGCTGTTCGGTCGGCCGGATACAATCCTGATACAATCCAATACTGGGTGGCTGTAGCAAACCGGCAGATAGTCTGGAAGAAAAAAGTCAGATTGAATGGAAAAGCTGAAGTCAAGATTCCGATTTCCGATCTGCAGCATGGCTTTATGCAGGTCTCCGTTTTTAATTCCCGGCAACGCCTGGTTGCTGAAAGGCAGTTCTATATTCCGGTTCGAAACATCAGGCTCAGAATTAAAACCGACAGGCAGATTTATCAAAACCGGCAAAGGGTGGCACTTTCCATGGAATACCTGGGAAAAAGCAGCAAGGCAGATGTGGCCATTGCAGTTTCCTTGCGGCAGCTCACCTTAAGTCCCCTTGATCTGAATTTCGAGGAAACATTAAGCGCTTTTCCGTATGATTCCATGTCGCGATGGCCGGGCCTGACTGCACAACCTTCCGACATCAGCCTGATTATGTCAGGTTACAGGCAGGTCGATTGGCAGAGGATACTCAGTGAAAGTCCCGAAATGAAGGTTTATAAAAGGCAGGATGGGCTTAGCGGTACGGTAACGGATAAGAAGGATAATGTTACCCAGCATGCGAAGGTTAGGGTGACCCATATTCCAAATTTCCGGTTTTATGAAACCCAAACCAATGGGGAAGGAAATTTCAGGGTAATGTTCGGATCCGATATCATTGATTTTAACTATCTGAACGTGGAGGCTTATGATGCCAGGGGGAAAATAAACCTGGAGGCTTCCGTGAACCAGGAATATTCAATGGAATTACGAAATAATATCATACAGAAAGAAGAAAACCGGGATCACCAGAAAGTAATTAACATATTGTCCTATGATGATCCGGATGTTATTTATTCGTTGCGGTATGGTCCCCGGAAATACAAAAAAACAGAAAACGAAGCCAGGAGGCGTTATGATCCCAAACAATACACCGATTATGCAAATGTAATGGATATCATTCAGGAAATAAAGCCCTTCCAGATCAGGAATAACATGATTGTATTTTCAGACAGCGTATCGGCACAATATGAACAGGAGGGTGCCATAATTGTGATTAACGGTGCACTTAAAGGCAACCATATAAATATTCTGGCCAGCCTGCTGCCATCGGATATTACAAACATCAACATCTCAACTTCATTAACCGATATTCACCGTTATACACCGATAAATTTTCATGGCGTAATAGAAATCACAACCATCCAGGGCATGTACCGTTACCGCCAGCCCGGTGTTCAGCTGGGAATGGATGTACTGAATACCAGCCGGGAATTTTATTCGCCCAACTATTCTATCGAAAGTCCGACAACAAGTGATAACCGGAAAACCCTGTTCTGGAATTCAGGGCTTTCTATCCCACAGGGACAAACTACCCTCATAACTTTTTATACATCCGATATTAAAGGTATTTATTATGGGAAAGTCGAGGGAATGGACTCAGACGGAAAACCGGTTTTTGGCGATTTTACAATTATGGTAGAGTAGGAGAGCTGGAAGCGCGAAGCTCGAAGCTGGAAGCTCGAAGCTGGAAGCTCGAAGTTGGAAGCTCGAAGCTGGAAGCTCGAAGTTGGAAGTTGGAATTATTTAGTCCTGGTCCGGTTGATCACGGGCAATAAAACCATGGCAGCAAGTCCAAGTACCAGATAAATCAGGTTTGTTGCGGCATGTGCAATAAGTGCGAAAACCTTACCATCGGCTTTGTCAATTCCATAAATGAAAAGCGTTTCATAAACCATGAAATGCCAGGGTCCGATTCCTCCCTGAACCGGGGCAAGCATGGCGAGGCCTCCCATCAGGAAAGTGATCATTCCGGTCTGCAGGGAAAGATGAGAGGTGGGTGAATAGGCTTTAAAAATGACATATAACATAAAAAGCCACATGATAAAAATGAAAATCGTATGACCAATAAAAAGCCATTTGTTTTCCAGCCTGGCTATTGATCTGATCCCTTCAAAAAAGTTCTGCCTGATAAGCCTTAATTTCTTTATGAAGGCATTTCCGCTGTCTGCCCTGTTCCGTCTGAAATAATTATTAAACAGGAAAAAGGTGATTACCATAACGGCAATGACCGCAATACCCAATAGCAGGTTCCTCAGTGACAGAATTTGTAACAGGTTGGACTTTACATCAGGATGATCGTTAAAGAAAGAAACAAACACCGACAGCTGGCTTGCGATTATGACAAATGCCAGCAATATAAGGGTTATAAAATCAGCCATACGCTCTACAAATACTGTTCCTGCTAATTTAACAAAGGGGATTTTTTCATAACGGCTCAGGATTGTGCAACGGAATACTTCTCCGGCACGCGGAAGCATCAAATTCACGGCATAAAGTATGAGGACGGATAAATAGGAATTAATCAGACGGGGTTGATATCCGAGGGGCTTGATGAGCATATTCCACCGCATTGCACGGCTGATCTGTGATAAAATGCTGAATAATATTGACACCACAATCCAGAAATAGTTCAGATCTTCGAAAGCAACCTTATATTTACGCAGCGGCTCATCCTTATAAACCCACCAGAACAAAAAAATTCCTGCGCCCAGGAATATCGAATATTTGAATATATTCAGAAATTTCTTATACATATCGCAAGAGATCGGCGAACTTACCGTTTTTAATTTCACAAAGGTAATGAAATATGTTTATGGGGATAAACCAAAAGTCCAACCCTTTATCCGAACAACACCACACACTTGAAAAAGTACTATTTTTGCAGAGTAAGGCTTTGAATTACTTACACAGGAAGGGTTTTTAAATATGGCGGACCTGATGCAATATGGGGAACGCAAAATAGAAGTGCTTCCCCGGATTTTTAAATGCAGGGGGCTGGGGATGGTTCTCGCTGTTTACCTGTTTCATCAGTTTTTTGTTCCTGCTGTTTGTCAGAAGCCTGATGCCGATTCGTCCAATATTCTGGATAAAATATTAAACAAAGTGGATTCCCTGGTTCAGAATCCGGCCGGAAAATGGAGCCAGTTGCCGCCCCTTATATCCGATACATCAAAGAAGGTCAGCAACAATATGTTTAACCGTGAATGGAATAATTTTCTCCAGAAATTATATACCGACCGGTCAAAAAAGAAAAAGG
>Ga0105104_10000095_pt1 | contig 61398 bp, 97 predicted proteins | sample PPLLaktember2015_3_FD_87034 | JGI IMG/M metagenome (GOLD analysis project Ga0105104, IMG submission 87034) | Freshwater sediment microbial communities from Prairie Pothole Lake near Jamestown, North Dakota, USA - PPLs Lake P7 Core (6) Depth... | ecosystem: Environmental > Aquatic > Freshwater >... | reverse complement strand
GGGGCCTGACGGCCATGTACCACATGTCCGTGATCTACTACATTCCAGTCCATGTATGCACTGAAAAAAAAGGGACGCCAATGCGCCCCTTTCCAGTACAACGATCCACTACCTATCGGGGTACCAGGGGCATGCGCTCCCAGTGCGTGCGGCCCAGCCCGTTACCGTCCAGCGCGGGCACCCACCCTAGGTCGCCCTCGACCGGCTGGCGCGCAACGTCCACCGAGCCCACCGTAGCCCCACCCTGCGGCCCCACCGTAGTCGGGTCCAGGTAGGGAACCACACCCTTGCAGGCCCACCCAGAGATCACCAGCAGCGCGATCACCGCGTATCCACGCCAGCTCATGCGCGCTCCTCCACCTTCACGGTCGCGCCAGCGCCGCATCCACAGCGCGGGCAACCCATCGTCCCGACAGCGCGGATCAGCCCGCACTCAACACAAATTACTCGAATCCTGCGGAACATCAGGCCTCATTTCGGTCAGCTTTCGGAGTGAAAAAGAGAGGGCCAGCGCACCCCATCGGAGTGCGCTGGCCCAATTTACTACTTGGCGGCCTTCTTGGCGCGCGGCTTGCGGGTGGCGCGGGGCTTGCGCGCCGCCTTCACGGCGGTGACGCTCGCCTCCAGGGCGTCCGCCAGGTCGGTGGCGGCGGGCTTGGTCTCGCCGGTCACCGCCTCCTCCGTGGTCTCGACCTTGGCCACCTTCTGGTGGTACCGCTGGCCGTAGGCCTGGCGGGCGGTCGAGCCCACCTCCTCGCCCACGATCTTGCGGAGCGTGGCGGGCTTCAGGCCCGTGCGGGCCTGGAGGATGGAGAAGCCCTGGCCCTGGGTCCGGGCGGCGCGGATGGCCGCCCGCATCTCGCGGGCCTGGTCGCTGTCCGGCGCGGCGTCCGCGCCGGGGATCACGACCATGTCGGGGTGGAGCTTGCTGAGCTCCTCCGACCGGTTGACGTAGTCCACCGCCTCCTGGAGGAAGCGGGAGGAGCGCGCCGTCACCTTGAAGTGGGCGCGCATCTCCGACCACTTCAGCGTCCGGGCGACGGTGTCGCCGGGGAGCTTGACGCCCACGTAGCGGGCGGTGTACACCGCCTCCCCGGACGGGAAGGTGGCGGACACGACGGTCGGGGTGGTGCTGGTCTTGCTGGCCATTTTAGTGGCTCCTTTTGGGGTTAGGCGAGCGCCCGTTGCGCTCGCCAGGTTTGCTGGGGTACTGCGCCGCACCTGGGTGCGGGTCATCTCGCGCCGGAAACCAGTTCGGTGCCTGCCAGCTAGCTCGCGTCCGTCCGCCTAGCCGTGGCCACCGCCCTACCGGTCACGCGCCGGGTATCAGCCCGGCCCTGCCCTGCGATCCAACGCAAGGAGTATCGGCCGGACAGCGCGGTTTCTCAAGCGATTCAGCGAGAAATATCAGCGCGCTTGGGGTTTTCCCACGCCCGCTTGGAAAACTCCAAGACTTACCTCCAGGTTCGCCAATCGGGGCTCAGTTCCAGCCCCGGCGCACGCCCCGCGTAGGGAGGCTGAATACACACCTAGAACCCACGTAGAACAGCTCCTAACAGCAATCTACCCTCCGCTTGGGTACTACCCCAAGACCCACACGCGCGACCCTTAGATCACCATATTTTGGCCTCGCGCGGCAGCTGAGTAACTACTTTCAGGTGCACTGAGCGGAGCGCGGCGCACGCGCGGTAGCAGCCAGCAGCCCGCTTCACAACCCGCTTTATCAAAGCTTAGAATCAGATTCTGTCAAAAAACCCCAAATTACCAGGGGAATCAACTCCGTGACACCACTCCAGGGGGTAGCCCAGGGTACACACTTTCAGAGCTTAGATCACCAGAAATCACCGAATCTGGCGCACCTACAGGTAAGGCCACCGCACTGAAAAAGAGAGCGCCACGCGGGCGCTCTCTCCATCCTACCTATTTTCAGCGTGCTGACCTACCGGAAGGGAACCGAACGAGTCACCCGCTTCTTGCTTTCCACTACACGGTAATCCTGCATCACTTCCGGCTGCAAACAGTACCGATTGAACTCCTGAATTGCGGACTGCTGATCCTCTGCTTTTACCACGAATCGAACGTCCACCCCGGCGCACGAATGATATGCTGTTACTTCGTAGATCACGTTACTCCTTTTCAGTAGTTCTGAACACATGCGTAGCAAGTGTAGCGCGCTTTCACAAGCCCTTCTATGGGCGCTTTATCAAACTTTACAATCAGCCACTTGACCCTCTTGTCGATCGACAAAGGGGTCAACCGCGCGTTGTGCACTATGGGAAGGGCCATAGGGGACAACCAACACTCTACATCGAGGTGTGTTGTCACACCGGATCAGAGCACATCACACTGATTTTCCTACAGCTTCACCTACAGCTGCCCGCGACCAGCCAGTCCCCCGCCGCGCTACACGAAGCCAGTCTCCTTTTCGCGACAGCCAGTCTCCTGTCACGCATGCGTAGCCAGTCCCCCGAACTCGCCAGCCCCTCCAGCGCGCGCTATGCGTAGCCAGTCCCCCGGTCATTCTGTTTCGAGTATACTACGTCTATGACACGCCTAATCTGTTCCCGCGTAGGTAGGCGGGCAGGATGACCGAGCTAGAGCGAAAAACTCGAATTGTAGAGTTGAAAAAGGACAGTATAGGAAACTGCTGATCTCTTTATCTTATCTTTATGAAAGAGAGTCGTCCGCGCTCTCTATCCTCACTCCCGTCTGCCTACCTACGCACGCGCAAGACAACTAAGGAGGTTTCATGAGTGAACCGTATGACGTAACGTTCCATAACCTGTTGATTGAGTCTCTTACGTCAAAGAAGATTGACAGAGTGATCGAGGAATGTACGAGAGACAAAGATTGGGAGTCTCTCGCTACTCACCTCGAATCTCTGGATGGAATGCAATTCCCCAGCATCGGAGACTATCTCAACGTTCCCGACCTGTCCGATGAGGGAACACGTAGGCTCTTGTGCCGAACGCCGAGAGTAACAGCGATGCTCCTTTGCTGGGAGAGCGCGCGAGTGCTTAGCCACATCCAGTTCCGAGTCAATGAGGCTCTGGAAACCAATCCCGACGACATCGACTCAGTAACGGGTAGGTATAAGGTGCCAAGGCAGGGGATGGATCGGCTATTCAGAGTTTGCTGGATGGAGCCGCTCGCTTGGGAACAGAGTCAGATAGTCATGCAGTGGATGTATAACAACGGGCACTCCATTCTCCACGTAGGAGAGCCCAAGCATATGTTCCATATTGCGAATGACGTCGAGGGAATCATAAAGAACTGGCAGCACACGCGCAAGAAGGCGGTCAACCGAGTCCGATACCGCGCCAGCGTTATCTCTCAGCACGAATCCGCCATTCGGTCGATCCCGGAATTTGGACAATATTTCGAGTCCTGACTCGTAGCTGTCCGTGCTATACTTAGCTTGTTGCAAACAAAAAGGAGCCAGAGATGTTGAAGTGCAAGGTAATGGTAACGAAGCCCGGTCCGGACAGCAAGAAGAACCCGGACCGCTCACCTAGCGGACCGCACATGTTTGCGGAGCGCCGAGGCGATGTCGTGAAGATTCACCGAGCCAATGACCTGAAGGCTGCGACCGCGCTCCACGCTGCGGTACTCGCGGGGGAAGTGGCCTGGTGAAGCAGTTCCAGAAGGACGGGCCAAAGCGCCGGAGGCGCACACGCCGGGACCAAGCAAACCAGCATTCCCGCTGGATGGCATGGACGCATTTCAAGCGGGAGCGCGAGATGAAGCTCGCGCCGACGATCAAAACAGAACTAGCTAACAGCTAGGAAGGCGGGGCATGGACGCGAAGTGGGCACACGCCCAAGCGATCCTCAGGATCATCGAGCGCGAGCGCGCTCGGCTATCAACGCAGGCTCGCGTAACGCAGATCAGCGTAATCAAGGAGCTGGGTGACCAAACACCTAAAGAAGCAGCAGCTGAGATTGAAGGCACGCCGAGCCTTCAGTCAGATCCAGGGGCGCAATAGCGACAATCGCGGGTACAGAGCGCCAGGCAGTCAGAATCGGCACAAGTCCTTCTCCATAAAGGACCATAGGCGGAAAACCCCAGCAAATTAGCTATTGCGCCATGGGGTGGACCGTGCTAGACTACGGAAGCTTGTCCACACAACCAGGAGGCCATATGCCTGCTGCACGAAAGCGCGCTGGCGGCGGAACCGCCACGCGGAAGCGTACCAAGGCCGCTGAGAAGCCGGTCGAGGCCGAGGCCGAGACCACCGAGGAAGGTGAGGAGGAGGCCACCGAGAACGGCGCCAAGCGTCAGCGCTCGACCGAGCCGTTCCCCAGCGGGGAGGAGCTGTACAACGCGAAGTACGTCGATGGGATGACCTGGCAGGAGATCAGGGACTCCATCGACGCGCGCATCCGTTCGCCCAAGGGTCTGTCCCTGATCGCGACCTACGTGATCGAGAACGGGCTGGAGGACGAGCATCCCGAGTTCAGCGATCTCAGCGAGCTGGACGAGGACGACATCTCGGCGGCCATCGTCGAGTGGCACGACAACGGGCAGGGCTGGGCCGTCCTCGCGGCGCGCACCGGCATGTCCGCTGGCGAAGTGCGTGACGCCTACGAGGAGGCCGGTGGCGAGAACCCCGGTCGCGTCGGCGGACAGCGCTACGGTGGCGGGCGCTCCAAGCCTGCCGCTGAGGAGGGCGAGGGCGAGGAGTCCAGCGAGGCTGAGGCGAAGCCTGCCGCCAAGAAGCGTGCCTCCACGTCCAAGCGCCGGAAGGCAAACCCTTCCAAGGCGGCCTGACCCACGCTCAACGAGCCGCGATCTTGGAGGGAACAGTCGTCCACATGATGTTCCGGGTACCATACGTCAAGGACAAGAAGGTGTACCTTGAGAAGCGGTACCGTGTGTGGCGATACAAAATGTTCTATCCAGATCGCGGCCGCGAGCCGGTCAGCCGTAAGGCCAGTCCATTCGGTCGGGGGCTGGTGCAGTTCTGGACGCGCGGGGACATTACGGACCCCGGCAAAGGTGGAGGAGGACTCCACACCTTGGATGTCTCCGACATCATAGGAATCACCGACTGACCCGTCGGGCTGGTACCCAGGCCGTTCTTGTTCATGGCGTACGGAATGGGCTAAGTAACCGGATAGTGTTTCCAGTACACTAAGTCGGAAGCCAGCCTTACTTCAACCCCGAACTTCTGGTAGCCTACGGCTACAGTAACCCTACGGACGCTAACGCTGGTAGCGTAACTGTCCGTGCTAGACTCCCTATCGTGGCCGAGAAACGAGTCAAAAGAAAGGCGCGCACAAAGCGCCAAGTGAGGGTCGTTACCGAGCGGCACCACAGAATCATCTGGAGCCGCCCGAGTCCGAACTCAGTCTACAAGCTAGCCGCCGAGGCTATGCTCAGAGCCGAGAACCAGGTTCTGGAGTCAGTCATGCGCAGGCTCGCGCGTGCTGAAGCGAACGGCGTCAGCAAGATGCTAGCCAAGGAGGACATCCTTGCCTGGCTAGACGAGTTTGAAGAGCACATCCACTGGCTCCGCACGTTCATCCGCGAGCACAAAGATGTGCAGGAGGAGATTGAGGAAGTCCTGCCAGCGAAGGCCCGTCGCCAATGCGACTGGTGCGGCGACTGGTTCGTCCCGATGCGCAAGACAGCACGGTTCTGCCAGCCCGCGCACCGAGTGGCGCACCACCGGCAGGAGCGCCGACAGCAAGGTCTGCCCTATCACTAGGTCAGCGCCCCTACTGACCCCGCTGAACCCCAGAGTTTGCGGTAAAAATATCAGGGCTGTAGATCCAAGGACCAAGCTGTCTGCGCTATACTAGCCGTAGGCGGAACAAGCCGCCGCCAGCGATAAAGGAGCCAGAAGGGATGAACCGAACGCCGGTACCAAAGGAGTTTGAGCCGCAGCCCGACGGAATCACGGAGCCGCAGCTCAAGTACATCGAGGGGCTTATCGACCAGAGGAACCTCCTCGCCAGCCCCAAGCACTTCGACGCGGTCAACGCGATGGACGCCGAGGAGTACGCAGCGTACATCGCGCACCTGAAGGCGCAGGCCGCGCAGCTCAGCAAGCGGACCGCGAGCGCGTGGATTACGGCGCTCAGGGCGCTGCCGATCAAGCCGCTCTCCGAGCAGCAGTCAAACCCGCTGGTTCGCGCGGGTAACGGAGAGCGCGCCCCGCGCGTTGACGTTATGGCCGGGCGCACCGGCGTCGTGTACGAGGAGATGCTCACCGACGATGGCAAGCCTCGGCGCATCGGCCGCATCCAGCTGCCCGATGGCAGCAAGGTGCTGGCCGGGAGCTACGGCGTCGATACCAGCGACGATGACCGCTTCTCCAACGACTTCTCGTTCTTCAAGGTTTGGGTGAACGAGGATTACGGTCGGGGCTGGGGCGTGAAGCTCTATGTCTCCGACTACACGCACCGCGTGAAGCTCGCGTTCCCGACGCAGCTGGACGCGCTCAAGAAGATCGCGCCAGACCCCGACGCGGCGGCCAGAGCGTTTGGCTTGGAGTTCGGGCGCTGCGGGGTGTGCGGGCGCGGCCTGACCAACGACGAGTCGCGGGAGCTGGGCATCGGCCCGGTCTGCCGCCAGCGCGTCTAGGGTGCCATACTACACTATGTCTTCTATGTTCGAGAAGTCATGTCCCCGCTGCGGAGCTGAGAAGCTCCGTGGCGGGCAGTGTGCCGACCCCGACTGCAACTTCATGACGCACCAGCAGTACGCCATAATCACCGCGTCGGGCACTCCCGGCATCAACTACGGTGAGCCTCGCGCAGAGCTGGAGGACGGGCGCGAGATGCCGATGGGCTGGAACGCAGGGCAGTCAATCCCAGTGGGCACGCGCGGAGTTGCGACGTACATCGCAACAGGCCGCGCATCCCTCTGGCAGTTCACCCGCGAGAAGATCGACAACAAAAAGGAGCCAACTAGCAATGTCCGATAGCAAGCATCAGAAGATGTTGGAGAGGGTCCGGGCGCTCATCGCCAAGGCCGACTCCACGACCTTCCCTGAGGAGGCCGACGCCTTCCGCGCCAAGGCCGATGAGCTGATGGAGCAGTACACGATCGAGATGTGGATGGTCAAGGCTGCGCAGGATGGCGTCGGGAAGCGACCCGAGCCTGAGATGCGCGACATCGACTTCTCGTGGTACTGGGGGCACCCGCGCAAGAGCGAGCTGTGGAGCCTCATGTCGAGTACCTCGTACCACTGCCGAGTGGTCGTCGTTACGCGCGGCATCCACGGCGACAAGATCAAGGTCGCGGGGCTGCCCGCTGACCTCGACTACTTCGACATGCTGTTCACGCACCTGCTGTTGGAGTTCGGTCGGCGGCTGCTGCCTCACGTCGAGCCTGGCCTCAGCCCGCAGGAGAACGCCTACAACCTCAGGACCGCGAGCCTCGGCTGGCCTGAGATCGCGTTCATGCTGTCCCGCGCGGGCATGCTGCCCTGGGCGACGGTGCCCAACGTCGATACGGAGGGTATGAAGTACGACAGCGTCGCGAGCTGGGACCTGAACGCCGCGCAGCAGTGGCGGCGCAAGGCGCGCAAGCTGTACCGCGACTACATCCGCATCAACGGGCTGGAGGCCGAGTCCTCCAAGAAGCCTGAGGTCGCGCACCGGAGCTACGCTCAGGGGTTCGTCCAGGAGCTGTCCACGAAGATGCGCAACCAGGAGCGGCTGTCCGCCGAGAAGCACTCCACGGACAACGAGCGCGCGGTCGCGCTGCGGGACATTCGGATGGTCGTCCGCGACTTCGTGGACTCGCTGTTCCCGCCGCCCGAAGTCACCGCGACCGCATCCACGCGGCGCAGCCGAGCGGTCACCTACCGTGAGGAGCCGTTCGACCCGAACGCATACAACCGAGGCAAGATGGACGCCCGCGACGTTGACGTGGTGCAGTCCGCGCAGAACCGCCTCAAGACCAGGAAGGAGTTGAGCAACTAGTGGCAACACTTGTTCGCATCGGTCGCTCGGGAGCTGGCAAGAAGCACGCCTGGGTGAACGGCAACACCAAGTGCAAGGCTCGGTCCATCTACGTCCTGAAGGATGGGACGACGCGCAGCGAGGTTCACCCCGCTGGCAAGGGAACGCCGACTTGCGCACACTGTCTGAGGGCGCGCTAGTGGGGCAAGCCCTCTGTCCAGATTGCGGCCACGAGTTGCCCAACTCGATGCCCAACCTGTACTGCACGCACTGTGGGTATGCGCTAGGATCAGGCATGCCCACGGTTCGCGTAGTAGAGACACTTCTCCCGCCCAGGCAGGAGCCGACTGTTGAGGACCTCAGAACTGCGATCCAAGGCATCGTTGCCGCCGCGATCCAGTACGGGGTACACGACAAAGTAGCGGAGGCCATCGCCTTCGCGGAACTCAGAGCAGGACTCAGGAGGTAATGTGGACCAAGTGTTGGAAGATATGGCGGACGAACTGCGTGGAGCGCTGAGAGCGTCGGGCATCCCGCTCGACAGCCACCCGGCGCTCAACGAGTCTCGCCCACCCGGCGTCAAGGTCTGGCACGAGTACAAGAAGCGCGGAGGGTCCGTACAGGACGATCCGAACCAGCTCGTTGACGCACTCATCGACCGAGTGAAGAACCCCGCCTAACTCGATGTATTACACAGTCCCTAACAGACGCTGCGTTACGTTAGAGGGTCGGCCCCGAGCCTACCCCTGCCGAGGTACCGCGCATTCTGTTAGGGGCTGTGCTATCCACGTCCTAGCGCTGAATGCTTCCCGCGTGCGCTAGGGTATCCGAGAACAAAGGACGCACAAGTGAACAATGTAAAGCAAGCTACAAGACAACAGGAGAGTGCGGCAGAGATTCTGGCTGAGTGGTACGAGCGTGTTGAAGTAGGCACGCCCAACGCACACGGCAACCTGCTGATGACCGCCTACAACGGCGAACTCCCAACCTGTTCGTGGATAGTTGCTCCGAGCGGAGTGCTCATCTATAAGCACTTCAAGCACGAAGATGCCAAGAGGGCCACTATGGACTACCAGCATCGGTATGCCCAGGAAACGACCTGATCCAAGCAAGCATCCCCAACTTCCCGAATGGGTCGTCGTACACTTGGACCTTGACGACGAGCCTGTTATCGAGATCACCTGCACGCGCTGTGGAGGGAGCGCGATCATCCTGTCCCCTAGTCGCTGGTTCGGTTCCAAGCGCAACCGCGACTATGTAGCTCGATCCTGTACCTACTGCTTCAAAGTGAGCAGACTTCCAGAGGAGGAGTAATGGCTCTAGTAGTCACAATCCTAGCGTTGGCGGCACCGCTCGACAGCGTGGACCTGTCCCGATACGAGCCACGCTACCCGTGGTGCAACACGCCAGAGTGCGACGAACGCTCGATGCACATTCGCCAGCGGCGCAAGGTACAAGCACGTCACAAGGCGCAAGTGAGATGGGAGCGCCACACCGCCCGCATTCGCAACCGTGTTCGCCCGCACCGTGCGTGGCTTGCCAGCACACGACGATGCGAGAGCGGTGGCCGCTACAACATCAACACCGGCAATGGCTTCTACGGTGCCTACCAGTTCACGCTGTCATCCTGGCGCGCAGCGGGCGGCTCCGGAATGCCTCACCTCAACCCGCCGCTGGAACAGGACTACAGAGCGGTGATCCTGCTCGGCATCCAAGGCAGAGGCGCGTGGCCTGTCTGCGGCTAGTGGCCGTCAACTGTCTCCGGTAGAATAACCCTATCCAAAGGAAAGGGGCCATGTTGTGCGAAGGAAGAAGAAGGTGGAAATGGACGGTACAGAAGTCGTCAGGGGCGACCCGGCGACCAATGTCCTGGGACGTGCGGAGGAACAGTCCGCCCGTGTCCACGCGGAACAACCGCCGAAGCCTGCCAAAACGGCCAAGATTCACCTAGTGGAGATTCGGCACCGCATCGCGGAGATCAAGCCGCTGGTCGAGGAGTACCCGAGACTGGTAGCTGCGGACAAGGCGCTCAAGAAGATCAAGTGAGAATCCGCCTTCTAATAGACACGACACTCGACGAGGCGGAGGTGGCTAAGCTCGCTGAGTTGATTAGCGAGCAGCCCTCCGCCCTCGTTGAGATAACCGGCTTCAACCGAGTGCTTGGAGCGCGGTTCATGGGGGCTACCCCAGTCCACCAAGACGAGGCAGGTGCTCATTGACCTACAGCCTCGCCTGCTCGGGGCCAGTCTCCCCGAGCAACCGCATTACAATGCGCATTGACGACGCGCTCGATATGGTCGAGGACCGCTTTGGCAAGCCGACCCTGTTGGTCTCCGGTGCGGCGCATGGAGTAGACACCGAGTGGGTCTACCGCGCGTCGGACCGTTGGGCTGGCACCAAGGTTATGTTGTGCGTCCCGGCTGCGCCGTACAACGACACGATCTATAACAAGCTCATCCACGCAGGCATTCCGGTCCACGTAAAGATCGCGCCCCAAGGGCACAGTCGCTCGGATACCTACATGAAGCGCAACGACCTGATCCAGCAGAGCGCAGACGTTCTCGTGGCGCACCCAGAGACTGAGTTTGAGCAACTCTACTCTGGCACCTGGTCGACCATCCGCCGATTCCGCAAGGCACAGAAACCCGTCCTACTCAGCCCCGACCTAGACGGCGTGGGAGCAGTATGGGAGAGGTAACGCCAGACGGCGTACCCTGTCGGCATTGCGGAAAGCCAATCTTCTGGGACGAGATATGCTGGGTCCACGACAACGGCTTTGCGGACTGTGGGCTGAGCATAGAGGGAGGGACAAGGATCGACCGGATCATTATGGACCCAGACATCTATGTGGACCCTACGCACAAAGCGGCCGGTAACAAGGCAGAGCCAGAAGGAGAATGGAGCTAGATGATCAGTGACCACACGGTAGACCGCGCGCTCACCCGCTTCTTGGAGGAGCTGTCCTTTGAAGGACGAACGAAAGCCATGCGCGCGGCGCTCGAATCAGCCGAGGGCAGCATCCAGCAAAGCTTCGCCAACGACCAAGTGAAGCAGGGCCGGGATCAGGGCTCATGCCCGACTTGCGGCGCTGAAATGTAGTGATATTTCTCGCCTGTTACATCCAAGCGGGCGACTGTTCGTGCTAAACTAGAAGCGGAGCAACCTTATGCCAGCTTTCTGCGAAATCAACGAGAAGGGCACCAGGATCGACGTGTACTTCAAGTACGATCCTGTGCTCGTTCCAGAGGTCAAAAAGATCCCTGGCTCCAAATTCGTGCCGCGAGACAAGGGCGGTCCGTTCTGGACAATCCCGCTCGATATGGCGTGCGCGGAGAAATTGCGTGAAATCTGGGGTAACGATCTCCAGCTGGGGGATGCTGTCCGCGCATGGGGAAAGCAAGCGCGACAGCAACAGGACAACCTGGGCAAGCTAGCGATGGCCGATGATGCGACCCTCGTGAACTTGCCCAGGGTTCTGCCTGCGCTGAACGAGTTCCTGCGCCCGTACCAGAAGGCTGACGTTGCCTTTATGGCAACTACTAGCGTCGGCAACTTCAACCAGCCGGGCCTGGGCAAGACTGTCGAGACTATCGGAGCCATCTTCGAGGGAGGGCTGGACGACGGACCGCAGTTGGTCGTGGCGCCGCTCACCTCGCTTGAAACCGTTTGGGAGATGGAGTTCCGTCGCTGGACGGACTTTCCTGTCGTCCTCCTCTCGGGCGCGCACAAGCTTACTACGCGCGAGGAACAGGCGCTCATCAACGCTGCGCTCGGTGGTGGCCGGTTCGTCCTTGTTACGACAGCCGCCCAGGTTCGCCGTGGCCTTCCGGGAGATATTGACCGCAAGGTCAAGTGGAAGACTTTCACGGTCGATGAGTTCCATAAGACCGGCGCGACGAACATTAGCGGTGACCCGAACCAGGGCACGCAGTTTGGCCGCAAGATTCGCGACATCCAGCGCGAGCGCACGTTCTTCCTGTCTGGTACGCCGATGGGCGGCAAGCCGATCAAGCTTTGGGGCGTTCTCAACCACATGAAGCCCGACGTGTTCACTAGCAAGTGGCGTTGGGCCGAGCTGTGGCTTGAGATCGACGAGGTTGATGGCGGCTCGTCCGGGATGCACAAGACAATTGGCGGACTCCTCCGGAACAAGGAAGATGAGTTCTATCCCGCCCACGCTCAGTACTTCGTGCGCCGACTCAAGAAGGAAGTGTTGCCGCAGCTACCGGACAAGCAGTACGTGGACGTCTGGTGCGACATGCTGCCCGCGCAAGCGAAACAGTACGCCGCTATGGAGCGCGACGCTGAGCTACGGATCGAGAATGATCGCCTCCAGGCGCGAGGCATCCTCGCTGAGTACACGCGCTTGAAGCAGTTCGCCAACGCGGAGTGTGTCATCCAACGCGGGAGCAAGGATCAGCAATACCTGATCCCGAAGGCCAGCGGCAAGTTTGAGTACCTCCTCGACCGGCTGGACGAGCGCGGCATCCGACCCGCCAAGTCCCGCGACGGGCTGGTGCCAGAGGGCGATGAGGTAGCAATTGTGGCGAGCCAGAGCGAGCAGTACGTGTCCTGGCTTACCGACCAATTGAACGCGAAGGGCATCAAGGCCGAGAAGATCACCGGCTCTGTGGACGCACGCGAGCGCGCTGAACTCGTTCGCCGGTTCCAGAGCGGTGACCCCTCCAGCCCCCGCGTAATCGTGATGACGACTACGGCAGGTGGCGTAGCGATCACGGTGGACCGCGCTGACTCGGTGCATCTCATGGACGAGACATGGAACCCGGACGATCAGGAGCAGTTGGAAGATCGTGTGCATCGAATCTCGCGCATCCACCAAGTGACCTGTTACTACTACAGGTCGAAGGGAACCATCGAGGAACTGATCAATAACACGGCGCACGGAAAGCGCATGACGAATGAGCAGCTACTCGATATCCAACGTCAAGTGCATAAAAGGAGCCAATAGTGCGTGACCTGAACTCCGCAGAGCGGAAGAAGCACATCGAGATGATCGAGAATCCGCAGGCCTGGCCAAACTGGCCGATCCTGCCGATGAAGCGGTATGGCGTGCAGATTGAGGCGGGCTTCTCGATCACCGCCGACTACCCGCTGGTCGTCCTCAAGGGCTTCCCGACGACCAAGGGCATCCTGTTGCAGCTGGCTTGCGAGGAGCGAGGACTCCCTGTCCTTGGCCGCCCAGGTTCGGTCACATACGCCGATGACGAGGCCAAGAGCGTCTACGAGGACAGAGTCGAGGCGCGCTACCAGGACATCGACGGCATGCTGGACGCCGGGTGGCGGATCGACTAATGGAGTTTGAGTACGCGGTCCGCAAGACTACATCGGTGCATCCGACCGGCCAGCTCGGCATAATCAACGGGATGGTCGAGAAGGGATGGGAACTGATGAGTGTCGCGGGGACCATCAACGCGATCTACCTCTACTTCAGGCGTCCAAAGTGATGGACCCTGTCTTCACCACGCCCAAAGCCTGGGTCTTCCACGTCCTAGAGCTGGCCATGCAGGGTGATACTGCTAGTATAGAGGCGACGGTAAACGCTACATCTGACGCCGAGCTTGAGCGCATTATGCATTGGGCTGGCGCCATGCCCGAATGGCAACATCTAAAGGAGCCAAGGAGCAATGAGCAGGATCATTCTTAGCAGGTACGACGACGGCCAGGAGTGCGTCGTTGTCGGTTGGGACCACCCCGGCCAGGGATGCTGGTGGCAGGAGTTCAACCGCGAGCATGACGAGGAAGGCCGGAACATCTGGGAGTACGACGAGTCCTGGGAGGAAGTCAAGGGCTACGGCGGATACATGAAGGGCATCCCGCGCACGGAGTTCAAGAGCGCGGTTCCCGAGCACATCCGACCGTTGATTACCGAGAAGGTCATGCGGCTGATCAACGCGCACTCCATGGACCCGAACTCAGGGCGCATCGCGCCGGTGGATCTCAGTGGCGGATAACGAGCGCAGGCTCGTCACTCCGGATGAGATGATGGCGGCGGGCATCGAGATGATGCTCGACGGCTACATGCCAAGGTGCGAGGAGGATTGGGAGATGCTGATCAACTTCTTCGCCACCAACGCTGACCCGACCATCGCTCGGTCGCTCTGCCGACTCATGAAGCTCATCTACGACATTCCCCTCTCGGACGACGTCATCGACCAGATCGTCCGCTTCCAAATCGCCAAGTACAACTAAAGGAGCCTAATGGCCCAGTATACGCCAGGGAAGTACAACTTGCAGTTGCAGTGTCCGGACGCCCCCTATGACCCGGAGTGCCAGGTCCACAGGGGCAAGGGCGAGGGTGGCATGGAGGCCGCGTGCGGCACCAAGGCCCGCCCGTGGTGGGACCACAAGACGAAGATCACGTTCCCGTCGGTGTTCGTCAAGGTGCTGGACCCGGTCAACTGCACACGAAACGGATGCCGCTGATGGATCTCATTCTTGTGCGGCCCAAGCAGACCGAGGAGGTCAGCGCCGAGGACTGGCCTGACGCCTACAGGGTGCCTGATGGCAAGACCGCCGACGAGATGTCCGATAAGATCATCAAGGAGGCGATCTACCCTGTCGAGGTTTGCATCGTGAGCCTCCTTGACTGGAAAGTCGCCTAAAGCTGATGCAACTTGGCGGACCTGTTCTAACAGAACCTGCCGCGCTGACGACCCGACCCGTTAGGGGAGTCCAAGCGGTAGTCCCGCAACGAGCGAGGATCGGCTACTTGCTGTCCTACGCCGGATCGGGTAGGGTTCGCCTAGCCGGTGCGGTGGAGGGTCCAGGGTTTTGGATGGCTCCTTTTCCCTGGGTCCTCCCGCACCTGGCTATCTTGCCTTCTCCCCAGGCCAGCGCGCCCCGTTCGACCAGTACCCCCTAGTCATCGGGCCGTTGGCCTCGGGAGTTCAACTTCGGGGGAAACAAGTGGATCGGCTCATCCGGACAAGTGAAAGGTCTAGCTTCAAGAGATGTCGCTGGGCGTGGAACTTTAGCTACAACCAGAACCTCCGGATCAGCCGACCAAAGCCTGTTCTCCGCTTTGGTACTCTCTGCCACGAAGCCCTGGCTGAATACTACGTCAAGGGCAAGAAGCGCGGGACACATCCAGCCAAGGCTTTCCTGAAGGTCTACGAGCGGGATGTAGCGGAGTACGGCGAGTTCGTCATTCGCGGTATCGACAGCGAATCTGACGAGGCAAAGTGGGAGGACGCACGCGAGCTAGGCGTGGAGATGCTCACCGACTACGTTGAGCACTACCGGGGCGATCCTGACTGGGAAGTCATCGCCACGGAGCATCCCTTCCAATACCCGGTGCGGCATCCGAAGTCAGGCCGCATCCTGTTCTACTACGTCGGCATTGTGGACCTAGTAATGCGCCAGATATCCACAGGGCGCATCTTCATTTGGGACCACAAGACGACTGACTCGATCAAGCGTTGGCTCGCCACGCTAGGAATGAACGAGCAGGCCGGTGCCTACTGGACGTTCGGTAGCCAGTACCTCCGTGACGAGGGGGTCATCCACGAGAACGTCTACAACGATCTTTCGGGGATCATCTTCAACTTCATCCGGCGCGCGAGGCGCGATGACCGCAAACAGAACGCGCTCGGGCAGTACCTCAATCTCGACGGCTCAGTTAGCAAGCGCCAGCCTCCGGATCGGTGGCACCGCGAGACCACATTCCGGTCTGACTACGACCGCGAGCAGGTACTCAAGCGCGCGCTGAACGACTACCGCGAGATGGAGATGGTCAAGAACGGCAAGCTAGCCGTCTTGAAGAATCCAAGCCCATTCACCTGCGTGGGCTGTGGATGGTACGACGTGTGCGAACTTCACGAGACAGGTGCAGACTACGAACTCATGCTCAAAGCGACCACGGAGGAATGGGACCCCTACTCCGCGCACGAACTCAAAGTCGATGAGCAGAGGTAGGGAGTCCTGGTGGCCTCGATGCCAAAGCTGCGGGCAGTGGCTCAATACGAGTCGCATCACCGAGTTTGTTTGGCTGGGGCTTACTTGGTACGTTTGCGAAGTGTGCGAACTCCGGGAGGACTTGGCAAGCCTCCCAGTCTTGGGAAGGGACGGGGCTGCGTGACCGGACAGTTAGACGATAAGGTGTCCCTTGGCGCCGAAATGAGTGCGGCAGACATAACCCCGACTGTCGCGTGGGATGGGCTTCGCGGGTACTACGCCCGCGCCAGCATCCATGATTCCGGTCAGGCTCCTTCCCAAGAGTCAATGAATGATCGAGATAATACCCCTGATGCTCCTCATCGGAGCATCTCTCATAGTGTTGATCGTAGTACTGATCATCCTGATGTTCAAATAGGAGCCTAGATGGAATACGTTGTTCTTCTCGCCAGCGCCCTGGTAGTTATCGTCTGCATCCGGATCATCAAGAAGATGATCAAGGCCCGGCGAGAGATCCAAGTCAACCGCGAACTGCGACGGATGTACGCAGACGGGCACAAGCTTCCGCTCAACGGGCACTCGATCCAAGAGTGGCGCATTATGGCGGACGCAAGCCTGGAAGCGAGCCGCGCACGACGTAACAGAAAGGCAAAGAATGGCTAAGCCTCCTGAGATTCAGCCAGCCGGTCCAAAGCCCAAGGACTCTGTGACCATGTTCCTCTACGGTCCACCGGGCTGCGGCAAGACTCGATTGATCGGGCGCGAGGGCGTGCTCATCGTTCGTCCGTTCACTGATCATACCGACTCGATCCGAGTGCCAGGGGCCGAGGAGTGGGAGGTCAACGACTGGACCGAGATGTACAACGTGCGCGAGTTCCTTGTGCACGAAGGGGCCAAGCACTATAAGTGGATTTGGCTCGACTCGATCAGTCTCTTCCAGGACACCGGCCTTGACGACATCTGGGACGGTGTTGTCGCGAAGTATCCACATCGGAAGGAATACTCACTCGACAAGGGCGAGTATGGAATCAATATGTGGAGGCTCCAGGGCTGGGTCCGGGACATCGTTGGTATCAAAGACTTGAACTTCGGGATCACAGCCCATCCTGAATATCTCCCGAACCCCATAACGGGAGAGGTCAAAATGCAGCCCTATGTTCAGGGCAAAAACATGACGACCAAGATCCAGGGCTACTGCAACATTGTCGGCTACTTGGAGGTGGTGCACGACAAGAAGACAGGAAAGAACCGACGTGTCCTGAGGACGCGTGGCACCGAGGACTATGAGGCGAAGGATCAGTACGACGCCTTCCCTGACGGTCGGCTCTGGGATCCAACTCTGGAGAAGATCGACGCTCACATCCAAGCGGTGCAGAACGAACGCAACAACAAAAGGCCAGCGCCAGCCCGACCGGCTCGCAAGCCGGTGAGAAGGCGTAGACAGACCGCTGCCAAGTAACACGAAGATCGGAGAGTTGTGGCCAGAGTAAAGTACGATGTCCGTGGCGTTGAGTCGGGCGAACGCCCTGTCCTCCCGGCAGGAGTTCACACCGGCAAGATCACGCAGGCCGACATCACAAAGCCCGATGGCAAGGACCAACGCATCGAGCTGATCGTGACCGTTTCCAAGAACGGCACGAACTTCCCGCTGTACGAGTACGTCAACCTGGAGTCGGAGACAGCGAAGTGGAAGCTGCGCGAACTCCTGGAGGCTGTCGGGATCACGTCTGGCAAGAAGGGCGAGTCAGGCGCGCTCGACACCGACAAGATGCTGCTCGGGAAGTCCATCGGCGTCAAGACGTTCATCCGACCCGCTGACGACGCGCGGGGGTTCGATGAGCAGGCCCGCATCCGTCGCATGTTCAAAGTGGACGAGGCGGCTGAGGACGAGGACATCCCGGAGGAGGAGCCTGAGGACGAGGCGGAAGGCGACGAGACAGAGTACGACGACATGTCTCTGGCCGAACTCCGCAAGGAGGCCAAGTCCAGGGGCATCAAGACCGTCCGCCTCAAGGCCGACGAGATCATCGACAAGCTCGTCGAGTGGGACGAGGAGAACGCCGAGGGCGATGAGCCTGAGGAGGAGGAGCCTGAGGACGAGGACGAGGCCGAAGCTGAGGCTGAGGCCGACGAGGACGAGGAGCCTGAGGATGACTACGAGGAGTGGTTGCTTGAGGACTTGCGGACAGAACTGAAGGACCGCAGCCTCGCCACCAAGGGCGGCAAGAAGGTCATGATCACCCGCCTTCGGCGCGATGACGCCGAGGGAGATGATCCCTTCTAAGCCGTAGTTATGGCTGGTACCCACGGGCTAAGTAACCGGAGCCATTTCTCGAAGGATGGCCACCGGGAGCCAGCTGTTCTACTCCAAGCCCATGAACCAATATCAAAAGTTACTGGAACCTTACCTCGCCAGCCCGAACCTCCGGGAAAATGGCGACCAAGATATGTACTGTCCTCTGCACGAGGACAAGCGCCGTTCGGCGGTAGTGAACTTCCGCAAGGGCATTTGGAACTGCATGGCGGAGTGCGGCGGTGGCACGATCAAAGACCTGATGGCAGTCCGGGATGATTGGGTAGACCCGCCGACCGCAGGAGCCGACTACAGCTCTCCGGACAGCCCTAGAACAGCCTCTACGGCGCTGAAGCATCCTCTCCCGGACCCCTCCCGCCTATCGGGGTTTTCAAACGCTCTCGGGCTGGCGAGAAATGAGGACTCTTACGACTTTCTGATCGACCGGCGAGGATTTACCACAGAGACCATCCAGCGGTACGGGTTGGGCTGGAACGGCAGGAAATATGTACTGCCTATCTACGATGAGAATGGCTCTCTCGTCAATGTGCGCTATTACCAGCCCGACGGTAAGCCGAAGTGGATGAACGAGAAGGGACACGGCAGTCCCGCCCGCCTGTTCCCTTGCGATATCATCCTCGGCAACGAGAACCTGTTCTGGGTCGAGGGCGAGTTTGACGCCATGCTCACGAACCAATTTGGCATCCCGGCGTTCACCGCTACGGGTGGAGCAAAGATCGTCTGGCAGCCAGAGTGGGACGAGCTATTGTCGGGCAAGCACATCACACTCTGCTTCGACAGGGACAAAGACGGGCAGGCCGCTATCAAACGGGTCTTGCCAAAGCTTCGCACCATTGCCGAGAGCATCGCCATTTGTTCCCTGCCCTATCCCATAACTGCCAAGGCCGGGAAGGACATTACGGACTTCTGGTTGGAGGACGGGACCACGGATAAGCTGTACGACTTCTGCAAGTCAGACGGCAAGGAACAGGCCAAGTACAACCCTCTCGACTACAAGGCTCTCAGGCGCAAAGGCATGCGTGGAAGGCCTGTTGCGATTCAAGGCACTGTAGCTTCCGTCGAGGGTCCACATTTGCTCATGCCCGAGTCAATTGAGGCAACTTGCAATGTTGACTGGAAGCCCGTCGAATGCTCAGTCTGCCCGATGAGCAAACGTAGTGGACGGCATAAAGAGCACATAGCTCCTGAAGATGACTTGCAGCTTCGCTTGATCCAGAATACAAAGTTAGAGCAGGTGAGGAACTTACTAACTCAAAGAATGAGGATTCCCAAGGGCTGCCCGAAGGTCAACGTCGATTGGGAGTCAAGGTCCGCCTGGCATGGCGAGATTCGCAATGGCTCAAACGCCGCAGCCGACACGATGCAAGTCATCTTGTTTGAAGAGAACGCTCCGGAAATGGGGACGACTCGATCACTCAAGGGACAGTTGAAGCACAAAGGCGGCCAGTCCTCGATCTTCCTGTCCGCCGAGTCCGAGCGCGTGGATACGGAGCTAGACAAGTTTCAACTCTCCCCGGCTCAGGTTTGGGGAATCCGCAACATGTTTGAGGAACATCTACCAGCAAGCGATCCACGAAGGCAACTCGACAGGATCGCAGAGATCAACGAGGACTACGTCACTCGCCGATTCGGCCAGAGATGGCTCCACATCTGCGCCGACCTTGTGTACCATTCGATCATCCAATTCTCGTTCAACGAGGAGCTTGTTTACCGGGGCTGGCTGGAAGCACTTGCTGTCGGAGAGACAAGGGTCGGCAAGTCGTCCACGCTCAAAGCTTTGAGTGAGTGGTACGAGCGTGGCGAGATAGTCCCATGTGAGAAAATCTCCATTGCTGGACTGGTAAGCACTAGTGAGAAGCGAGGGACACGAGGCGACCAATGGGTTGCAAGAGTTGGTAAGCTTCCACTCTGCGACCGTAAGCTCATCGTGCTTGACGAGGCGCAAGGATTGAGCCCCGAGGACATTGGGAAGCTCTCTGACGCGCGGTCGGCGGGGATCATCAAAGTAACGCAGGCTGCCAATCTCGAGACTGTAGCTAGGGTCCGGTTGATTTGGCTCGCCAATCCCCGGTCTGATAGCCAGAGAGGGATCACTGCTCTTACCAAAATGATGGGCAAGACTGAGGATTTGGCTCGCATCGACCTGCCTTTGTATTTGGTAGATACTATGTCTGTTGACGAGGAGTATCGCCGGGACAATCCGCCAACTAACGAGAATCCTCTCAAGCAGCACTTGATGCAAGCACTTGTCGATTGGGCTTGGAGCCGCAAGGACGAGGATGTAATCTTCCGCCAACAAACTGTCGCTCTCATAAACGAGCGAGGGGATGAGCTGGCAATGAAGTACAAGAGTAAGGTTCCGCTCATGCCCAAGAACGAGGCGCGCGTGCGCGTGGCGCGTCTAGCAGCCGCCGTGGCCGCCCGCCTGTTCTCGACCGATACACAGGGCCGACAGGTAATCGTCCTGCCAAAGCACGTCAACGCAGCTTGTTGGGTTTACGCCAACTTGCTGAAGGACAAAGACCTTGGGTACTACATTGTAACGCGAAGCGACAAACTCATGGACGAGGCAATTGATAGGAACTCGATTGAGCTTAGGTCTTTCCTCAAGGACAACCGAACCGCAGCGAACGTTGTCGCTTTGAAAGAAGTACCCTCAAGACTTGTTGCACAGATTATGCCGCATGACGCGGAATACTTCCTGAACAAAATGCTCGACATGCGAGCGATGGTCATAACTAGCGAGGGAGTGTATCAGGTAAACGATTGGGCGCAAGCTATCGCCCAGGAGGTACTATGAAGGCAGTTGTCCTTGGCTGTGGGCCAGCCGGTCTTTTGGCCGCCCACGCCTGCGCGATGCGAGACATGGACGTGACGATCTACTCCAAGAGAGTCCCGTCCTTCATCACCGGCGCAATGTTCGTTCACGAGCCAATTCCGCCGTTCCACGATCCGCACTACCCGGACGCTCAGATCGTATTCGCCAAGGAGGGAACTGAGCGAGGGTACGCCATGAAGGTCTACGGCAACCCCAACGAGCCGACGTCATGGCAGAACTATGACATTGGCGCGATCCAAGGTTGGAGCATGCTCGGGCTATATGAGCAACTTTGGGATGAGCTACAGACGAAGATCGTCAACTGTGACCTGTCCAAACCGCACCTTCTCATGCGTATCGGACAGCAACCGTTCGACGTCAAGGTCAGCACGATCCCAGCCCCGATCCTATGCCAAAATCCCGCTGAGCATACGTTCAGGCTCCGCTCGATTTGGATCAAGAGCGGTGAGGGCATTCCGCCCAACACGATTATCTACAACGGCGACCCGGCCATCCCGTGGCACCGAGCATCCAACTTATTCGGAGACATCACCTTTGAGTACGCGCAACCAACAGATGGGGCCAAGCAGATCAAGAAGCCTCTCAGCACAAACTGCGACTGCCGACCCGAGTGGCAGCGTGCTGGCCGATACGGACAGTGGCAGCGCGGTGTCCTTGCACACTCGGCATTCTTTGAGGCTTATGCGCTGCACCAATTGTAGCGCACCAATACGCCCTGTCGCGGCGGTAGACATCGATGGCACTCTCGGAGAGTACCATGAGCACTTCCTGAGGTTCGCTGGGGAGTACCTTGGCATAAGCACGCTGCCAGCGGGGAAGCGTTTGTACGACGGTAGCGTGGCCTTCCGCACTTGGTTCACGCAAACCTTCAGGACAGATGTCAAGACGTTCCGGGACATCAAGCTCGCATACCGCCAGGGAGCGCAGAAGCGGTCCATGCCAGTGCGTCCGTTCGCGCGGGGGCTGATCAAGTCCTTACGTGAGATGGACGTAGAGGTTTGGCTAACGACAACTCGGCCTTATATGAGGCTAGACAACGTCGATCCCGACACTCGCTTCTGGCTCAAGCGGCATGGGATCAAATACGATCACCTGCTCTATGACGAGTACAAATATGAGGTTCTGTCCCACCAAGTCGATCCTGAACGTGTCTGCTTCGTCCTCGATGATCTGGACGAGAAACTGCTAGAGGCCAGCCGGTTTTTCGACGAGTCAGCTTGCGTTCTTTACGCAACTAGCTGGAACTCAGCTTCCTGGGCCAACTGGGATCGAGTATCCTCCGAGAGAGAGGTTCATTTGGCCGCAACAGCAAAGGTGCAGGCATGGAAAGAAAAGTTCTCGTCATAGGAACCGACCACGAGAAGCGCAACATCGGCTCAGCTATCGCTGCGTTTCTTCAGACGACTTCCTATGGGCAAGTCGTTGGAAAGCCGTACAGGGACGGGCAGGATATGCCACCCGAGAAAGAGATGGCGGAGTACACGGACATTGTCGTCGCGTGCGGGTACATGAAGATCAAGCCGTTTGATGAGCTAGAGCCTGACGATCTATTCACGATCATCGACGCCTGCTTGACCATTCCTCTGTGGGCAGTACAAAACTTCGTAAGGGCTACAAAAGGCAACAGGGTCCAGCCCAAGGGTATCGTGCTCATTGGCAGCTACGCTCACAACCACGTCCTGTCCAATAGCGTGCCATACTGTGCGGCCAAGGCCGGGATCGACATGGCGGTCAAGGGGCTTGCCTGGGAGCTAACCGGGCAGAAGTACAACGTGTTCGGCGTCCATCCTCACAGCGTGCAGGATACGCCAATGACGGAGCGGGTGATCCAGCAGATCATGCACACAAAGGTGCTCACGCGCGAGCAGGCCATCGACTACTGGCAGAAGGACATTCGCCTCGGCTCGCGGCTAACACGACACGAGATTGCCCGAACTGTCTACATGCTTCTGACCCCTCCTACCCGGCATCTGTCCGGCTCCTGTCTTGAACTCTACGGTGGAGAGAGATGACCCTGGATCACATTACCTTCCAAGTTGACGATAACAACGTGGACGACTCCGACATCTCGGAGTTCATGCACCTGATCGACTTGATTGAGGTTAGCCCCTCTGCGGACATTATGGAGAAGGGGTGGAACGTTCGTTGGTTCCAGGACGACAAGGGATTCCAGGTGCATCTGGTAGGGGGTCCGGAAACACCACAACCAAGCTTGTCCCACTTCTGCGTCAAGCTTCCCATCGCAACCTATGGACGGTGCCGCCGATCCTCGTGGCTTGAGCACGACTCTGGCAGCGGACGCATCTGGCTAAAGGGTCCGCAGAACATCAGAGTGGAGGTTCGCCCGAATGAGTAAGAGGAGCAAGAGCGACATCAAAGAGGCTCTGACGATCCTCGGACTTGATACAAGCAAGAACTTTGTAGAGCACTTTCGCCACCTAGTCAAAGCGCAGGAAATCTACCAGGAACGGTACGACAAGTACCAAGACGAGCCGATTCGCCGGATGGGCTGGCGGGGAGTGCTTACTGAGATTCGCAAGGGCGCTGACCGAGCATTCTTGAACTGGAACAAAGGGCACATCAAAAACCCAGACGACTTCCTCGACATCATAAATTATTGTGTACACGCGCTACGCCAATCGAAAGCAGGAAACAGAGATGGAGCATGGTGGACGATCCTGGACGCAGCAGGAAGTTCTCGACATCGGACCGAGCATCCTCAGGAAGATGGGGGAGATGACGGAAGAAGATAGTGATGTCGATTTCACGTCAGACGAGACTGAGTTCATCGCTCATTCCGTGTTCATGCAAGTTGTAGCAGCGAAAGGCAGAGGATGAGTCCTTATCCTCACGACAAGCACGGTGGGGTCATTCTTGAACGGCAGGATGAACAGAAGCGAGTCGGTCAGGCCGGGGCTGGCGACATCTCTACAAGTGGTCGAAGGATCGCCGCTGAACCCGGCGGTCATGACCACGAGATGCCCGCTGGAGTTAGGCGCAGCAGAAATGGCGCAAAGGGCGACAAGCCTATGCGGTGGCCGAGTCTGCATCACCACACGACGTTCTCATTTGGCGACGGCTGCCACATGCCTGAGGTACATCTGCGTCGGGCAGCCGAACTCAACATGCAGGCCATCGCCTTCACCGAGCATGGGAACGTAGCGAGTCACGTCAAGGCGCAGCTAGCGGCGGACAAGATCGGATCGGTCAAGCCAATCTTTGGCTGCGAAATGTACATGGGAGGGGTATCTGAAGAGGACCAGACGCAGCGCAAGAACCACTTGACCATTCTGGCGGGGGATGCGCGTGGCTACGAGAACCTCATCCGACTCGTCACTCGATCCTGGGAGGAGGGATTCTACTATGAGCCCACGCTATCTAATGAAATGTTGGCGGAAAACGCGGCTGGACTCTATATCCTGTCAGGATGCCTCGGAAGCCTGTTGGCTACGAGCTGTGTTGGAGGGAAACTCATCGACCCCGCCGACGCGGGCTACAGACGTGGACTGCGTGTTGCGCGTCGTTTTGAATCAACGTTCGGTGAGAGATACTTCATCGAAGTCCAAGCCTTCCCAGAGCTAGAGAGAACACGACTTCTGAACCCGATGCTTGAGCGCATCTCGCGGGTAACGGGGTGTCCGCTGCTCGCAGACTTGGACGTTCACTATACCACGCCCGAGGAGGCCGAACTACAGAAGGTTCTCCACAACGTGCGACCTGGCGAGAAGCGCACGCTGGAGGAGATGGAGCAGGCTTGGAGCTACGATGTGCCCATCTGCCCTCCGATCAACGACAAGGTAGTCCTGAGAAGGCTTATCCAAACCGGCTTGTCGCCAGCCGCCGCGAGAAGCGCCATCACAAACGCCGAGGAGCTAGCGCAACAGATCAAGTTCCGCATCCCAAAGCTGCCGATGGTCGAGTATCCGCTCCCACCGGGGTATGAAACCCCGAGGCAGCTATGGCGCGACTGGATCAAGGACGGGTGGAGGTATCGAGGTTTTGATAAGCTCTCAAAGCAGGAGCGCGGAGAGCACAAGGAGCGCCTCAAGCGAGAGATGGATGTGATCGAGGACAAGGGGTACGAGTGGTACTTCCTGTTCTGCGCTGACGCCGTCCGTTGGGCCAAGGATAACGAAGTGGCGGTCGGTCCCGCGCGTGGATCGGCAGCCGCAAGCCTGGTCTGCTTCTGCCTGAGGATTACCGAGGTCAATCCGATGATTCACAAGCAACTCATGTTCGAGAGGTTCATCGATGTCAGTCGTCAAGACATGCCCGATATTGACTTGGACTTCGATGCCGACACCCGATACAAGCTGCGAGAGTATTACAGAGGTAAGCTTGGGGACGATATGGTATTCAACCTTGGCACCTTCGTGTACTACAAATCACGTAACTCTCTGGATGACGTGGCTCGTGTGCACCGTATCCCTAAGTGGGAAGTCGAAGTCGTCAAGGGTCAGCTTATCGAGCGGTCATCTGGAGACCTACGAGCCAGTGCCACTATCGAGGATACGATCAACGAGTTTGAGGAGTCAAGAGCGGTAGTGGAGAAGTACCCGGCTCTCATGCAGGCCGCTGAGCTAGAGGGCAACGTCAAGTCATTCGGGGTCCACGCAGCCGGGCTCATCATCGGCGATGCGCGCAAGGTGGTGCCGATCCTCCGACGTGAGATCAAGGGGCACATGGCGGAGGTTGTCGCCGTGGACAAGTACGACGCGCCTGACCTCGGCCTCTTGAAGATGGACTTTCTCGGACTCAAGACCATGAGCATCCTTTGGAAGTGCTGCCAGGAAGTCGGGATGACTCTCGAGGACTTGTACGCACTTCCGCTCGATGACCCGGAAACAATCAAGGGCTTCCAGAACAACGACGTGGTCGGAGTGTTCCAGCTAGACGGACAAACCGCCCGCCTTGTGGCATCGCAGATCAAGCCCGACAACTTCCAAGAGGTATGCGACGTCATCGCACTCGCACGACCTGGACCTTTGCATAATGGCTCGGCCGAGGCTTACATCGGCATCAAGAACGGAACTATCAAACCAGAGCGTTGGCACCCGGCAGTTGACGCAGTATTGGAGAATACGCACTATCAAATCGTATACCAGGAACAAATCCTCCGAATCATCCGAGATGTCGGGAACTTCGATTGGACCGCGACGTCAGAAATCCGCAAGATCATCTCAAGAAAGGAAGGAGACCAGAAGTTCAATAGGAAGCGCGCCGAGTTCATGGCGGGGGTCAAGACTCTTCACAAGCGTACTCCATACCCAGAGATGGCGGAGAACACAGGAGAAACGATCTGGAACAACTGCGTCACTGCCGGAGCGTACACCTTCAACTTCGCCCACACCTGCTCCTACGGAATCATCTCCGACTGGACCATGTACTTCAAGCGGCACTTCCCGGCTGTCTTCTTTGCTGCGTCACTTGAGGTCGTGAACGACGACCGGCGCAACCCTCTCATCCGCGACGCAATGACCCGCAGCCGGTACGGTGGACGGGACATCGCTATCAAACCGCCGAGCATCAAGCACTCTCACGGCACCTGGAACCGAGCCAAGACGAAGAAGCCAATCGTCCGCATGGGCTTTGAGCAGCTTCCCGGCATTGGGGAGAAGATGAGCGCGGCGATCATGGAGGAGCGTGAGGCGAGCAACGGTGACTTCTCGGGCTGGAACGATTTGATGCGTGTGCGAGGCATTGGACCGTCGAAGCTTGAGAAGATTCTGAACTTCATCGACAAGGACGATCCGTTCGGTGTCTTTGAGGCAGACCGGCGCATCGCTGAGGCGAAGGAAGCACTCAGGGAACTCGGCTTGCCAGCCCCGACGCACCGGACGATTGACGTCCCATACGCCCGTGGCTCCGACTGTGCGGCGATCTGGATGGGAGTCGCCCGACAGAAGAACTTGAGAGACATCTTCGAGATCAACCGGGCGCGCAAGGGCACAGAGCTAGACCCGAAACAGGTACGCGATCCTCACCTGCATGAGTTCATGCTTCTGATGGGCGACGACGGAGATGAGCTTCTCCGACTCAGGATCGACCGTTGGAGGTATCCCCGCTTCAAGTCTGCGCTTTGGGGCTTGAATCTCGACAAGGATGTCCTCTGGGTCGAGGGGTACAAGCCCCGGTTCCGAGCCGCCAGAGAAATCTACGTCAAGCATCTGGTGGTCATCGACGTTGACGAATAGACATGTACCAAACTCCTCCGAACGCGCTCTGGCCGGAAGTTCTACCAAAAGCAGTTGCCCTCAGAAGACAAGGGTACACAAACGCTCAAATAGCCGAGGCGCTAGATGTAAGCATAAAGAACATCCAGTTTTGGATGGGAGCCACACCGAGGAGAATTGGCGGACACCCGCGATATGATTACGGTCTTCATGAGAGGGCGCGCTACCTCCGTGAGTGCGGCTACAACATAAGTCAGATCGCGGAAGAAATGAAGATCCCTAGGTCAACTATCGGAGATTGGTTGAATGGAATGAAATGTCGCTAGAAGCGGAGAATGAAAAGCCCGCGATGATCACAGATCACAAGTTCTGTGCTCCAAAGGGCGAGCCTTGGAATCGGTGCAAGCACTGTGGACTGGCCGAAGCAGCGCACATCGAGACAAGGCACGGACCGTACAAGACGCCACACCGTCAGCCCTACCGCTGCCCTGACTGTGTGACGACAAATAAGGCAACCTGTACACATCGGAGGAAGTAATGACTGAGGAAGTCGTGCGTTGGGCCGACGACGCGCAGTACCACGCAGCACCAATTGACCCGTTCGGCGGGCCAAAGGTATTCCTACTGTGGATGAACCCCGACCCGCTCGGGGCCATCGCCTCGATGTGCCGCATGTACGAGGGCAAGCCAACCTATGACCTGCGCTCCATCACAAAGGAGGAACGGCTCCACTACTGGGACCAGATCCAAAAGACGCACCTCAAGGCACCGTTGGAGTCGGTCAAGCTGCACTTCTTCATCGAGGGCGTTGACCGCGCGCTTACCCATCAAATGGTACGGCAGCGCACCGCCGTGTACGCTCAGGAGAGCCTCAGGTTCGCGGTGAAGGAGCGAATCGTTGACGAGGTCAATGTGCCTCCGAGCGTCAAGAACGACGACGCAATGATGAAGATTTGGGACGGCGCGTTGATGTCGATTGACGCAGCCTACACCGCTATGGTCAACAGCGGCATTCCCGCTGAGGACGCTCGGGGGCTGTTGCCGCACGCAACCTTGACCCGCCTGCACTACATCACGGACCTGAGGAACCTGGCCGAACACTCTGGAAACCGACTCTGCACTCAGGCGCAGTTCGTTTGGCGCTCGGTGTTCCTCGGAATCATCAAGGCGATCCGGGAGTACCACCCGCAGCATAACGCCAACGACCAGAACTGGCAGAACGAGATCATCACGGGGTCAGGCATCTTCAAGCCTGTCTGCTTCCAAGTCGGCCACTGCCCGTTCACGGCATCGTTCGACCGGGGCTGTACCATCCGCGAACGTGTGCAGGCAGGGCGCTTTGACCTGATTGACGAGGCCGAGTTCATGTCCGACCCCGACGCTGGGAGAACGCACGATGAATCGAGATAGGAGGTCAGTCGGACGGCCTGTGGGCGGCAAGCAGGCAACGCCAGAACAGAACCGAGACAACGCCATAGCGGATGCCGCCATCGCATTCAAAGAGCTGTGCGATGCAACAACAGAGGCAATTGAAATGCTCACCGAGGAGTTCAGACAAGAACTGGAGGAAAAGCGTGCCAAATAAAGCGTGTGGACATTGCAATGGAGTGTTGAAGTACGCCGTGGGCCAAGCTCGCTGCGTGAACAAGGAATGCCCACTTTACTGGAAGGGGCAGGGCGGCATGGAGACTCTCAAACCGGACCCTACTCCAGCCCCTACGAGGACGCCGCTCCCGATGACTATCCGGAAGCCAAGCTAGCAATGATGGAAAGCTGGGGCAGCTTTTTGAGAATGCTTGCCCCAGGTTTCGTCTTTTGGGTAGTCCTAATCATCCTTCTAATAATCATTCTCTAGGAGACAAGTGCATACGTCGCAGATGAACCACATCCAGAGCATCCTGAACGATGTCTACAACGAGCGAGCCAGGCAGAATCGGCTCAAGCTGCAAGGTCGGTTCAAGTACACGCCCAATGAGGTTCCGCTCGTCCGCAGCCACGCCATGCTGTCCGAGGAGTGCGGTGAAGTAGCTCGCGCTGCGCTGGCAGTCAGCGGCTATGTGCAGGAGGACTTGACCCTGGACGACTGCCGCAAGGAACTCATCCAAGTGGCGGCCATTGCCGTTGCGATGGTGCAAGGCATAGATGAGGGCGATTCCGCTGTCCTACTAGCCCCGGCATGACCGAGGACGAGATTGATGAGATTATCCGACTCCTTGAGGAGCTACCTCCAGAGGCGCCGGATGAGCCTATTGGCGAGAGCCTACAAAGCATTATCGACAAGCCCGAAAAGCCAAGACCACCAGTTGGGCATCGCCGATCCATACAGTCCGGACCGCACTAGGGCTGGGAATACAACTTCACCGTTACGTTAGAAGGCACTTTGCTACCCTACCTATGCGGAGGTACCTAGCAGTCTGTGAGAACAGGGCGCAACCGCTGTACCCGCCCTGAATCCTACCCGCCTCGACCCCGGAGCGCCCCGAGAATGGGCTTACAAGCCTACCTGATAACCCTAGCGAAGCACGGCCCAGAGATGCTGCTGGAGACCGCTGAGGACGACCCAACGATGGACGAGGCTGATGTTTTGAAGCTAGAGCAGGCCATCCTCGTCAAAGAGCGTGAAAAGACCTACAGCAAGGGTCGCTGGAAGGACGACGCCACGAAGTCGATCCTCTGCCTCTGTGGATGTGGGAAGCGAATCCCATCCGCCCGCATCCACCGGCTCGGACCGGGACAGGGACGACCGGCCATCTACTTCGACGACAATTGCAAGCAACGAGCCTACAGAAAGCGGAGGAGAGATGAAAGGGAAAGACAGCGTCAAGAAACCTTCGAGCGTTATCAGGCCCAAGCCGCCAATCGACGGTTTGGAACTAGATGAGAGTGGGTTCCTTCCTCCACAGCGACCGTGGAGCAAGCATCTACCCACAGGCGGCGGAATTATCAACATTCGCCGTGATGATGACTATGTGACCAGTCTCCTCCGCGAGTGCATTTCAAGCGACACTCTCCCGCCTGACCGTCGCAATTACATCTGGCACTTCGTCTGGGAGAATTGTCCGTACCTCCCGCACTGGAGCCTGCCGATCATCTTCGACGGAGACACGAAGATCAAGGTGACGGATTGGCACTCACCAACCGAGTTCATCAACTGGTTCGGTTGGCATTGCGCCTGCGCCTTCATTTGGTGCAACCATCAAACATCCCAACTCCAGCCCGACGATAAAGTGATCGGGCTACTAACAAGCAACAAGCCCGCCAAGATGCCCGGTCTGTTCCATGGCAAGCAGAAGGTAATTGACAGAAACAAGAAGCACCTAGAGCACATCTGTCTCAATTACCTCCAAGGCCCGCGCACCTGGAAGCAGATCACGATTGAGGAGCCAGTCTACCCGACGTGGGGACTGCTCCGCATGTTGAGCGACATCGACCGGACTATTGACCGCAAGACGCTTGATTGGATCGACCTTGCGACTACCAAACTTGAGCGTGGAGCGATGGGGCGAATCCTGCACATTCAAGAGACCATGATCCCGCAGCGCGTGTTACATCCTGCCAAGGTGTTCAATCGAATGGGAGGCGGTCTTGACAGTAGCGATCATTGGGGTTGATCCCGGTGTGACGACCGGCTTGGCTTGGGGAGTGTTCAATCCTGCGCTGCGCGACCGTACATCTACCTGGAAGGCTTTAGCCAAAGGACGCCGAACCGGCTGTCAACAGATCGGTCCGGGGGTAGTCAACCCAGTTGTAGGCTACGCTCCCAAAGACCCATTCCAGGCTGCCATCATGGTTGCCGAGCGAGTGGCGAGCTTGATCGCGGACTTCAACATCGCTGGGTACGGCAAGACAAATCTCTACGTGATCGCTGAGGACTTCTCGCTTCGTGGACCTGGTGCATCTAGCGCGAAGCCAGGGGCAGGGATGAAGACTGGTTTGTCACCGGTCTTTGTGTCCGGTACCTTGTTCGGCACCCTGGCAGCTATCGGATGGTCAGAGCGCCTGCGATTTGTGCAGGCAGGAGTCCACAAGCCCTATGCGACAGACGCTCGGCTCAAGAGGGTCGGGCTGGCAACAAACGGGCGTGTAGGTTGGGTGCGGGGAAAGAAGCACACGCGGGATGCCTGGCGCCTCGTCGCGTGGGAATTCAGCGAAGTGCCCTAACCACCCTTGATGATGAAGTTCATCGTGAGGAACTTGGGGCGGTTCTCGTGAGCGACTGCCGCGTCAACCGCAGCCGCTGGGCTAACGCTTCCGTTCACCGCCGGTGCCTTGGCTCCAGTAGATGAGCGATTGACAAAGGTTCCGCCGAGGCTGTACGGAACTGAGTTGTTGAACGCGCCCGCGCCATGGTTGATATTGATGATGCCCCACGAGGCAGCCGTCAATCCCGGCACGTTGGTCGAGAGGAAGTCATGGGTATGCGACTCGACCGTGAGCGTATCGGAGTGAGCGTGAACTGCCACGCCAGATTCGTTACTCTTCAACTTGTGCGCCGACTCGCCACCGGTGTTCAGGAGTGTTGCACCGTTGTCGGTACCAGGCATGGCAGGGAAGCGATCCCTCATGTCCGGAAGGCTAACCTGTCCGCCGCTCGACCCAAAGAGCGCGACTAGCTTTGGATTGTCAGCCGCCAGGCAAGTCGCAGTTGGCCCGGCAAGAATGTGCCAGCCCGACGGCGGAATGGCAGTCGGCCACATGACGATAGACCCAGGCTCGACTGCCGACACTCCGTCAAGCGCCTCTGCCAGCGCCTTGATATCGCGCGGGACATCGTTGTCATCGTCTGGGATCGGGTACGGCAGGTGGTGGAGCGGAGTCTGCCCTGAAGGTCCGGCCATGTACTACCTCTCATTCGCAGATTGTTGCTTGTACTTGTCGAACTCAGGCATCAACTCGGAGTAAGTCATGCCCTCTGCGGTCATCGCCTCGTAGTCCCAACCGGGGACTTGACCGTAGATTAGCTTGATACCGGCAGGAATCGACGCTCTGATCACCTGCTCAACGATGTCGGTCGGCTCGCGGATGGATGGCGAGTTGTGCGCCGCTCCGACCCAATGCCAGCCATCGAAAGAACCATCGCCGTAGGCTGGCGGCTTCTCGCGCCGCGAGATTTGTACCTCATCCATATACAGATCAGCAGAGCCAACCACCGCACTGATCTGCAAGGTAACATTGAACTTGGCCGCGGTGCCAGGAGCCTTAGCACTGGCTACGAGATCAAAGAGACCTGTCTGCCCTGGCTCAATTGGCGTAGCGTTTGAGGAACTAATGTATGCGTTGGCTGCCGTTAGCCAGTTGATGCTAAGGGTGATCCGAGTCGTGTTCGACAGCACCTTGACCGCTACTTGTGCGCTGATCCACTCGTTTGGTACGCAAGGGAGAGCGACTGATGGCGTGGTCGCATTGATGTAGTGGATGGAACCAGCGGTAGCAATCGAACCAGCATACCTGGCGGACCAGCCCCCGGGCTTCGCCCATCCATTCTGCCGCGCCCAAGTGGTAAGCGTGGCGTTTGCCGATCCACCCTTCGCCGCAACCCAATTTGACAGGTCAACTTCAAAGCTGGGGTTGGGCGCTTCATTTGTGAAAGCTTTATCACTCTCGGGAATCTCACCGTCGAGCGTTACAACCTCCAAGACATATGCGTTGCCATCCTCCCGCTCGCGGAAGTAGACAGTTGGAGGGTTGGGAGGGTCGGACGAGATGAGAACAAACTCCAAGGCGGATTGGATGTAGCTTGGCTTCCCAATCTCCTCAAAGTTCAGCTCTGTTATCATCTTCCGAGCTTGGTCCGGAGTCGCTGTTGCGGGGATGGTCACGCCAACCGCCTGCCCAAGCCAAGGTAGCGCCCAGTCAGGAGTGATATCGACGTAGAACAGCGGCGTCCAAGGCTCGTAAGGATCAGGCGGATCAACAAGCTCGGCGATCTGTTCGAACGGTCGCATCATGGCTTCCGCCAAATGACCATGAGCGTAGCCGTACTGCTCGTCAACCTCGGGAGGTTGGATGAATCGAGTTCTGAAAGCTAGGCGTTCGCCCAGCGGAGTGTAGTCAGGTTCTGTCACGGGATTGACGTCAATTCGATTGAGTCCTCATCGGTGATGGCCACGGACACGACGCCGGGAAGCGTGATGTCTCCTTCCACCCAAGTCGTGTCACCATGGATGCGCAACATCACGTCCTCGCAGTACCAGACGCTCTGCGCACGGTTGATGTAGTCAACGGCTTCGTACAGCCGGACCTTGTTATCGCTCGCCCACACGCCAGCTGATTGCCCAGGGACTGATCCCCAGCCAGTCTCTGATAGCCAGAGCATCAGCATGTTCTTCGCATCCGCCAGAACATCCGGCGGTGCGTAGCCAGGGTATCCCTTGACTGCCGCCTTGACATCGACCTGTGTGTAGACCGGCTTGATGACGAAGTTGAGGAAGTTGACCTCGCGGTTTGCGTCCAAGTGCTTGTACACATCGTTCATGAGGGTCGTGCTAGGCTCCATCCCCTCCTCGCCAGTAATGGCGACGGTGGTGCATCGCGCGACATCGGTCTGCGCGCCCGGAGGGGCTGGCAGTGGAGTCCAAAGGTCAAAGTCGCCAACGGCCCGTCCAGCATCACGCTCGGTCGTCCCTGGGTAGTACAGGTTGTAGGCCGATGCCCGTCCGACACCAGGCACCTGGAGGGCGAACTTGACGTGGTCCTCGGGCAGAACAGGACGGCGAGGGACAGTCAAATACGATGTGAGCCGGTCGAGGTACTGGTCCGTGGACTCCGCATCCGATCCGCCAGACGCGATCCCGGCGACGACCATCTCAACGCCCTCTGTGATCTCAATGAGGACGGATTCTCCAAAGGCTCCGTTCTGGGCGGAACCGATGTCGAGCGCGATCAGGTTGCAGTCCATTGACCCGCCGCCCGCAGGGGCTGGCATATCGCGGTCGGTGAGAAAGATGTACTGGTTTCCATCGGGATGCGGGACCGCCACCTGCGCATCGACTGACACTGATGTTGCCGGTGCGTCAACGGCGAACTGGAAGACAGCAGGCATTGAGGAGTTGGTGCCCTCGCGCATCGGGAACCCATAGATGTCCGTGCCAAGGTACTTCAGAGCCTCGGGAGGGACAACCGCTGCCTGGTCGATGAGCTCACCGGCGATCTGCCCAGAACCCTCGATCATCACTGTTTCTGGGTTGCCAGCCCTAGCGAGCCAGTTTGGACCCATGAACTCCTCAAGGTAGTCCAGACCGGTCTCAGTTAGAGAATCGACATCCCCTACCAGAGCGAGTTCAATATATGGCACTACGCCTCCTCAGGAAGTTCGTCACTCGTCGGGAGGGTGACGTTGACTTTTACGGTTGTTGTTCCATCCGGGAGATCAACCGTTTCAATCTCCGCATCGACCCGAGGTTCATAGTCGGAGATGGCTTGCGCGATGTCATCGACATCAATCGGCTGCGTTTGGAAGGTCGGATCGTCGATGCCAAAGTCCGGTTCTTCAGCGCGCACACCGCGAGGAAAGGACATGATGACAAATACACAGTCGGCGGCTTCACGATCCGTGTCCTGCCCGACTTGGGCGAATCGGTCGCCGCTGAGACGGAGCGGGAGACTGAGGTGAGGGACGCTATCCATTGGAAACCTCCGCGACCATCGACTGCACTTGGGAGAGAATCATGTGGTCAGTGATGACAGCCTCGTCCCGTCCAGGTTGGTACTCCACGTCACCCTCGTGGCTAATGAGAGCCGACTCCCAAGCGGCATCCCAACCAGGAGCAGAAGCCCATTCACGAGCGTGATCCTGCGTCCACTTGTCGGGCTCAGGATTGTCCTGCTCGGCAGCACATTGTGCGACCCTTTCCAACATCCAAGGGTCTTTGGCAATGTCCGCTTGGTTCAAGTAAGTCATCAAGCCCCCATGTATTCGAGCCAACCGTTTGTAAAGCGTCCGTCCGTTCCTTGGTAGCAACTGCCGCTGCCATTGGAGCCGAACTGGATGGTGTCATTGGCATTGCAGAGCTTCAAGAGTGGGCCAATGCCGATTGAGATAACCGTACCAGGGGAACTTACTCGCGCCTCAGCAAGTCCACCTCCGTTGTATACGATCTGCGCCCTCGCCTCAGCGTTCGCTGTCACTCCCGTCATATATCCCTGGAAGAAAATCTTGACCCAACCTGTCTTCATGACCTTGATCGCGGTGCTGTTGCCTGCCTCCCAGCCCTGGAAGTAGTCGGCATCCCGGTAGGTGTTATTGTTTTGCTGAGCGGCTCGGATGAAAGTTCCCGTGGCAGCCGCCGCCTCGCCGCTGACCATGCGGAACACATAGGCGCGCATCGGCACCGCGTCGAGCGCGGGCTGGTCAATCGCACCCGCTGGACCTTGGATGCCCTGCGGACCTTGGATGCCCTGAGGACCAACCGGACCCTGGGGGCCTTGGACGGAAACATCTTCCCACCCGTAGGAGGTTCTGATTCGGATTACGGTCATCAGGTTTTTATCATGTGGTTGAGGGCCAGGAACGGTGGCAGATTGTTATGTGGCGAATCACTGCCTGCGCTTCCTGTTGAGGAACGGTTGACGAAGTTGCCACCGAGTTGGTACGGGAAGTTATTGTTGAACGCTCCCGACCCATGTACGACATTGATAATCCCCCATGATGCAGCGGTCAAACCGGGAACATTGGTGGAGATAAGGTCATGGGTATGCGACGGCATCTCAGCATCGGTCAGTGTGTGCTTCTCCTCGCCGCCCTTTTGACCGAGCGTGTGAGCCGTTCCACCAGCCTCTCCACTATTTCCGGTTCCAAGCGGAACCCGACCAGTTAGGTTCGGAAGGTTGAAGGTTGTTGTCCCATCGCCAACGCCATAGGCGGTACCAATCGCGGTGAACAGCGCGGCGTAGACTGTTCGTGAGATCGCCGCTCCATCACAGAACAAGAACCCAACGGGCGGTGTGCCCGAGACAGGAATGGCGGTTGTCAGCACCGTACCGGTCGGCACCAACTGTTGGTTGGTAGGAGCGGGCGTGTCATCGGTATCGACCCAAATTGAGCCCGAGCCGACAGCTCCCGGATCGGCTGGCTGCTCGTAGTAGACAACTGCCTGCGCCTGCCATCCAGCGTTCCCGGCAGAGTCACTAGACCGCAGGACATAGCCGGTTTGGGCACCACTGGGAATTTGAATCCCAGAGTCGAAGATTGCCTTGGCCTTGGTGCGTGGCATTAGCCGACCAACGTAACGCGCTTGGAGTTTGCTGTTGGGGCCGTGCCATAGGTGATTGTCACATCGCCCGTGGCGGCAACCACTGCGTCGGGATACTCCACTGCGCCCGTGGCTTCGTCCTGCACCTGAACTTGGATGCCTCGCTTGGCTCCGAGGCCATGCGTTGCCGCCGTGATGCTCCATGAGGCAGTCGCCGCGTGCGTGGCCGAGGAGTAGTACCCAGCCGCTCCCAGGGCCGCACGGCTCGTGGCTGGCGTCGTACCGCCGGTGCCACCGTTGGCCACGCTGACCGGAACTACAAGGCCAACCGTATCGGCTGCCACGCTAATCCCTGTGCCAGCCCCGACGTCAAGGGTGTTGCCCGTCTTGAGCAGTCCTGCCCCACCCGTTATCTGTCCCGCGCCCGAGAACTGCACAAACACGAGCGGAGTCGTGTTCAGAACGATCGGGTTGTTCGTCGTTAGGTACCAACCTGAGTCCGCGTTGGTCGTGCCTTCCGACACGAACGTGAACAGACCCGCCGTGACCTCTGCCGAGATGTCGGCATCAGTCGAACGGTTCATGGCGACCGCTGCGCCATTCCAGACGTAGATGCCGTTTGTCTCGCCTGCCGTCTGGTTCTTGACGAGGACTCGCTCACCGGCAGCCATCGTCACACCGTCGATGGTTGCGCCCGGAGCGGATAGGCTGATGTTCGCCGTCGTGGCTGCTCGACAGGAAGCCTTGACATCGAGTCCGGCGACAACCGCGTCAAGCTGCTGCTTGGTCACCGCATCGGTAGCCGATGTACCGTCCGCCATGCCGCTGATCCTCTGACCATTCATGGCCCGAGGCGCGACAGGGTTGTTGATCGCGTCGAGCGTTCGGTTGCCAGGCATCGCCTGCTGAGCGCCAGAGCCAAGGGTACGCATTGAGTAGGTGCCGACAGCACCGTCCTTGTTCGCAACGGCAACATCGCCGTCAACGATTGCCAAAGCGGCGATCTGGGGGTTCGGGTAGGTGCCGGACAGGTCTCCACCTGCCGCACCATTCGGCGGACTGGGAGCGCCGAACCTTGAGTCGTTGCCAGGCGCTGCTTGGTTGGCTCCGGTGCCCAACGTCCGCATGCTTGCTGTTGCCGCAGCCCCGTCCTTGTTCGCGGCGTTCACATCGGCATCAGTAATGACGCCCGCAGCGATCTGAGGATTGGGGTAGGTTCCGGTGAGGTCGCCGCCAGCGGGACCGGTTGGCGTGCCCGCTCCCGCCTTGGCCGGAATCCACTGCGTCCCGTCCCACCAGTAGAGCGTGTTGTCAGCGGTGTTGTAGTAGAGCTGTCCGGTGACCGGACTAGATGGTGCTGCCCCAAGTTGATGAGCCCTGAATTGGCGGCCCTCGTACTTGGCGAAATCAAGTGCGTTGCCAAGCGTTGGCATATTAGTTCATGAACGCCTTTCCCGAGGTAGGTGAGCCAAAGGTCAGCTCTACGTTGTTTGTGTCCGTATAAGAGATGGACGGGATAACAGCTGACCCGCCGGTATCAACTACGTCCACGGATGGGTACTTTCCGAGGTTGTGCACAATCGCCCAAACGGCAGATGGCGTTCCTTGGTTGTGCACAAAGTTCTTGTCACCAGTTCCGGGACCAGGAGCAGGAGAGACAGCATCGGTATCGACCCAAATAGCACCGATGTTCGCCGGTCCAGGAGTGTTCGGGTAAGGATCTTCAGGCTGCTCGTAGTACTCATTCGCCCCGCCACCAGCGCCGGGATAAATGATATAGGGAACCGACAACTGGTCGATGCCGACGACGATGTCGATACCGTGCGCGAGGCTGCCAGCGCCCTTGATCGGACCCCAAAGCTTGGTCGAGTTGTCAACCTTGATGTAGTCCTTGCCGCCTTGTTTGATCAGCTTGCCGCTCAGAACCTCCTGCTCACCTGCGGAGCCGGGAGAGCGTGGCTTGAAGAGATCAAAGAGTTCGCTCATAGCTTCTTGGCGCCGATGTGAATGTGTCCCATATGCCCGCCCCAGTTCGGAGTGCGCCAGATGATTTGGATGCGGAAGCCATGCCAATTGAAGGAGTCTGCCTGCTGGAACTTGCCGCTCTTGCCATTGCCGTAGTTGCGACCAAACGCCTTGCCGATGGCAACGACCGCCCTGTCTAGCTCGGGCTGCGGAGGACCAACGAGCGCGTCCACGCCTTGGTAGGCAATGTCGCGCGCCGCCTGCGTTGAGTCGTTGCGCGAGTGGTCAGAACTGTTGCCGCTCGTCGTGGTGCTACCCGCACGGTAGTCAGAAGCGACATAAATCTTTGACCCGCCTGTCTCCTTGGCGATGGACACCGCTTGCTTGACGATAGCCTTTGCGCCATCATCCGCAGATACGTTCACGTCCGGGCTGGAGTACGGAACCTTTGTGGTGTCCTTCTCTGGCTCAGGCTGCTGCGGCTGTCGCAAGCTAATAATGGCGAAGGGCTGGAACCAATCGCGCTCACACTCGATGATTAGCCAGCGACCGTCGGGAGGACCAAAGCCGTCAAGTTTGATGACAGCGCCGGGAGGAGCGCCCCAACGCTCAAGCGCGACAGTAAGCGTTGCTTCATTTACCGGCTTCCCCCAATCCATGTCGTACTCAAGATCAATGAGGGCCGGGTCACCCGCGCGGATCGTGTACCGCGTGCGCCTCTGGAACAACAGAGTCTCGGACATGTAGTAGAAAGCTTTTCCATTCATGAAGGCCCGCCACTCTACGTCACCGGCGAGCCTCTGAATGCAATCCCAGTTGTTCTCGTTTTCCTCACGCTCGTACTGGAAGGACTTGCGGTAGCTGCCATTGGTGCCTCCGGTGAGGAATCCGCCCGTGTAAGCTTCGAGCCATTCCTTGCCCTCAGACAGCCACTTCTTGTAGGCGTCGGGTACGCCAGAGCCTTGGACCTGTTGCGCGATGTCTCCGGCGTTCATGCTCGGGTTATTCCTGGCAACGGCGATAGCGCCACCCTTGCCCCAGAAGCCCTTTTCCATGAAGTATTCGACGCACTCCTCGATGTTCTTGTTGTCGATGCCAGCTGGCCCCGCCGTACTGTCCCTGACCTGTAGAATACCCTTTGAGTCTCGATCCCCATAGTCGAGGTTCTTACAGGCACTCTCCTGGATCACCGCAACGATAGCAGCCAGAACCGACCTGTTGCCAGCCCCGTCCACTCCCGAGGCCGTGTCGATGACGACCTCCATATTACGCTTCTGTTCAGGGTCGGCGGCGACACCCTTGATCGTTAGGTCTTCATCGCCCTTGGTGCCAGAGTAGTCCTTGGTCTTTTTGACGTCACCGAACTTGGAGTCGTCACTCGGTTTGCTGGTTTGAATATCGCTCGGAAGCATGTATTTACAAGGCCAGCGTTACGTTAGAAGGCTTCGCGCAGCCCGCAGTACCCGGAGGTACCCCGCATCCTGTTACGCGGTGGGGAATCGCTGTGCAGGGCGATGAATAGCCCCTCTCGCACCCCCGGAAGCTACCCCTCACTGGACTCAGCCCTTGCGATCTTCTGCCGCTTGTGGAGTTCAGGGCAGACGAAGGGAATTGTCTCCTCTTTGACCTCACGAACGAGGTTGAGGATGAACTCAGCGCGCGTTGCATCATTGCGGGAAACACGCTTTGGCTTCCCACCTTTGCGGCGCAGCCAGTAGACGGCGCGGTCCTCAAAAGTCAGGACTGCCTCCTCCGTTGAGTGCGTGTACTGCACCTTCGTCAGACGGAAGGGAACGCCATCAAGCTCGATGTCCAGGGCGCGGCCAATCAATGCGGGCGTGTTGATCGGTTTCCAAGCTACCGTCAGTGGCTGCTCGGCAAGCTTGTGCTTCTTCTTCAAGCTGTTCCGCATGCGCTTTCCAGCCTCGCTGAAGATATGCTTGTGCGGATCGCGCAACGTCATGGTGATGACCGAAGCTTGTTCTATGGATCTGGTAAAGGTCAAAGATACAATCGCCCCCTTGACCGCAAGGTCTTTGGCTTTATCGCTCACCCAGCGAAGCTTCAAGTCCTCAAGATCCATTGATGGACGCATGCCGACGCGCTCCCACCTGCGCCACTCGGCCTTTGTCCTCCAAACACTGGCCTCGTACTTGTTTGCTTGCGATCTGACCTTAGCGGATGCCATCAGTTACCCCGCCTGCCTCCACGCCCACGTCGCTCGCGCGCCGGAACCCTGAGCTTGATTCCGTTCTTGAGGTTCTGCGCCGCCTTGTGGACGACGCCAGGATTGAGAGTGCGAAGGTCTGTCCACTTGCATCCACGACGCCGGGCGATCCGGGCTGGGGTGTCATCCTTCTTGACCTTGATCGTAACGATCTTCCCCAGGTCGCGCTTCAGCGCCTGCTTGTGGATTCGCTTCATCGTCGGCGGCGTGTACTCCTTCAACACGAAGTTGATCTGCTGCCGAACCAAGTACATGTCATAGGATCGACGGATGGCCCCATCGGGCGGGAAGTCCATCGCCTCGATGATCCAACGGCGACCAGCTGTCCTCGGGATGCCGCTGATGTAGATTGGGGACGGAGGCGAGTCACCATCGCCTCGCGCAACCCTCAGAAGTCTGTCCATCAACTGCTCGATGGAGCGCCGCTGATTGAAGTCAGTCGGACCCTCCATGATCCCCCGGTCGAGCCACATCCCGAACTCAAGGGTGAAAGGCTCAATTCCGTTCCAAATGGTCATGCCCGACTGACGGGGGCGAGGAACAACTTCCCAACCTCCCCAGCCCCCGGTCCAGTGCGGGGTATCCGCAGACAGAGGACCGTAGATGTCAAAGTCCGGATCGGTGGCCCAAAGCCTTACCCAACCCTTTTGAACGGGAGGCTTGGCGAATGCAATTGGGTTCGTCGTCTTGGCCATTATCTCCGAGCCATCACGTTTGCGTTGTGTCGGCTAACCGACCTGGCAGCGACCTTTCCATCGAGCAGCAGAGTGCTGTTCACTATGATCTCACGATTGCCAGCGCCCGCGAGCGAGGGCATGGCCAAGTTGTTCGGGATGATCGTCCCGGCCAGCTTCGGCATGAATAGCTCCGGACCCTCCTCGCCAACGATCATCGGCTTGTTAGCGCCGATGGGACCGCCAGAAGCTCCGAATGGAATGCCAAAGATGGTCTTTTTACTCTTGCCACCTTCCTTACCCTTCAACCAGTTCCAGATGTCTCCCCAACCTGGCCCGACGGAAGCGTTTGGACCTGTGGGGTCCCAAGGAGGCCGTGTCTCCTTCTTGTTGTACTTCTTCTTGTTGGCAGCCTCGTTGATGACGTCCCGAATCTTCTTCGTCAGCTCGGTGAGGAATGGAAGCATCCCAAGAACCATCATCGGACCGGCCGCCATGCCGAACTTGGTGCCGAACTTGCCGCCCATGGTCTTGATGCGCTCCTGTCCAGCTTTCCCGCCCATTGCCGTTCCAAAGCCGGTGAGGAACGGACCGACAACGAGTGAGCCAACCTTCTGGAACATTCCGAACTTGGCGGCGAGCAAGCCGACAGTCAGAACCTGCGTCCAAGCATCCGCCTCCATGAAGGCGTGGAGGAAAGACTCAGCGACTCTCGGGGCCATGCCTGCGAAGCCGTCCATCATGACCGGCAGCACCTGATCGAGAACAGTGAAGAACTTGCCGGGAATGTCCGCCTGCTCAATCCAACTGCCCCACTGCTCGATCTGAGGCTTGAGGTAAACCTCGAACAGCCTGCCGGTAGCCTGCCACTTCTGCTTTGCCGTCAGGCGATTGTTCTCAAGAACCTTGATCCACTCTCCACTGAACGTTGAGATCGCCGGGAACACGTGGCTCTTTAGTTCCATGAACAGCGGCTTGAATAGCACCCCCGCGTTGTACTTGGCAGTTTCCTTGATGTTCGCCCACTGGCCAGCGAACGTTTCCGACATGTCCTCGGTAGCTCCGCCAAACCGCTCCTCCATGCCCTTGAAGAGCAACAGAAGAGGCTCAATGCCCTTGACGCCACCCTCCTTGAGCTTCTTGGCTAGCTCGTTGGAAGTAATGCCCATCTGCTTGGCAAGGATCTTTTGAGCCGGGAAAATCTCGCCAAGTTGTCCTCTCAACTCCTCGGCCGTGATCTGACCCTTGTTCATCATCTGCGTAAAGGCGTAAGTCATGCGCTGCAAGTCTTCAGGCTTGCGCCCCATCGCAGAGATGGTATCCGAGAACGTCGTCAGGTATGGAACGATCTTCTTGGCATCGTAGCCAGCGCCGATCAACTGCTGCGCAGAGTTCATCATCTGCTCGACGCCGAACAACGGGGCCTTGAGTGCGAAGTCGCGCACATTTGCGACTGTCTTGCGCGCTTCCTCGCCAGAGTGGAGCAGAGTCTTCATGCCAATCTCGGATCGCTCCATATTGGCATTGAACTCAAGGCCCATCTTCGCTACAGCTGCGGTTGCGATCCCAGCCCCGAGCGCAGCCGTGCGTCCATATCTCAGTACAGTCGATCCGAGGTTGTCGATCTTCCTTCCCAACCCCTCAGCCTTTGAGGATGCGTAATGGGATGACTCGCCAAGGCCACGAGTAGCAGCCTCGGCGGCGTACATCCCGCGCAGGTACGCGCTCTCACCGAGCAGCCTGAGTTGGGTTGTGATAGTTTCCTTGGGCATTTACCTAGCCATTCCCGCAGCCAGTTCCTCGATGATCATATTGGCAAGCTTGCGGTCCCTCATTTCCGCAAACTTGATGGTCTCCGCTATGACCTCGATTATCAATTCGCGCTCCAACGGATCGGCACGCAGCAGCCATGTCGGGCTGACGCCCACGACTGCTGCTGATGCCGCGACCTTGATCCATTGAGCGCCTACGATTCCCCCACGTTGGGCTTCTGACTCGGGTCGCGCATCCAACCCGCCAGATCGTCGCCGTGGTCGATGATCGCCATCGCGTTCTGCCCGAACAGGGCCATGATGACGTCCCGCGAGGTTGGCCGGTCGAGACCATCCCAGGGAATGTGCAGGTACTCCGTCACCCGGTAGTCAAGGTGGGTCAGGGGGCCATCCTCGTCCTCCAAAACCTCCTTGTTATTGCCGTTGATGTCCGCGCCGACGATCCCCACACAGGCCTGTGCCATGAGGTCCATGTTCAGCTCGGTGATCGGGAGTTCGCCCTTCAGACCGGCGAGGTTCCCCATCACTTCTGACCTGCGCGCGAAGAACCTGTCCATCGGGCCAGGATCGAGCGGCTTGTACCGAATCCAGAGCTGCTTCTTGAACTCGCCTCCGACCAGGAAGTCCTCGACGTGTTCCTTCTGCTGCTCAGCCGCCGCCATGCGAAGTTGCCCAACAAGGGAATCGCTGGCCTCCATGACTTCGGTGGGTGGTTCAAAGACGGTCATCTCCGAACGTTCACCACCGCCCCGTCAATCGTGAACTCCAGCGACAGCATCGCCGGATCGTTGCTGGTCGAGTCGAGGTCAGGCGGCGTCACCGTCTTGAGCGTCCCGGTGTACGTCAGGAGGTTGCCCTGAGGCGCACCGTGGACATCGAGCATCTGGACGCCGACCGAGCCACGACCGTTGCCGACTCGATCCATCAGCCAGCCGATGACAGCGTCGTCACGCCGCCAGTCGTAGTACCGGCCAATGGTGACATTGCCGACCGACTTGGTGCCGCCGAGACTGATCTCCTTGCCCATCCCTCCGGGCTTGTACTTGTTCTCCTCGGAGTCAGCCTCGCCGCCCTCCTTGGTGTCCCACACGCCCAAGTCCTTCGTTCCGACAGCGGGTCCGCCATCGATGGACAGCGTGATGAGATGTGTGTCCTCTCTCGTCGGTGCTGGTCCAGCAGGAACTGTTGGCACTATTTGCTCACCTCACTTTAGGCTGCGAGCGCCCGCTCAAGGGGCACCTTGATGATGCTGATCTGGACCCACTCCGCGACCTTGCTGGTCTTGACGTAGACCGCCGCGTGGATCTCACCCAGCTTGATCGTATCGACCGTGTTGACCGACATGTCCACCCGGAAGCCCTCGCCTGGCGAAGCGCCGAACAGAGCGCCGGAGAGCCAGTAGCGATTGCAGATTCCGACCAGAACGTTCTCCACCTTGGAGAACAAGTGCCTCAGGCCGTCGATAGTGTCGAACACGTACTCCTCGACAGCCGCGTTGCACTCATGCGCGATTGCCATGACAACCCGAGACTCCTGGAAGAACGTCCAGTTCAGGTTGTAGTCCGGACCGGCTGCCGTCCTGTACCCGTAGGTACGCACCAGACCGTACATCTCGCGCCCGAGAGTGACCCCGCCCGCGTTCAACGTCTCACGGTCGGCGTCACTGAACTGCTTGGTCAGCCCGAGCGCGCGGTTGCTGATCGCGTTCGAGCCAGCCGCAACAGCGGCGGGATCGCCACCGGCATCGACGCGAGCGATCATGCCCATCTGCGTCCCGCTGTACGGGATCACGATGGTTGCGGGCGGTGTCTCCGACGGGTAGGACAGCCACGAGCCGATGGCGAGAATCAGCTTGGAGCCACGCTTCCCGTTGAACGCCGTCCGAGCCGCCAGCAGAGCCATCGGGTCGGCAGACTCCGCCAGGTCGACGACACCAACCCGGTCGTTGTCCTCCAGATGGTTGCCGAGAGCTGTCATGACCGTCGCATCCGTCACGCCGGGAAGGCCGACCTGGCCCGGACCCATCTGGTAGTTGAACCGACCAAGCGATGTCGTGTAGTCGGCGGGCAACAGAGCCGCGCCATTCGTACCCGACGTCAGAGCGGCGGTGGTGCCCTGGACCGGCAGCGTCTGTGCTCCACCGGCGAACCGGAACCTGACGTAGTTGGAGTTCCGCTCTGCCCATTGGACCACTTCGTCCGTTGTTGAGCAGATCGGAGACAACTCCACCTGCGTACCCTTGTAGCGGATGCTGATCTGGATCGGCGCACCTGCGGCGCCAGCCCCGACGGCGACGACAGCGATGCTGTTGCCCCAGATGCCTGCGCTGATCGCGTCGACAATCAGACCGGTGCCGAACGCGATGGTCCCCTTCGCCCCTGTGCCCGACGCGGCGCGGGAGATGATCGCCGATGAGCCACCTTCATCGAAGAAGGCTCCCAGCGAGTCGTACATCGCAGAGCCACCGGCTCGGTCGCCCCACTTCTTCTTGTACTCGGATGCTGACCCGGCTCGGCCAATCTCCGGGCCACGCTCGGTCGCCCCGACAAAGAAGCCCTGGCCGGTGTCGAGGATTGGCGAACCACCCTCGACACTGTCAACAACGTCAACTGTGACGCCAGGTCTTGGCATCAGCTACCTCCTGCTTCCGACTTGGGAGTGATTGCCCCGCTGTCCTGCATGTCCTTCAGACGCTGCTTGGCGGCGTCCAGAACCTCCTTGTCGTCGAACTCCTCTCCAGGCTCCTTCAGGTTGCCGAGTCCAACATCCTCGGCGTGACGGCTGGTCACCACGAACTTCGTCATGCCGTTACCTCCTCTATTGTTAGCGTTACCGGCCCAGCGATCATGTCCCCTCCCTTGTCGTTTACTACGATTGGGAAGAGAACATATTGGTCATCTACCATGACTGGCTCCCAGGTGTCAACCGTTGCGATGAGCCAGATGGAATCGTCGTCATCATTGACGACAGTCAACTTCGCTCCGATGGGAGTGGCGAGTAGCGTGTCGCTAATATCAGCGCCCGCCTTGTCCTCCCTGTGAACGTGCAGTTGAGTGATGAAGTCAGGATCGTCCACGAGCATCTCGCCCACGGCCGGAGGACTGCCAAAGCCCCAGTTGTACTCCCAAGATGGGATCGGCACTGGCGGCGGCTCCGGTTCAGGGAACGGCTCGTCAAGCGGCACCTTTTCAATGCCCACGTCGGCGCTAATGACAGTCGGCCAAACCGGCGAGTCGGGACCAGGCTCGGGCACCGGCTCCATCGGACCGTTGGCCCAAGTGGCTGCGGCGGGCACATTGATCCAGAAGTCGGTATGGGACAAGTTGATGGTTCGATCATCTTCTGAGTCGACACCATCGTAGCCCTCGTCCATCCAATCACGCATCCCCAGGACGCCTTCATCATCGCTCTTTTGAATCAGAATCAGGCGCACCGCAGTCGTGTACATCTGCGAGAGTCTGATCGCTCGCGGCGCGGCGTTGACCTTCTTGCCCTTAGCGGATGTGAGGCAGCCAAACTGGTAGCTCCAAGTGGCGTAAAAGCTTTGGCCAGGACTGCTTGAGCCTCGCTTGACCGGATTGTCCGCCAGGCCGAGGTTTACCATGATCAGAGCGGGCGTCTGATCCTCCGGCATCTTCTCAAGCTCAGTGCTGACGCGCCAAGACCGGAACGGCTTGAGTTCATCGAACTCCTCGCCAGAGCGCCGAGCGATCTCATAGAGGTACGTCAACAGCCATTTGTCGATCAAGTTGTACAACACTAGATCGACATTATGACCACCGGCGAAGTCTCCAAATTGGTAGTCAGGCCTAGATGCCATTTCGGTATGCCTCCATCAGAGATTGGTTGATCTCCCAAACCAACCAGTAACGATCACCCGCAGAAAGCTTCAACGGGCGGAATGGCATGCGGCTCGTCCCATCCTGGTGGTACAGACTAAGAGGATGGTCCACGATGATGATCAAAGTGTGGCTCGACTCGATCACCTTGAGTCGTTCCGCACTGGTCGCCGCTTCTCTGTAGCTGCCGGTCTGACGGAGGATCGGACCGGGTGGGAACCCTTCTTGGATGCGCCTACGGGTGGTGGCAGGGTCTAGCTTCTGCCAACCTGGGCCTTGTCGATCGAATGATCGACCGTAGCCTGCTGCCACCCGCCGCGTCACGGCGGGCCAGGCTGGTCGAAGGTCAGACGCACGACGTGCCAGCCCCCGGAGATGCGCCGAGACAATGTTCGCGCCGTAGGTCTTGACTTGGAAGCGAGTACCGGCCATCAGCGCAGCCCGTGGTTCCGTAGCCAGCGCTTACAAACTCTGCGGTCGATGCTTGGACGCATGACCGAACGCGAGTTCGATGAGTGGCGGCGTCCTGCCAGGTGCCCGTACTCGTGAACGAGCACACATTGGGCCTTCCACTTCGGCCAATAGCTCTTGGGCCGCTTGTCGATGCCAATGCGGTTCGGCGGGCTGGTACCTCCAGCGTACTTGCCTGGCAAGTTGACGTAGTGAACAGTCACGCCCTCGTCGCCAAGGTCAAGCGGACCGAATGCAACAGCGCCAGCTGCTATCGCCGCTGTGATCCACTTTTGGGGGAAGACAAAGTAGGCCATTAGTTCACGCACACTGCGAAGGAGAGAATCTGCCAGTTCGTTGCAGCTGGCAGGGAAAGTTCCTCGGCTGTTGCATTCCATCCGGTGTTGCCGACGGGTGAGGAGGCGGTAACGATGATGCCCGGGTCAGAAGGCACAACCGCGTAGCCGCCCCCAGATGCCCGCCCCGAGGTACATGTGGCGACGACGCTCTTGGGCTCATTTGGGTCATTGGCGCTTGCTGCGGCAACAATGCTAGTAGTCACCGATCCAGGATCGCCCTTTGGTCCCTGTGGCCCCACAGCGCCGTCCTTGCCGTCTGTACCAGAAGTTCCAGTTGGACCAGTATCGCCCTTTGGTCCCGTAGCGCCAGTGTCTCCCTTGGGGCCGGTTGATCCCGTCGAGCCTTGGTCGCCAGTTCCGGTACCACCCGTCGTTACTGTCCCGGCTGCGCCCTGTGGACCAGTCGGACCGATTGGTCCCATAGCTCCTGTGTCGCCCTTTGGTCCATCCTTGCCGGTAGGACCAGGCTCGCTGCTGGGCTGTCCAGGAGTACCGTCAACGCCGTTAGCGCCAGGGACTCCAGGGATGCCCTGCTCACCCTTGAGGTATCGAACAACATCGTCCGTTGACTCTTTGGCTTCGCTGGCGTTGTCATTCGCTACCTGCGCGATGTCGTCCGTTTGATCCAAGTTCGTCCTGGCGTTCTCCCCTGCGGCTATGAGAGCAACGCAGGTCAAGATGGCCAACAATCCGAGCGCCAGCCATGTAGCGAGGAACCGGAGGCGGCTGTATCGAAGCGCCTTGGCGGTGTTGTCGCTAATCTGCTGGAGGAGATCATTAGGATCAGTATCGGCCATGCTCCGCTACCTGCGCCCTCAGTTCCTCGACCTGGACCGAAAGAGCATCGCGCTCTTCACGAAGCTGCTTGGCCGTGGTGCGGAGTTCATCGTTTAGGATCTTCATGTCACCGAGGATCACATTCTGCTGGTTGACAATCGCGGTTGTGTCGTCGCGGTTGTACCGCATCGCGGTGAAGATCAAACCGGCCAGTCCGAGGACTCCGATTATCAGCGAGACAAGTGAGGCGATTTCCACCAGTCACCATTTTGTCTGCCATCCGACCATCCCGCCAACGTCAACAGGGAAGCCCCAAGAGGGATTGCCAACCCCGCCCGCTCCAGGCTCGTCCGGAGCGATCTCACCGGTTCGGCACTCAGCCGCAGCATCGGTGAGACTTGTCATCTGCTCGTTCCAAAGTTCGCGGTAGTGCTCATATGCCGAACGATCAGATTTGACTTGTTCCGGGAAGTAGCTCAGCTCGATCAACATTGCCGCGAGGAGCGACACCATGTACTTCGCCTGGGTGCGAATGTCGTCAGCCCCCGAGCAGATGAGCACTTCTTCCTCCACGCTACCGATACGCGCGTACACGATGCTTCCAGCCTGCTCGATGATCTTCGTTGCCTCATCTGCGGTCGGCCTTGTGTCGTCGGTGAACGTTCCTTGCTCATCATCATGATCGTCCTGAGTGCGAGCGCGCAACAGCGCCCCGACATCATCCAGTTCGGGCAGCCTCGGGTCGGGATCAACCGTTGACATAGCTCGCACCCAGGATAAACATGTCAAGCCTCCGGTGGCTTGCTGATGATCTTTTGCAGCCCATCGCTGACCGTCCTGCGGGGCTGCCCACCCGTCGCTTCCTCCTCAGCGTCAAGGAGTGCCATCGCCTTGTCCGGGTTGTCTCCTGCCGCCTCCACCACTGCGTGAGCGTTGGGCTTGTCCTCCTTGATCCAACGCACAAGTGCGTCCTGATCATCGAAGTTGAGCCCTTCCTCGGCGGCGGCTGGCGACTCACCTTTCATGGCGGCGACTTCTTCATCCGTGAAGAAGGCTCCCATCGCCTCGCCCTTCTGGACATCATCTTCCAGCGGGATGTCCACCTCATCGAAGCGCGAAGCATGTGCCCGCCTCACAGCGGCGCGTTCAACGCCGTGCTTGGTCGTTCGGACGATGTCCTCTCCATCCTCGTCAACCTTGGGGATGGAGTACGAGAACATGCTGTGCTTGATGACCTTGACCGTCACGGCGTTCCGTCCAGCCCCTTGAAGCGGAGCAGCGCGAACATGTTGTCCACGAACCAGAGCGGACGCACACCGGACTGCACCCACGTGCGCTCTGTCTTCTCCTCACGCCAGGTAACGGTACCCAGCGGCTTCTCGATGCGCTGCTGGCCCGCCTGGTTCTGCGCGACGACGATGGCTTCGCCCGGAGTGATCCGTGGCGATGAGAAGAACCGGGGCATGCCCGGTCCAGTCAGCGTCGGCCCGTAGATGGCCTGGAGTGCCAGCTGCTCCTGCGGGTTGATGAGCCAGAGGTTGTAGTTGACCCCCATCTCGTCTGTCTCCGCCCTCATGTTGGCTCGACCGAAGTCATAGCCAGGGCTGTCCTGCGGCGGATCCACTTCCGGGTCGTAGCTCGACCAGTCGTTGCCGACGATGTCGCGTGACCCTCCTGCCAGCGCGTCGTCCACTGTCTCGACGGCGCGTTGGTTCAGCTTCCGAACGATGGTGTTCGACAGCTGCCTGATCTGACGGGTGAACGCTGCTGAGTCGTTGCGATCACGGGCTTCATCGAGGATGAAGACCTTGCCGCCCCACTTCTCGACTTCAGCGACATCCGGGACCAGTTGCTCGGTGGTCACGAGCGGGAACTCGGAACCAGGAGCGATCTGCTCGACATCGCGACCAGCGTACAGCTCGTTCTCGGTCGCCTTGTCGAACACGACGGCACCACCGGTCACGCCTCCGCCACGGGCGAAGATGTAATCGGAGATGAACCGTTCCAGGGTGATATCCATAATCATCCTGGTGATTCGGGTCGGGTTTCTCAGCATCTGCTCGACCGTAATGGACGTCCCAACTACCTTGGGCGGTCCAAGCGGATGCGAGACACTGACTGCGACTGCCATTTATCAGTCCTTTCTCAGTCGTAGAGGAGGACGATGGCGTCCTGGTCGACAACGGTTCCGCCGCCCAGGCAGACGCCAGCAGCCGTCGCCTTGTCAGCTCCCTTGCCAGCCTTGCCAGCGGCGGCCGGAACGACAAAGTCGCCCGGAGCCAAGACAACAGCGGCAGGGATTGGCACCACGAAGCCACCCCTCAGGATGGTCGTGACATGGGGCTGCTTGCCATCAGCGGGGCAGTCGTACTCTGCCACACCAATCGCATTGTCTCCAGCCCCAGCCGGAGCGATCTTGACGTTTCCGCCAGTCGCGCCGGGATCGAGTCCCAGCGAACCTGGGTCCTTGGGACCGCTGACCTTGACGAACCGCTTGCCAGTGACATCGGCAGTCGGGCGACCAGTGATCCTTGAGCCAGGCTCGTAGAACGGTGTGCAAACGTTGGTTGCTATTTATCTCACCCTCTCTTGTGAACCTAGTTGATGATTCCGCCGTTGCTGGGGGCGGCTTCCCTGGCCGACCGAGCGGCCACCTCAGGCAGCCAGTCCGTCGGGTAGGCGTCATCGCTGAGCGCCTCATCGGAAGGCGATGTGCCCTCCTCGTTGACCGGGATGAGACCCGCGGCCAGTCCGCCCTTCTCGACAGACGCCGTGAGGAGATGCTTGGTCCCCTCGGGGTCGCTCTTCCACTGAGCCTGCCAGTGGGACTGACGCGACTTGGGAACCTTGCCTGCCTTGATGGCGGCCAGGATCGTGTCGTCGCGCGTCTGGTCCTCCTGCGTCCTGCGCGCCTGATCGCCTCTCTCGGCCTTGGCCTGGAGATCAGCGAGCATCGCGGCGTCCACCAGAACAGCTCCTGTCGGAGCCGCCACAGCGGGATCGCCCTTGTCGGTGTTCGACGGGCCGGTGACGTCATCGGGGTCATTCCCCGGAACGCCAGCGCCTGCGTCGTTGGTCCCAGGCTGCTCTGAGCCGGGGGCGACGACGCCAGTGGCGCCAGCCTCTCCACCCGGCATTGCGACGATTCCAGCGTCGGTCATGGCCGTGACGACTTCCTCATCAGAAGCGTCTGCCTCCAGCCCCAACGCCTGCCGCAGCGCAGCGGGATCAACCGTGGCTGTTCCTGCCACTACAACTCCTTTCCTTGATTCGGCTCGGGAAGCAAACACCTTCGTCGGTGTCTGCTTCAACAGCGACAATGCAGCCGCTGTTTCTTCCTTCTTGGGTTGGTCCTTCTCAGGCTTGTCCTCGTACTCGATCCTCACCGCGATTGGATCGCTGAAGGAAGCCTCGCCCTCAGAGTTGGTTGAGAAGGGAACTCGGAACAAGTCGCCCGACTCCTCATCTTCCACGATCAACTCGTCCGGGTTGTAGTATTGCGACCGGACCCACCACCAGTACTGCGATGAGTCGAGGGTCTGGTAGTATTGGCGGCGCACATCGTCAACATCTGCGCGCGCCTGAACTTTCGTCATGCTGGCAGCTAGCTCCTCCAGGGTTGTATAAACGATGACGCTCTCTGGGCCATCCTTCGAGTACAGGGCCTTGATGTCCTCCAGGGTCGAAACGCCAGGCCACTGAACACCAAGTAGCGCCAAGTCAGTAATAACAAGACGCCAATTGTGGCCCGTATTTGTCTCGACCCCCAAAGCCCCATCAATGCTCCGAGCCGGGTAGGCTGAGGGCAAGGTCTTGGCAAGCCATTCGGGAATGCCCAGATAATCCCCAACAATCTTGTGTCCGGACTGCTCCAAGCGTAGATTACCCAGCGTTCCAATAGCTGGTTCTCCGTCCCAGTCGGGGTCGTTGAGTCCCGAGTGTCCCAACCGGAGTCGCGGAGCCTTGATGGCTGGATCTTCCTGGGCAGCCACAGCATCGGCCAGATCATCCGTTGTGAATGTCGCCGGACCCGTTGATAGCGGGTACTCAATTCCGGTTTGAATGATCTCGACATCCTCAACGTTGACCAGCGGTCCGATGTCCTCAGCCATTAGGGCGGACCCCTCCTACCACGCCAGCTTGAGTAGCCGTATGGAGCGGCAGGCACGAACAGGAGGATGATGCCGATCACGACCAGGATCAACCCGACCGTGAAGTGCAGCAGCAACATCACGATGATGCCGATGAGAATAAGAGCGAGTCCCATCAGACTGTCTCCACGATCCAGACGGTGATGCCGACGATTATGGCGATGTCACGGAGCACACCGAACAGGGCTGGGGTGCTCAGCGTTGTCATCGCCGTTGGCCGCCCGCCGGAACCTTCATCTGCTGCTGGATGTACGCGGCCTTGCGGCGCTCCTCAGCTTCGCGCTCGGGAACGGTCCACATGAACTCGCGCTTGTCGTCATCCCAGACGGGAATCTTGCCGATGTCCACGTGGAAGGTGGTGCGGGCTGGAGCCTCGACGTAGCCGTGCCAGATGCCCGGCTTGGCGTAGTCGTAGCTCGCGTGCCACAGACCCGGCGTGGTGCCGACCGGAAGCGTTGAGGCCGTGAACTCCCGAGCATCAAACCACTCGACGCCCCACTGGATCGCGTTGGGAGGGCTGTAGGCGTAGACGTCCAGCTCCAGGACGTAGGGCGCTGACTGAGCAGTCCAGCCGTGGAGCCAAGACCCGCCAGGAACGTACTCATTCGCTTTTGGCGGCCCTCCAAATAGCACTTGGTCATTCACACCTGGGGCCATCTACTCACCTGTCCTATCTATGATCGGGTCGTCCTCTTCAGGTTTGGTCGTTGGTCCAGCCCCTGGCTCCTCGATTACTTGCTCGCCAAGAGCCGCTCTGACCTCGGGGTCGTCGTCCTTCAGATACGCGATGAGCGGCGTGCGCTCGGCGTTTGGATCGACATTCCAATCCCACCAGTCCTCCACGATGTGCTCCGTGGAGGTATCCCGCAGCCAGTTCGCCACGACTTCCTGGGCGACCTTGAACCAGTCGATGAACTCTCCAGCCAGCGCTCGGGAACCTGTCTCCGTCTGCCCCAGCTGCATGAACATCATGAGCATCGACCGGGCCATCTCCTCGTTCTGGAAGCGGATCGAGGTAATGGTCTCGGGGATGGTGCCGATGGTTCCTTGCAACGTGAACTTGGTGCCGTGCGGGACAGCGCCTCCTCCGCGCTCACCCGCCTTGAACTCCTGCGCCATCTGGTCAAGCGCCTTGATCTGACCATCGGTCGCGTCCGGTGGAGCCTCGACGATGGGCATGCCGACGCCATTCCGCTCATGCTTGATGGCGTCAACCCGCAACAGTCGGTCCTTGATCAAGTAGTTGCGGTACATGGGGCGGAAGATGGAACGTCCGACCCAGTTGCCCGGCTCCTGCTGGAAGACATAACCAACAAGGTGATCAACGGGCAGCGGTGGCACTTCAAGACTCTCATTCTGCTTGATGTAGACGAGGCCGCCATCAGGAGCCACCGCAAACTCCTGAATGGTCCGAGGATGCCGTGGCGCAAGCTTCCTCAAGCGCCAGTAGCCCTCCTCGTCAATGTCGCCCACCTGCTCAAAGTACATATGCCCGTAGAGCAGGGCCAGGCAGGCCAACTGGAGATGCTTGTTCCAGGAGAACCTGCGCTGAGCCCGTAGACGCGCGCCGACGTGAATTCCAGCCAACGACTCAAGAGCCGCTTCCTTCCCAACCGGAAGGTTCAGGTCTGCCGCCAACATCTTGCAGAGGCGCTTGGGGCATTCATTCGGGTCCAGGAACCAGACATACCGCAGGATGGGAGAAGTGGCGCCCAGATACAAGCCCCAGCACTGGGCGTCATTCCGCATCATATCATAGGTCTTGACGGAGTGAGGCCATTGAAGTTCGGGGCTGGTCTCAGCTTCGTCGTGGTCCCAAATGCCCCACGCCAGGTTTCCGAGGTTTGGCGACTTGGTCCTCAGAGCAGGATCAAAGACCCATCCCTTCTCTTCAACGGGAGGGTCAGGCACCTGAGCCTTGGATGTCTTGCCGCCGGTGGCCATTGCTACTTGGCCTCCTCCTCTTCATCATCCTCGGAGTCGTCGCTGAAAGCGGTAGGGTCCAGCCCCTCCCTTGCGTGAGGAGGGATGGCATCAGCCTTCTCCTGAGCCTCCTCGTCGCGGGCGATGGACTCGTCGGTCGGCTCGTCAGAGCCTTCCTCTGTCTCCTGCTCCTCGCCCTGGACGGGAATCTCAGAGCCTTCCTCGGGCTGGTCGTCGCCAGGCTTTGTCTCAGGCATGTGTTGATACCTCACTCGTGTTGTTTGCTAACATTTTGGGGTGGCTCGGGCACTTCCCACAGAAGACAATCGGCCATGTAATGACGTCAGGCGCGATTTCCTCAGCGTCGATGTTCGCCTCGGTGCCACAGACGATGCACTTGAAGTGTTTACTCGGCATTGGTGTGCTCCAATTCCGCACTGTGGGCTTCGCGCCATTCCTCGAACTCTGTCGCGTCAGCCTTCTGTTCCGCCTCGTCGTCCAACTCGACCTTCATGATCCGGTCCATGACCTCGTCGTCAATCAGGTCGTCGCTGCCAGGCTCACCGAGAGTAGTCATCAGTTGCCCTCCACCAGAGCGTAGCCGTATGTTTCCCCGGAGCGACTGCGTGATCTCTTGTAGGAGCCGCCCCCATTCGATTGTGAGCCGCCCGAGCTGGATGACGTATTCCCCTCCCAGGTGTAACAGTAGTTGGAGTCCACTGAGCGGACTGTTCCGACATGCTGCCCTCGCCCGAACAGCACAACCAGGTCACCCTTCTTGGCCTTGGAGCCATCAGTCGTCCAACCCTTGAATGGCCCCTTCTTCTGCTTGGCGTAGTCCTCAATGGAGGCGACGGACGCCATCCACGAGTCGCCCTTCTTCACCAGACCTGCCGCATAGAGGCCGCTCCATGCCCAGCACCCGCACCATGGTTGGTTGCGAAGCCAGGTGCCATTTGCGCATCCATCCTGGCTGGTTCGGATTCCGTCTGAGCGACTGTCGCAGTTCGATCCCGATGGGCTCTCCGTAATGCCCAAGTGATTCTCTTGCCATTTACCGACCTTATCTCGCCAGCTGCTGCTGTCGATGGGATTGCCTGCCCCGTCGTGGGTCTTATCCCACTCCTCATAGGCTGAGCCGTAGTGCGTGGCGATGCAGAGGTTCTCATACCTCTGCTTTCTGTTCTTCTTGTCCCAGCCTGGTCCGGCATCTGTCTCGATCTTGCCCTCAGCCTGCCTCCACACGTACTGACGGCGATCTTCAAGCCAGTGAAGGTTATCCAACTTGCGCTGCTTCTGGCCCTCAGTCGCTGAGTTCCACGCGAGGTAGTATTCACGCTCCTCGATGTAGACCTTCTCGTTGTCCCAATTGGTGTTGGCCGGATAGTTGGGACCCTTGCGCCTGATCTCTCGGTAGCCGTCCTCCACAACAGCTTTGAGATAGTCGCGTCTGTTGTAGCGGTGATTGTCGTGATTCTCGTCCGAGGAACTGGTCTTGATCTCGTTCCTGATCTTCTCCAGCTGGTCGTCGAGCCAGTGCCAAGCATCCTTGCGACGCTTCTCCATCGCGTCGTCGTAGCCAGCCCAGTCGGAGAGCGCGACCCCGCCGTTGTACTCGTCGCAGGTGTTCTGCTCGGCGTCTGTAAGATCCTTCCAGCATTCGTCCATGCTAGCCATTTGTCACCACTTTGTCTCCAGAAGGTCGCCAGTGATCGAATCATTCGGGCGCTTCTCAGGGATGTACAGTTCGTCCACGGCGACCGTTGACATCATCGCGGCGTCGGCTCGGTCAGGGCTGGGGAAGCCTCGGTCGATCATGTCCTCTTTCCGCTCAATCTTGATCTTGCCGTTCGACAGATACTCGAACCTGATTGAGCCCAGCTGGGCGATGAGTCGATCATCCTCACCATCGGGCGGGAGATCAATCTCGCCACCTTCCAACTTGAGGCGGAAGTTCCACCAACATTCGGATCGCTTGTCGTGAAACCGCTTTGGGTCATTCGGCTTCTCGTTGGCGACGAACGGTTGGACAGGGAAGTTCTGTTCACGGAGTCGGTCGAGAACACCGCCGCCGACACCAACGGTATCAACGCGCATTGGGGCTGCGCCGTAGGTTTCGTTGATAGCGTTACCCGCGCGCCCTGCGGTGTACATGGTATCCCGGTTCATATGCGTGAACTCTTGACGGATGGCACCGCCACGGTACCGGTAGCAACAAGTCTCGCTGCTACCAAATCTCGCCACGTCCAGCCCGAACCGTCCGGGATCGTCAATGGAACGATAGCTCAGATCAAGAGCCTGCCCAAGCATCAACATCGCGGGCGACAGGAGTGTGTCCTCGGTGACCTCCGGAAACTCTGCCAGCACCTTGCTTGTGTAGAGCGGGCTGCCCACGCCCCAGTCCTTGGCCCGAGACTCCACCCAGGATTGCGAGATGAGGTCGAACAGCAGTCCCTTGGGGACCGGCTCGCCTGTGTAGGACGGAGTGTCGAAAGCGCTGATCTTGATGTTTGCCCAACCAGACCCTGGCTTGAAGCATTTCTCAAAGTGGGTCTGCGGGTTGTCCGGATTGCCGATGGCGAGTACACGCGCGAACTCGTTGGTGGCGAGAGTCTCGACAGAGTTCCACAACCAACCAGGGATGCCGCATGCCTCGTCCAAGATGATCAGAATGTAGCGCGCGTGGATGCCCTGGAAAGCTGCGCTGGCGGCTTCCTCGGACTTCAGGTCAGCAGGCTTGCGGCCATAGGCGATGATCTCACCATTGCCGACCTTCCACTTGGGAATCGAGCCACCAGTGATCCTCCCGTTGAGCTGGCCGCGTCGATGCGCGTTGCCAATCTCACGCCAGAGGATCGTTTCCACCTGCGGAGCGGTTGGAGCAGTCGTGACTGCGAAGGCTGAGCCGACCGGGTGAGTGTCCAACCACCACGCCACGATGCGGGAAGCGACACGAGACTTCCCGGTGTCGTGCGCGCTGCGGACAGCGGTGCGTCTGTTACGCACGACGCTGTTGCAGATTTCCACCTGCTTGGACCAAAGGAACTCACCCAGCCGACTCCTGACCCACCCGGTGGGGTTGCGCTCCCATCGGTTTCTCACGTTCTGCTTCTCCAGCCCCTGGCGCACGGAGAGGGCTGTGCCGCGAGGAAGCCGAACCTGAAATGACCGCGAGGGCGGCGTGGTGAGCAAAGAACGCGTCACGCCACCCTCGCTATGGGAGTCTGAAGTTTGGCGTGCTCGCCGGGGACCATGGAGCTACCGGGCGCTAGGACTCATTGCGTGCCTCTAGTGAAAGCACGCAATCCTCGATGATCCTGGGGGCTGCGCGCTGTTGCCTCGGCGTCAGTTCCAGCTGTTCCAGAGCGCGGGAGATAACGAACAGGAACATGTCGGCCATCTGTTCCTTGAGTACGATTTCACGACTCTCGAATCCAAGCCGCACGTACTGGATGCAGTGGGAAGCCAACAGCTTCTCCTCCGCTTGCTGGAGTTCATACGTGGGACGGGTGGCGGGAATAGCCGCTGCCCAAGCTGGGTCGCCGGATCGGAGGCCGGACCCAGTCGGATCAATTCCCGCCCGCTCAGCCAGCGACCCAAGGATTTTGTCCAGCTTGTCCACCTTGGTCCGCTCACGCCAGATAACATGAAGCAACTGGTCGTTTGGCTCCGCGTCCCGCGCCACGTTCCGCCCATGTCTATCCGCCAATGCGATTGTGGCCGAGCGGCGGTTTTCAGGGGCTGGCACTCCTCTAGACTAGCGCACCCCTCAGTGGTCTGCAAGTTTCAGGTTAGATCGCCAGTCTGGAATCTAGTATTTCCCAGATTTGCAGGATAATCACCAGTTCATTTCGTAACGGCCCGCCTGAATACGCCTACGCGGCGCGATGCACAAGCTCGAACGAGTTGATCTCATCGAGCAGGTAGAGATGGACCGACCAGTTCCACTCCTGGGGCATATCTGGGTAGCGCGGAAGGAACCTGATTTCCGGTTCTTTGGGCGCTGTGGGGATAGGCTTGTCCACCCATACGCCGAGCAAGGACCAACACCACCAGATGGCTACGCCTGCACCGGCGATGTACGGAAGGGCTTGAAAGAACCAGTAGATGGCTCCGATGAGCAATAGCAGTCGAAACATACAAGGAGTCTACCGGATACAGAATGGGAACGCAAATGAGGCTCCGACCTGGGAACGAAGTCGGAGCCTCAAGTGCTAGTTGGCGGAGACTCGCGCCACGCGGCGCGGAGTCAACCACAGTACGGTCACGTAGGACCGCACATTTCGGCGCTGTACAAGCACCGGGTAATACCCACAAGGGACAGCACGAAGGTTCGCTGACACTTTGCGATTGCGAACACGCCGACGACTGGATCGCTGACCGTTCGCAGTGACCCTCACGCGGGCACCATTGCGGAAACGCTTGGGAACCTTCACTCGGATGATGCCAGCGGTCGCACACCTGTCGCTGCGCCGAGCTTGGACTCCGGGCGTATCAGGATCGGAGTCCATTCCGTCTAGGCCGTCCATTCCGTCGCGGCCATCTTCGCCGTTGTCGCCATTGTCGCCCGGATCACCAGGCGCGCCCTGCTGGCCACTACAGACGTACGTCACTTCCGGCGCCTGACCAGCCCGAGCCTCCGGTGTTTCAGTCGGGTCTGGCGTGGGCTCCTCGGTGGGATCGGGAGTTGGCTCTTCAGTCGGCTCAGGAGTCGGCTCTTCAGTCGGCTCCGGTTCGACATGGGTGACAGTAATCTTCACGCCCCCGAACTCACAATTCTCGCCGGGTGGCTCGTCGGTTACAGTCACAGTGTCGCTGCCTTGCGCCGGGGCGGATGGAAGGCCCCACGCTCCAACGGCCACCACGAGGGCAGCCGTCAGAGCGATCACGGGCTTCAACAACTGCTAGACCGGCTCGGGTGCGACCAGATCGCGGCGCGGGACACGCACGCAATCGGCCAGCGGAATCCGGACAGTCGGCGTGCCAGCGGCGGGCGCGTCAATGCGCGCGATGCCAAGGCAACCGAACGTCCTGATGCGAACACGGTGGCGCGGCTTCTCGCCACGCTTGCCGCTGGTACGCGCCTTGCTGCCGTGGCCCCAGTTGCGCCAGTTGTGGCGCCTCTGGATCACGAGCGCCCGCAGCGTGAACGCGCAGCCATAGCGCGTCAGCGTCACGGGATGCTGGAGACACGTCGCGTTCACGTCGATGACGCGGACACGGCGGCGGTCGGTCCTGAGGAAGCGACGCGCGTTGTCCGCGACGTAGCCCTCCAGAAACAGCGCCGCCGAGTCAGCGTCAGTCACCGGTGCCGGTGCCGGTGGCGCGAACGCCGGAGGCACAGGGTCATCTTCCTGCGCCTGAGCGGTGCCAACGGCACCGACCAACGACAGGGACAGCAAGCAAGCGAGAGCCACTAGGACTCGCTTCATAAACCCCTCCTTTTGGGGTAGTAACTGGACACGATACCCTACCGCATCCTGATTGGGCATGCCTAGTGGATCTCGCTATTTGCGGATTATTCTTTTCCGGTGTACTAGAGGGTTGTGATCTGGAAGGTGTTCGGCCCTTCCGGTCCACCGCCCTTGGGATTGCCAGTGCATGCCCGGTAGTAGTGGATCTTGGTAGTGCGACGAAACGGGCCACCGTTGCGGCTGACTCGGTAGCGGACCCGAGCGACATACATGCCACGTGGCAGGCCAGTCATGTCGACCGTGACCCTGAACGCCCGGCGTCCACTACGGATTCCACGCTGCACCGGAGCGCGGACACCCTCAAATGACGCGCGGAAATTGCGCACACGGTTCGCGCGGCGAACAACGAGTCGCCACCGAGCGATGCGTGTGCTGGTACAAATGGCCAGCTGCGGAGTGCTGCCAGCAGGCCCTTGAGGACCGGTCACACCTGGTGGTCCTTGGGTGCCAGCCGGACCAGTCGGCCCGTCCGCACCTGGAGTCCCATCGACTCCGTTACAGACATAGAATGGATCGCCCAGAGTACCGTCCGCTGCCACCGGGGTTACGACCACTCCCGCGTTGGGGCAGTTCTCGCCAGCAGGCTCGGGCGCAACCTGCACACCAGTGCCATTCTCGCCGTCCGTGCCATCTTCGCCATCCTGGCCATCTTCGCCATTGCAGACGTAAAACACGTTGTGGTGCTCACTGGGCTTCTTGTAGTCGTAGTCATGGTCGCCCTTGAATACGATGATCTTCACGCCGCCCGCCGGACAGTTCTCCCCCGGAGGCTCCACGACAACGACGATCTTGTCGCCGTCATCGTCACAGTCCTTGGGAGCGAACTTCCAGTCGCACCCCGGCTTGGTCTGTCCTGCGTCCGACACCGCTGGTAGTGCCATTGCGAACGCCCACATCAGCGTGAGCGCAATCGCAGTGACAAGCAACTTCACCTTCATATAACCCTCCATGGGTTGTTTTTGGTCTATCCTTGTTGGTGCCCGTTTTGGCCTGACCAATGTTCCTCTATCTCCAGCGGCGGCTCGGCAATGTTCGGACCCTGCTGGCCCGTCACCACGACGTTACCCACCAAACCGCCAGTCTCCAGCCCCGCGAGAACCGTAGCCCTCATATTCAGCGGGAGGCCCAACAACTTGCCTTCCTCGTTGGCCCATAACAGTACGCCGTCAATTGCGGCGTAGATGATCTCGAAGTGCCCACCAACGACCTCCCGAATCAGCTCAGATTGCCGATCGACATCGCGATCAGGGATTTCCAGCTGATAGATGGGTTTGGCCTGGCAGGGGATGACATATACCTGCATGATACTCCGGATTATAGCACGTTCAGAAAGTGGATAAAAGTGGGATTTTTGTCCAAATTGCTGACATTACACCCAGATCAGTCGCGTAAAGCCGCATATACATGCCAAATTCAGTAATCAGGTCATACGTGTATGTGTGT
>Ga0105104_10000093_pt1 | contig 61732 bp, 49 predicted proteins | sample PPLLaktember2015_3_FD_87034 | JGI IMG/M metagenome (GOLD analysis project Ga0105104, IMG submission 87034) | Freshwater sediment microbial communities from Prairie Pothole Lake near Jamestown, North Dakota, USA - PPLs Lake P7 Core (6) Depth... | ecosystem: Environmental > Aquatic > Freshwater >... | reverse complement strand
GCTGGGCAAGACCATCAACGAGGACTTCTTCGCGGTGGGCATCGACGGCAACCAGCCGACCCTGGACCTGCTCAAGGAAGGCAAGTTCTCTGCCACCCTGGGTGTGGATCCCTACCGCATGGGCGTCACCGTCATCGACACCCTGATGAAAGTCCTGGCCGGGGAAGAAGTTCCGCAGATTCTGCTGACCCCCTCGGTGGTGGTCAGCCCGGACAACCTGCAGGATTACCTGGATGGCAACCTGTGGACCGACCCGGTGGCCGGCTCGCCCGAGCTGGACAATGATCAACCCACCGTCCCCGAATAAAATGGTTCTGACGTAAACAAAGCAGCGCCGCTCCCCTGGAAGGTGACCTTCCAGGGGAGCGGTTTTTTAGGGTGACTGGACCGTCGTCTGCTATAATTCCTCAGCGATGATGCAGCCCGGCGACTTCCTCCTGCGCTATACACTCTGCTTTCTCACCCGGGGCGAGCAGGTGTTGATGCTGCTGCGCGACCGGCCACCCAACCAGGGTCTGTGGAACGGGGTCGGCGGGAGGATCGAGCCGGGCGAGGCGCCCATCGAGGCCTGTCTGCGCGAGGTGCGCGAGGAGACCGGCTACCGGCTGACCGCCCTTCACTTCGCCGGGCTGCTGACCTGGAAAGGTTTTGCCCGCCCGGAAGAACCCGCGACCAATTTTTCAGGCGGGTTGTATATTTTTACAGCCGAGGCGCCGCCGGGTGAGCCGGCGGCCTGTGATGAGGGCCGGCTGGAATGGAAGCTGCGTACCTGGATGTTCTCCTCTCCCGAGGTGGTCTCGAATATCCACGTGTTTGGCCCCCTGATCCTGGATGGCGCGGCGGCGCAGGTGTATCATTTCGATTACCGGGGGGGAGAGATCCAGGGACACCGGATATTTCCCTTACCTTGGTGGGTGACCGCCGGCCAGGGCTCGGGCAGATAAGCCCGCCTTGGGGTTTACAAAAACCTTATAAGATCATATGATGAAACCCAGGAAAGAACACGGTTCTGGGGGCAATCCAATCCCAGGAGAAAGATCGCATTCATGGAAAATCATTCGAATAACCACCGGCACGGACGGCCGGTTTTGAAACAGGAAGGCGAAGCGCCGGTATCGATCCGGTCGGTCAACTGGAGACGCCTGCTCGGCTACCTGAAGCCGTACCGCGGGCGGATGGGGCTGGCCATAGTGGCCCTGCTGGTCTCCAGCGGCTTTGGCCTGGCTTTTCCACTGGTCATCGTGCGCCTGCTCGACACAGTCATCCAGGCGAAAGATTATGGCCCGCTCAACAACCTGGCCCTGCTGCTGGGAGGCATCTTCCTGGTGCAGGCTGCCTTCACCGCCCTCCAGTCTTATATGCTCTCCTATATCGGCGAGCATATCGTTTACGATCTGCGCACTTCGCTCTACACCCGGCTGCAAACTCTCTCGCTGGACTTTTACTCCACCCGGCGGGTAGGAGACGTGGTATCGCGGCTGTCCAGCGATGTGACCCAGATGCGCACGGTGCTGACCACCAACCTCACCTCGCTGCTCACCCAGGTATTGACCCTGGTCGGTTCGATCGTGATCGTACTGACGATGAACGCCAGCCTGACGCTGTTTATCCTGGCCCTGGTCCCGGTCCTGATTGGGGTCGCGGTGATCTTTGGCAGGCGGGTTGAGAAAATCAGCACACAGGTGCAGGATGAGTTAGCCGCGGGAACGGTAGTCGCTGAAGAAGGGCTGCAAGGCATCCGGGTAGTGAAAAGCTTTGTGCGAGAATCCTACGAAACAGGCCGCTACCACAACGCCATGGAGAAGACCTTCCGCGCTTCACTGCGCATGGCCGTTTACCACTCCGTCTTTATGGCGGTGATGATGTTCCTGGGATTTGGCTCGATCGCCGCGATCATGTGGTTTGGTGGGCGCGAGGTGATTGCCGGGCGGCTGACCCTGGCGATGATCTCCGGGTTCCTGATCTATGGGATTTCGATTGCCGCCAGCCTGGGCGGTTTAGGTGGGCTGTACGCACAGTTCAGGGCGGCGATCGGCGGGGTAAAACGCGTTTTTGAAATCCTCGACACGCAACCGAGCGTGCAGGATCAGCCTGGCGCCGGCAAAATCCCCGCCGTACGCGGAGAGATACACTTTGAGAATGTCTCCTTTAGCTATGAAGAAGAGGCCCCGGTTCTGCAGGACGTCTCGCTGGAGATCCGCGCCGGCGAAATCCTGGCGCTGGTTGGGCCGAGCGGAGCCGGTAAAAGCACGATCTTCAACCTGATCCCGCGTTTCTACGACCCCACCAGTGGCGTGATCCGCGTCGATGGGCACGATCTGCGCGCCGTGACACAGCACAGCCTGCGAGAACAGATCGGGATCGTGCCGCAGGAGACGATCCTGTTTGGCGGGACGATCCGCGAGAACATCCTGTATGGACGGCTGGACGCGACGGAGGAAGAGATGATCGCCGCCGCCCAGGCTGCCAACGCGCACGAATTTATCATGGGTTTCCCCAAGCAGTATGAGACGATCGTCGGCGAGCGCGGGATGAACCTGAGCGGGGGGCAGCGCCAGCGGGTCGCAATCGCGCGCGCCATCCTCAAAGACCCGCGCATCCTCCTGCTCGACGAAGCCACCAGCTCGCTGGACAACGAGTCGGAAGAGCTGGTCCAGGAAGCCCTCGACCGCTTGATGCAAGGCCGGACCACGGTGATTGTGGCGCACCGGCTGAGCACGATCAAGGTGGCGCACCGCATTGCCGTGCTGGATGGCGGGCGCATCATCGAAATGGGCTCTCATGAAGAATTGATGGAACTCAACGGGCTGTATGAGCGGCTTTACTCGATGCAGTTCCGCGACTCCGAAGAAGACCTGAACGGGATGCTGAGCCATCAGGACGGCAGCCCGGGCGGCGAGCGGAACCCACCGGAAAGACGAAAGGGGCTGTTGGATATGCTGCGGGGAGCGGCTGATTGACCCGCAGGGATTAAATAGAAAGAGTCGGGGTGCGCCCAACCCCGGCTCTCTCAACTAAGGAGGAGAAGAGAAGTTTCTGCATTTATCTTAGCAGGTTCTCCCCCGGTTTACTTGACGCATACCCCATGATTACCCTACGATAACCCGATAGAACTGGGTGATCCTAAAGGAAACATCCCGCAAAGCCACAAAGCCGCGAAGAAAATTAAACTTTGCGGCTTTGCGGCTTTGCGCGAGCTTTCTTTTCTTTCCGAAAATGATCGGGGTAAGCACCTTCATGACCCGTCAGCTCATTATGGGTAGAAAAGCCCGGGACGCGCAGGGAAAAGAGCAGCGCGACAAACTGGACCAGCGCGCCGCTCCAGAAGGGCAGCACGGGGTTAAAATCGTAGGCAAACCCGCCCCACAGCGGTCCGGCTGCGCGTCCCAATGACTGGAATGAGTTGGCGATCCCCATGGCAGCTCCCTGCCCGGCCGGGGCGCGCTGGGACATCAACGAGGTGACACTCGGGCGCAGAAAGGAGTTCCCGGTGCTGAAAACCAGCGCCATCAAGAACATGACAGCGAAATTGGCGGTGAGCGCCATCCCTACCATCCCGATCACGCTGAGCAGCAGCCCGCCTTGCAGCACGCGCTCGTCGCCGTAGCGGCGCACGGCCGGACCGATCAACAGGCCTTGCTGGAGGGCCGAAAAAATCCCGAGGGTGCCCATCACCAGTCCTACCCCGGCGGGCCCCAGCTGGAAGCGGTCCTTGGCATATAATCCCAGGATGCCTTCCAGGTTTGCCAGGGCAAACGCCATGAGAAAGGAAAGCAAGGAGAGGAAGGCCAGCGGTCCGCGCAGCGCGCCGAGCAAGGTCTGCAGGCGGCCGGCGCGGGTCTGCACTGAGGTGTCGCGGCTTTCTGGGGCCAGCGATTCGGGCAGGCGCAGGATGACGAGCGGGATGGCCGCGAAGGCCAGCAGGGAGCTGACCAGGTAGGGGAAGGATAGGTTGATAGTCTGCCCGGTGGACGGATCGATGGTCTCCTGAAGCAGCGCCAGCACACCTCCGGGCAAGGGCGGCTGGACGTGGGTGAGCAGGCCGCCGACCAGAGGCCCAAAGATCATCCCCAGCCCCATGGCCGCGCCCATCAGTCCCATCCCTCGCGAGCGATTTTCGGCACTGGTGGTATCGGCCACATAGGCCATGGCAGTGGGCAGGGTAGCCGAGGTCAGGATCCCGGCCAGCGCGCGGGCCAGGATAAACTGGAGCAAGCTCTGAGAGAAGCCCTGGAGGACAAAGGATAGGCCAAATCCAAGCAGCCCTACCAGGAGAACCGGTTTGCGCCCGACCCGGTCGGAGACACGCCCCCACAGCGGCGCAAACAGGAACTGCATGAGCGAGTAGATCGACACTGCCAGCCCGAGGGCTTTACCGGTCGCGCCGAAGTGACTGACGTAATATGGCATCAGGGGCAGGACGATGCCAAACCCGAGCATGACGATCACCAGAGTGGCAAATAAGATGGCAACCGGCCCGCGGTGGTTTTTCAAGTGGGCATCTCCAAATCAGATGGCATCCCTCCAGTATAGCACGGCTGAAAGAGAGACCGGCAGGGCTGCTGTTGGCATGTAGGGCAATCGCATCTAAATGAAATCAGAGATATGGGTCACAACTTTATCGGTAGCAAAGGTAGACCATGTCCCAACCTCCTGGCATTGGCAGGATCACCCAGCATTTCTCCAGCATCCACGATCCATAATACTGATACTCGACGGAATCAAAAACGCCAGGATGCCCTAACGTTGCGCCTGGATCAATACTGGTCGCACGACCTGCCTCTACATACCAGGCATTTTGACGCCCAGCTGTGCCAGCAGCGCGGGAAGGCCACCATCGGAAGGAGAATCAACCTGCAATTTAGAGACTTTATCGCCTTGCACTGTGATAACGAAGGCATCCTTCGCCGACACCTTTTTTCCGGTCGGTGGGATACTCGGCATACTCGGCATCCCCGGCATTGCCAGACTCAACGGACCGGTATTGGTGCCACTCACCTGCACGTTCACTGTAGCCTGATTGCCGTTCACCGTGACCTGCTCAACATCAAATTTGAGGTCGGGAAAAGCAGTCTTTAGCCCGCCGATCAGCTGGAAGGCTTCCATCGCCGGCATGGGCTGGGGCAGCACACCACCGCTTGCGACGGCGTCTGGAGTAAGAGCTGCTTTCGTCTTTTCTACATCGGTCATATTCGTTATTAAATCACGGGCAACCTGTTCAACGCTCATCAGAGGCTCCTTTTACTGTAATGTTAATTGGATAATAAAGACAGTATAGCACACTATTCCAGGGTAATCACATGATTGCCCTAGGTTGGCATGGCCTGCGGCGATTGGGGTAAAATTATTCCAAAATCTGATCCCGCAGGAGGAAAACCAATATGCAGTACCGGACATTTGGGCGGTTAGGTTGGCAGGTCAGCGATATCGGGTACGGCATGTGGGGGATGGGAGGTTGGTCAGGCTCCGAGGATGAAGAGTCTCTGCGCTCACTGGAACGGGCCGTGGAGCTCGGCTGCAACTTTTTCGATACGGCCTGGGCTTATGGCGATGGCCACAGCGAGAGACTGCTGGGCCAGCTTGTGCGCGCGCATCCTGAGCAGCGCCTGTATACGGCCACAAAAATTCCCCCCAAAAGTTTCAAATGGCCTTCCCAGCCAGACTATACTCTGGACGATAACTATCCTGCGGATCACATCCGCCAGTATACCGAGAGTAGCCTGGAAAACCTGGGGCTGGAGACTCTGGACCTGATCCAGTTCCATACCTGGAACGATGAATGGGGCGCGGATCCCGGATGGCAAAAGGCGGTCAGCGATCTCAAGCGGGAAGGATTGGTGGGCGGGATCGGGGTCAGCGTCAACCGCTGGGAGCCGGAGAACGTGATCCGGACTATGCGCACCGGGCTGGTGGACGCCGTGCAGGTGATCTACAATATATTCGACCAGGCCCCGGAAGACCAACTGTTCCCGGTCTGCCGGGAGCTGGGCGTGGCGGTGATCGCAAGGGTGCCTTTTGACGAAGGCACGCTTACCGGGACGCTGACCCTGGACAGCCGCTGGCCGGATGGCGATTGGCGCAACAGCTACTTCGTTCCGGAGAACCTGAAAGCCAGCGTCGAGCGCGCTGAAGCGCTGCGGCCGCTCATCCCGACCGGCAGCACGATGCCGGAGATGGCGCTGCGTTTTATCCTTTCCAACCCGGATGTCAGCACGATCATCCCCGGCATGCGCAAGATCAAGAATGTAGAGGCAAATATCGCCGCCAGCGACAAAGGCGGTCTGGAGCCGGATGTGCTCGAGCAGCTGCGCGCCCACCGCTGGGACCGGCAGCCGACCCCCTGGTCGCAGTAAGGAACCTGTATAAATAAGACACGGGGTTTTCGCGAACGGCCGGCCGTTCGCGAAAACCCCGTGTGCGCTGTTCCACTAAACTGCCTGTCCCCCATTTTCACCGGTTTGCGAATTAATAGATAACCAAGGCTGTTTATTTTGTTGGTTAAGCTCATGGAAGATTGGCATGGAATGGGTGAAAGATCCATACCATACGGCCTTGCACCTGGCCGGTCCTTGCGAGGGGAATGCCCGTACGAATGATTGTCGAACCCGTTATCATCTCCCAGGTGGAACCAGCCAGAGACTGCCTGCCGCCGGCTTTTGTAGATCTGTATGACCAGTCCGTCGAGCAGATCTACCGGTACCACTTATCCAGGACCGGCGACGCATTGGACGCCCAGGACCTGACGGCGGACACCTTCCGGGCCGCTTTGGAATGGTTCTCTTCCTACCGGCCAGAACGAGGCAGACCCCTGGCCTGGTTGATCGGGATTGCCCGCCACAAGCAGATCGATTACCTGCGCGGTCTATCGCGCCACAAATCCAGCCCGCTGACTCTCGAACAGGCCGAACAGCACCCATCCGGCTGGCCTTCCCCGGAAGACCAGGCGATCCAGCACATGCAGGTGGCCCAGGTGGCGCGGGCACTGCGCGGCCTGTCACAAGATAGAGCCGAGGCTATCTCGCTGCATTTCTTTGCCGGGCTCAGCCTGGGAGAGGTCGGGAAAGTGATGGGCAAGCGCGAAGAGGCGATCAAAAAGCTGGTGCACCGGGGCCTCAAAGACCTCAAACACAGGCTGGCAGGTAGAGCGGAGGAAGAAGCATGAACCCCGAAAACGCAGGTCAGAAAGCGAATTGGAAAAGCAGGTTCTCCCGGGCAGATAGTCTTCCACCCCTCGACGAGGCAGACCAGAACCTGGCGTGCGAGCTGGACGCACTGGCCCAGGCTGCGCATCCTTCCCAAGAATTTGTCAGCCAGTTGAAACGGGATCTGGGACAGCAGGCCGTCCGCCGGGTCGCCCGACCGGCGCTGCGCTTCCCCGGGCTGCACTGGCCGGGTCCGGCAGCCAACCTGCGCGCGCGCCTGATCCTGGGAGCGCAGCTGGCGGGGATGGCCGCGCTGCTGATCCTACTGAGTTTGAGCCCCCGTTTACTGCCCCAGGAGCCGGTGCAGCGCCAGCAGGTGATCCAGCCCACCCAGCAAGAAAATACCCCGGCGGCGATCTTCCCGGCCGGCTCCGATTTTCTGATCCTGGCCGGCCCGGATGGACAGGTCTACCGGATGGACCTGGAAACGGGCCAGCGGACCAACCTGTCCGACCCCGGGTTGTATGGTCCGGTTGAGGCAGGATCGCGCAGCCATCCAAACCTTTCACCGGACCGCCAGACCCTGGCGCTGCCGACCCATGACCAGGGAACCTGGCTGCTCTCTATGGAAGAGAGCCAACCGCGCAAGATTGCCAATGGGGGATTGCAGACCACCTGGTCCCCCGACAGCCGCCAGCTTGCCTTCATCTCCGCGGAAAATCCACAGGCGGTGTTCTTACTGGACCGGGACCAGGATGCAGGCTCAGCCAGTGAGATCGCACGCCTGGATGGGAAGATCTTCAGCCTGGTATGGTCTCCGGCCGGCGAATGGATCGCGGCCGGGATCGCCGGGGAAGAAGAGACAGGCGCGCCCAATTCGCAGCCGCTGAGCCTGGCCGTCGCGCTGATCGATCCAATATCCGGTGAAACCCGGGTGATGGCTCAATTCCCCAACCCGTATCTCAGCGAGGATCCATTCGATCTGATCCTGACCGCGGACGGGAAAGAAATCTGGTACCTGCCGCTGATGGCCGCCATCCCGGTCGATGGGTCCGGATTGCGACCGCTGGCTGCGAACCCGGCGGCCGGGAAAAACGTTGGGATCCAACTTTCTCAGACCTTCGAGAACCTGCCGGGACCGGCTTCCGACATTTACTCCACGGCTTCGCCGGACGGGGCGAGCACGGCTACCGGTTATAAAACTTCGCTGGAGACGGGTGAGATGGAGGTTGTGGCAGTCCAAACCGCCAGCGATCCGGCGCAGCACCTCTGGTCGCGGCGCTTCCCCCCGTTCAAGCGCCTGATGTGGACGGAGGAAGGGCGCAGCCTGATCCTGGCAAATTCTCAGGATATCCTGGGAGAGGTATGGCGGGTCGACGCCGTTAGCGGCGAGCCGGAACGCCTGGGGGACCAGATTTACGTACTGGGGACCGGCTGGGCGCTGGATATGAACCGGCAGTCCGTGATCCAACCGGCCGAACTCGCGCATTACCCGGAACCAGGCCCAAGCGAAAACTGGACCCGCCACGAAAAGATAGGCACGTGGCTGACCCTCAGCGCGCCGCAGGGGTGGCACGTTGCCGGTTCAAAACACGCTGACCTGCCAATGGTGGAACTGATGAACGTTGAGTTCTTGGGCACAGGAATGGAAGCAGCCAGCCTTGGCGAGGACGGGCTGGCAGCCAGCTTCTACCGCGTTCCATTGGACAGCATGGCCCCGGAGCTGCGCGAAGCGCTGCATCGGATTGTGGGCGGTACGGACCCGCAGTGGGAGCCGTTGGAAATCAATGGGATGAAAGCATACCGGTTTATAGATGTGAAATTGGGAAGCGATCCGGTGACGATCTTTCTCCCGACTGAAAAATACCTGATCGAGATCATGAAATATCCGGCGGTATCGGAGTACGATGGGGTGTTTATGCAGATCCTGGACAGCCTGGAGATCGAGCCGTAGCCGAGACGTTGGGTTTCAGAGCCATTGATTTGCCAAACTTAGGGGACCGGCACACGGCCCTTCAGCCCCAACCTACGGCTCCCCGTTTGCGGGTCGCAGATCCTGGAGTTCTGTCCAGGGGAGGGCCGGTCAGGGAGGTGGGGTTGGCGGTAGCGGCGAGCGCATATCGGCTAAGCAGATGACCCTGCTTGCCACCGAAACCCCCTCCCAACCTCCCCCAAAATCCAAAAACAGGATTTTGGGGGAGGAGATGAGGCCTTACGGCTGCTCAGCAAGTGAGGAACGGCGGAGAGCCCCTCCCTAAAATGCGTTTTTCAGCATTTTGGGGAGGGGTTGGGGTGGGGTTGGCTTTTGCGGCGAGCGCACATTGGCTAAGCAGATGACCCTCCTGGCTAGCGCCAACCCCCACCTAACCTCCCAGCTGGACCAGAACATCCCTTAAATAGAACGCTCCCCCGCTCGCAGACACCGGGTGTCGAAAAGCAGACACCCGGTGTCTTGTTAATGGGGAATTCTCCTGGGTTGTAATACCCGGACCAATCTTATAAGATTCAACCAAATGAGAATAAAGTTGAATTTCTGGATCTGGAGGGCAGGTTGTCCGCGCTAGACGCGGTCTCTCACCCGGTGGTGGCGGCCTGCGTGGGGTGGCTGGGACGCCAGCGCCTGACGAGCGTTTGCGGGCGTTTGGCGCTTGAAGGGCTCAGCGCGCCGGTCGAGGTGCTGCGCGACCGGCTGGGAGTCCCGCATATCTACGCCCAAAACGCGGTTGACGCGGTCTTTGCTCAGGGCTTTGTGCACGCCCAGGACCGGCTGTGGCAGATGGATTTTACCCGCCGGCTGGTCGCCGGGAGGCTTTCGGAAATCCTGGGAGCGCTGGCGCTGCCGGTGGACCGCTGGCTGCGCATCCTGAGTTTATACCCGGTGGCAAAAGAAGAAGCCGGGCGGCTCTCCGGTAGGGAATGCGATCTGCTGGAAGCCTACGCGGCGGGGGTCAACGCTTTTATCAGCGGAGCGCGCTTGCCGATCGAATTTATGCTGCTGGGTTACCATCCCGAACCCTGGAGGCCTGCCGATACGATGGCCTGGGAAAAGCTAATGGCCTGGAACCTGTCGGCCAATTGGGAGAGCGAGCTGCTGCGCGGCCAGCTATATGAAAGGCTGGGAGCGGAATTGGCCGGCCAGCTCGACCTGGATGCGGCTGGCTCCTGGCCAGTAGTCCTGGAGGCTGCCCGCTCGATGGCAGGGATAGAGGCCGCGCGCCAGGCGCGGTCCTTCACCGGACCGGGCGCTGACCAGGGGGAGGGGCGCAACAACTGGGTGGTCAGCGGGCAGCGCAGCCGCAGCGGACGCCCGCTATTCGCCAACGACATGCACCTGGGCCTGAGCGCCCCGGCCATCTGGTACGAGAACCACCTGGTGGGCGGCGAGTTGAACGTCACCGGGGTCAGCCTGCCAGGCGCACCGCTGGTCATCTCCGGGCACAATGGGCGGGTCGCCTGGGGGTATACGGCCGGGTTCCCGGATGTGCAGGACCTGTATGAAGAGCATCTGCGGCGCACACCCGACGGGTATACCGAATACGAATATCGGGGGGCCTGGCATCCGGCAAGCGTCCGCCGGGAGGAGATCCGCGTAAAAGGCGGAGAAACGGTGGTGGAAGAGGTCATCCACACCCGGCACGGCCCGGTCATCAACGGCCTGGTCGAGACGCACCCTCCCACGGTGCCGCTGGCGCTGCGTTTTACCGCCTATGATCCAAACCCGGGTGTATTCAGGGCGATCTACGAGATGAATACGGCCGGCGACTGCCATGAGTTCCGCGAAGCCCTGCTGGGCTGGACCGGGCCTTGCCAGAACACGGTGTACGCGGATACGCAGGGGAATATCGAGTACACACTGGTTGGAAGGGTACCGGTCCGCGCGAAGGGTGACGGAAGCCGTCCCGTGCCTGGTTGGGACGGCGAGCACGAATGGACCGGTTATATCCCACCGGAAGAGATGCCGCACCTCGACAACCCACCCGAAGGGTTTATCGCTACCGCTAACAACCGTATCGCCGGAAGCGATTATCCTTACCATCTGGGCAGCGATTTTCTCTACGGCGACCGGGCGCAGCGCATCAGCGAGCTGATCTCCATGAAGGACATTTTAGACGTAGAGGATTTCAAGCGGATGCAGTTCGACCAGGTCTCGCCCACCGCGCGCGTGGTGGCGCGGGTAATCGGTGAGCTGCGCGTGGACGACCCCGAACTGGCCGAGTGTGTCCGCCAGATGCGGGAATGGGACGGCCGGCTGGGCGCGGACAGCCCGCAGGCGGCTATCCATCAGGTGTTGGTCCGCCAGATCCTGGGGCTGGTGGTGTCAGAGAGGCTGGGTGACCTGGCTCCCTGGGTGCAGGGGCGCGGACCTAACCCGCTGCTGGCCTGTGAAAGCCTGTGGGGGTTCCACGCCTGGGAGTGGCTCAAGAAACAGCTTGAAGAGCCCAACTCTGCCTGGTTCGACCTGGGGAATGGTGAAGGACGCGAGGAAGTTCTGCGCCTGGCGCTGCGCAAGACGATCGACTTCCTCAAAGAAACCCTTGGGCCGCAGCCGGGCGATTGGGCCTGGGGAAAACTGCACAGCCTGACCTTTGGGCACGTACTGGGCCGGAGAACCCCGCTGGATCGGGTGTTCAACCGGGGACCCTACCCGCTGGGCGGGGACGGGACCACCATCTGGGCGAGCCTGTCCAGCAACTACCATCTGGAGTCCGATCCCCCGACCGGCCCTCCATTCCGCTTTATCGCCGACCTGGGCGACCTGGACCACTGCCTGGGACTCCTGGCGCCCGGCCAATCGGGCCAGCCGGGCAGCCCGCATTATGCGGACCAGGTGGATGCCTGGTTCAACCAGGGTTACCACGTCATGTTGTATCAGCGGGCCGAGATCGAGGAGGCCCTGGAAGCAAGGTTGGAATTAGTGCCGAACGGTGGACGGTAGACAGTAGACGGCAGACAGGGAAGAGGGCCGGCCTCTGGTGCGGCACCAACGGCTGGTTAGGGGTCGAGCAGTGGAGTGGTATATCTACAGGGCATTCCTCTGAAATCCATACTGCAAGGCGGGGCAGGCATTAACCTGAGCGATAATTATGATAAACTATACTTAAAATATCATCTAAAAGGAGGTGGTGCCTGGGCGTGGGGATATGGATAACCTTACACATTTCATCCGCTTTTTAAGTTATCCGAGGAGAGAAACAACCATGAAAAGAACCCTTTGGGTTGTATGTATCCTGGTTCTGGCCAGCCTGATCCTCAGCGCTTGCGCGCCGGCGGCGACCACAACAAAGAAAATCCGAGTCGCCACGGATGCCACCTGGCCCCCCTTCGAGACCGTCGATGAGGCGAGTAAAGAGATCGTCGGCCTGGATATCGACCTGATGAAAGCCATCGCCGCGAAACAAGGGTTAGAAGTAGAATTTGTCAACGTTAGCTGGGACCCCCTCCTGGCTGGCATGGCCCAATGCCAATATGACGCGGCGATCTCGGCAATGACCATTACCGAAGAACGCAAAGCGTCGATGCTCTTTTCTGACCCCTACTTCTCCGCTGGCCAGATCGTCTCGGTAAAAGCCGATAATACCGAAATCCAAAGCAATGACAACCTGTCTGGTAAAACGGTTGGCGCCCAGATCGGCACCACCGGAGCTATCGAAACCGAGAAAATCCAGGGCGCGGAGCTGCGTACCTACGATACCATTGACCTTGCTTTTCAGGACCTGATCAACGGACAGATCGACGCAGTGATTGCCGATAACCCCGTGGCCCTGGGATATATCGGCAAGAACCCGGACAAACTGAAAGCAGTGGGCACCACCTTTACGGACGAACAGTATGGGATCGCGGTTTGCAACAAGAACAATGAGCTGCTGCAAGAAATCAATACCGGGTTGGCCGCGGTGAAGGGCGATGGCCTGATCGATCAACTGACCGAGAAGTGGATTTTGGCAGGTCAATAAGCGAACCTCAACCTGTTTGAAATGAGCTCGCCGGACCCTGTTGACCCAGGATCCGGCGAGATCGTTTAACCTCCCGGATCCAGGATTCTTTAATGACATCTTTATGGACTTCTGAGATCAAAAAATCTAATCTGATAATGAGGCCGCTGCCTTGCCCAGGCCTTTATTTTTTTGCATGGGAACTGGATAGGCTCCAAGCGACTGACCCGGATGGGCCAGCCGTGATGGTTGGATCCGGCCAAACCGGGGGCAAGCTTCGATATCATTCAATATACATGGGAAAAGCATTATGAGCCTACGCCGCAAGTTTTTGGTGTTGTTCATTTCTACCCTGGCCGGCCTGGTTGTTGTGCTGGCCATATGCAGCGGGTTGATTATGGAAAGCAGCTTCTCTGCTCTGGAAGAAGAGGACATGCGCCAGAATGTGTCCCGTGCGCAGGAAGCACTGTGGAAATCGGTGAACGAGATCGAGCAATCTGCGGCCGATTATTCGTACTGGGACAGCATGTACGCTTATGCCGCCGGTGAAGACCCTGAGTTTGTCGAAACCGAGCTGGGTTCTTCAGTATTAATCCGGCTGGGGATCAGCCAGGCGTTTGCGATCAACCAGGATGGGGAGGTGCTGTTTCGCAAGGCCGTGGACTTGCAGTCCGGCCAGGATACTGACTTTCCCGAAGGGCTGGACAGCCTGCTGGCCCCGGGCAGCGCATTCCTCAAGCGCATCGAGGCAGATGGGGGCGCGTCGGGTATTCTGGTGCTCCCCGGCGGCCCGCTGCTGATCAGCGCCCAGCCGATCCTGACCAGCGAAGGAAAGGGTCCCGGCCGCGGGTTCCTGTTTATGGCAGCCTGGCTGGATAAAGGAATGGTCGAGCACCTCGAAGGCATAACCCGCCTGGAGCTTCAAATCGAACAGGTAAACAACCCTGACCTGGCCGGGGATTTTTCCCGAGCCAATCAGGAGCTAAAACAACCCGAAGACATCCGGGTCCGGCCGCTCAACCAGGAGACGGTCGCGGGGTATATCCGCATCGACGACCTGCTTGGAAAACCAGGCCTGTTATTGAGGGTCGTGCTGCCCCGTTCCATTTACCTGCAGGGGCGGGCCAACCTGATATACCTCATCCTTACCCTGCTGATTGCCGGGGTGGTCTTTGGGGTGGTAGTTACTATGATGATCTCCCGCCAGGTGATCCAACGGGTAACCCGGTTGAGCGGCATCGCGGAGCGTATCTCGCTCGGTGAAGTGGAGATTGACATGCCGGCCACCAGCTCTGCGGATGAGATCGGCGGGCTAGAGCGATCTTTTGCGCGCATCAGCCAGTATATATCCGAAGCAGCCGGAGCCGCCCGCAGCCTGGCCAGCGGAGACCTGAGGGTCGGCTTCTCCCCTCGCGCAGAAGTGGATGAGCTGGGTCATGCGCTGGTGCGTATGATCGCCAACCTGCGCGAGATCCTGCAAAACCTTTCCAGGAAAGGAGACCAGGTGCGCGGGGCTACTCGCGATCTGCACCAAATTGCGGCCCAGACCGGAGAAGCCACACACCAGGTTGCCCTGACCCTCCAGCAGATCTCTACCGGGATCAACCAGCAAAGCGAATCGACATCGCAGACGGCCTGCGCCGTGGACCAGATGACCAAAGGCATCCAGGAGATCGTCCAGGGAGCCAACCGGCAGAACCAGGCGGTTGAAAACGTGTCCAAATGGACGGTCGAAATCAATACGGGCATCCAGCTGGTCAGCCAAAGCGCCCGGGACCTGGAGGCCAGCTCGTCAGCCGCGACACAGGCCGCTCAAAATGGCTCGCAAACCGTATCCGAGACGATCCAGGGAATGGAGCGCATCCGCGCCCAAATGGGGATCACGGCGGCCAGGATCCAGGAGATGGGGCGCCAATCCGACCAGATCGGCACGATCGTCGAGACCATCGGCCAGATCGCAGGCCAGACCAACTTGCTGGCGCTCAACGCCGCCATCGAGGCGGCGCGGGCCAGTGGGAAGACTTCACAGATCACCCAACAGCTCCTGCAGAACCAACTGGTCGCGGTTGCCGCTCTGCTGGCGGAGATCGACCTGCGCAGTGAGGGAAGGCTGGATAACGCGGATATGGCGGAGATCGCCGGGCGGGCGCGGGTGGACACGGTTTTGATCAGCGATACGGATGGGGTGATCATGCTGTGCAATGAAACCGGACTCCTGGGCTACCGTTTTTCGGAAGACCCACGCGAGCAGTCCAGCGCATTCCGCCCCCTGCTGCAGCGCAATGACGGCATGGTTACGCAGCCCATCCAGCCGCGCTCTAAAGACGGCATGCCGTATATGTGGGTAGGCGTTTCCCGGCACCGGCAGCCGGGGATCATCCAGGCGGGAATGACGGCCAACGCGGTGGAGCGGAATGCTACCTTTGCACTGGGTTTTGCAGTCGTTGCGGACGAAGTCCGCAAGCTGGCCGATCAGGCCGGGAAGGCTGCCAAGGAAATCGATGCGTTGATCCGCGCAATCCAGGGAGCGGCTTCCGAGGCTGTTTCGGCCATGCAAGACAGCAGCCGTGAGATCGAAAACGGGGTTGGCGCTGCCCACCAGGCCGGCGAGGTACTCGGCAGCCTGCTACAGACCGCTCAAGGCGTCTACCGGCAAGCAGAACAGGTTTCCAATGCAGCCGGACGCATGCAGGGATCGGCCCAGTCCCTGGTGGGAGCTGTGCAGATTGTATCGACAGTGGTCGATGAAAATGTACGCGCGACCCACCAAATGGACGCCTCGGCAGCCGAAGTATCTCATGCGATGGAAAACATCGCCAGCATCAGCCAGCAAAACAGCGCCGCGGTAGAAGAGGTGACAGCCGCGACCGGAGAGATGGCCCACCAATCCAATGAAGTTGCCGCTGCTGTAAAAGAACTAACCGCCATGGCCGAAGGGCTGCAGGCGATCATCCACCAATTCCACCTGTGATGACTGTTCAATCCGGCGGCTTGCACCCGACCCATTACCACATATGATATAATTTCGGATAGAACCAGTCCTTGAAATTTCTGGTGTGGAGGGTTGGATGGAACACTCGGTCACTCAATATAAGCGCTGCGTACTGGTTACACTCAAAGGCCGGATTGATTCGATGACCGCCCCGGAAATGGGCAAGATCATTAAATCAATCAACGATGAGGGCCAATATAAAATTGCTCTGGATATGACCGGTGTCGATTTCCTCTCCAGCGCGGGCTGGTGGACGCTGATCAATGCCCAGAAACGCTGCAAGCAGTACAACCGCGGTGAAGTGGTCATGGCCTGCCTGGACGATAAGATCCGCGAATCCATGGACCTGGTTGGGATCCGCAATTATTTCAGATTGTTCGATGACGTTACCACGGCGGTGGCGGCATTCTAGATCAATGATCCATTTTGAGAATTTGTGAGGCGAGAGTTTAGCGATAGTATGGCAAGTACGATTTCATTCCCCGGTCGATTTGAGAGTCTTGTTCAAATCAGCCAATACGTTCTCCAGGCCGCTCGAGAAGCGGGTCTGAACCCCAAGGCTGCCTATGCGGTCGAGCTGGCAGTAGATGAAGCCTGCGCCAATATCATCGACCATGCTTACGGCGGCGAAGATAAAGGTGAGATTGAGTGCTCGTGTATCCCCGAGCCCGGAAACCTGCGGGTGGTGCTGCGCGATCACGGGCGTCCTTTTGATCCTTCCAATACGCCGCAGCTGGATCCGAAAGCGCGCCTGGAAGACTGCTCCTGCGGAGGCGCCGGCCTGGTCCTGATCCGCAACCTGGTAGATGAGGTGCATTATGAATTTTCACCGAGCGAAGGCAACGTTTGTACGCTGGTGAAAGGCAATAACGGAAAAGACAACCACTAAGAAATAACAGGCTTATAAAAACCGGGGAGGCAGATGACTGCCTCCCCGGTTTTTATAAATCCTCTATTTGTGGTTTCCAAGGCTTTCGAGATCGCCCTGGCCCGAAAAATCCTGAGTAAGCTTGGGCTGCCCATAATAGCGGATTCTGCCCTGACCGGAAACATGCACATCCAGGAGTTCTTCCACCCAGACCGTAACATTGCCAGAACCGGAGATGCGCACATTGGTTTTGTCAGACTGCAAGTCCCCGGCGCGGTAGTCACCGCTCCCGCTGATTTCGATATCCTGGGATTCCACCTGGCCCTGCAGATCGAAATTTCCGGAGCCCGAGATTTTAACCGATAGATCGGTAGCTTTTAGGTCATCCACCCGCACATTCCCGGAACCGCTGATGACCACATCCAGGCTGGATACATCCAGGCTGGCCGATTCAACATTCCCTGAGCCGCTCACCTGCACTTTATCCAGGTCTTTTACCGCCAGCAGGAAGCGGATATCATGATCGGTGGAAAAAGAGATGTTATCCCGCATCTTGATCACGAGCCGGTCTCCCTGCATGCGGGTCTCGATATATTCCATGAGGTTATCATCCGCCTCAACGGTCAGCGATTCCTGGTCTGCCTGGGTAATGATCATATCGCCAAAACCCTGCAAAGACACTTCACGCACCCCGCTCACCGGCCGGTCTTCGCTGGCGAGATTGCCCGATCCTTTGACCTGCCTGCCCGGGACAAAACTCACGCAGGCGGACGCGGTAAACAGCAAGATGAAACCTAATACATAAACGTACATTCTAGAGCGCAACATTTTGGCTAACCTCGTTTCTGAAAAGTAGGAATGATACCTTCGTTCCAGAGTATATACGTGGCTGCGCCCTATTTGGTTGCAAACTGGTTAAAATAGCGAGCACTTGGGTGAGGGGGGCACCCAAGCGCTCGCTGGTGATAATATACCACAGTTCACATAAGAAGACAAACAATATTCGGGAATTTTACCTGATTTTTACGCGAGAAATTCTACCCGGCGCCTGATCGCAGGGAATTAAACAGGCTATGGGCGATCCCCGTTGCGCCCATAGCCCAATTGGATTGCAATGGAGGCTTCCCCGTGCCATTCCCACTGCCAGAGGATTGTAACTGAAGCCCCTTGAATAGACAACTAACTACTATAACAGTTATACAACTAATTATGACAAAAGGGAATAGGGAATTTAGCTTTTTTACGCGGAATTTCCGCGGTCTTTGGCCGATTCCGCCAGATTTTTTTCGGACTGCCGGATCGTTCGCAGAAAGTCAGGTGTGTTGAGCGCACGTTCGAGCAAATAGGTAAGGTAATGCTGAAAAAGCGATTCCAGTTCGAGCTGGATCGAAGGCGAGACACGCGCGCGGGAGGCCTCCACGTAACTGCTGCGCTGAAAATGGCGCAGGAAACGCAGCGCGTTTATCGAGACCGGGCGAACATCCGTCTGCCCGGCGCCACAGCGCGGGCAAAGCACTCCCCCCAGAGCGGCTGAAAAATATTGATCCTCCGGGCGGATCTCTGTCTGGCAGTTGGCGCAGTTGAACAACTGCGGACGAAAGCCCAGCAGGTCTAACAGGCGGATCTCATAATAACGGATGGCTAAGAGTGGGTCCGGTTCGGCAGCCACCCGGCCTAACGTATCGGCCAGCAGATGGTAGAGAGAACGGTTCTCGCCCTCTTCATAAGTAAAACGGTCGAGCAGCTCGACCACGTAAGCCGCGTAGCCGGTCTTGAGCAGGTCCTCTCGGATGGGCATGTACATATCGAGAGTCTCAGCCTGGGTCACAATGGGCATCTCTCGTCCACGGGCCAGCATCAGGTTAACCCGGGTAAAAGGTTCCAGGTGGCCGGCCTTGCGCGAGCGCAGCTTGCGCGCGCCTTTGGCGACCGCGCGGATCTTTCCCATCTCGCGCGTGAAGATGACCAGCATCCGGTCGGCTTCTCCCCAATCCGAGTGGCGCAGGACGATGGCTTCAGCGCGAAATGAGCGTTCACGAGAGGGCGGCATGGGATTCCAATTTTTAAGTTTCCTCTTCCACTGCTCCGGAAGAATTCAGCAGATCCGCGGGCAAGAAGGCATCTGGGAGAAGACCGGCTACGGTGGTCTCGCGCAGAACCCGGCCCTGTTCATCGGCGATGATCACCAGGGTGTTCACGCCAAACTCAGCCAGTACCTGGCGGCAGCTCCCGCAGGGGGAGCCGCCCGCATCGGTGACCACAGCAATGGCAGCGAATTCGCGCTCGCCTTCCGAGACGGCCTTGAAAACTGCCACCCGCTCGGCGCAGATGGTGGTCGGATAGGCAGCGTTCTCCACGTTTACACCATCATATACTTTTCCCGAAACAGTCAACAGGGCCGCCCCAACCGGATAATTGGAGTAAGGCGCATAGGCCCAGCGACGAGCGGAACGAGCGACCTGGATCAATTCCTGGCGGGCATCTTCAGTCAGCATCACTTTGTTCAACCTCCATCTCTTCGGTTGGTTGGTGCTTGCGAGCGCGCACTTTACGAATGCGCCGCTTACTCACCTGCTCGACGGTCAGAACCACCCCGTCGGCTTCAATCGATTCGCCCCCGGTCGGAACCCGGCCAATCTCATTATAGATGAAACCTCCCAGGGTATCCGTCGATTCTTTTTCCAGGTGGCTGCCCATAATCTCGTTAAAATCATTCAGGTCGATCCGCCCCAGGAAGAGATATTCATTCGCGTTGACCTGCTGGTAGAGCATTTCTTCGGCCTGGTCGTATTCATCCTGGATCTCTCCGATGATCTCTTCCATGATATCTTCCAGGGTGACAAGACCGGCTACACCGCCGTATTCATCGACCACAATGGCCATATGGATGCGGCGGGTCTGCATCTCGGTCAACAGATCATCTGCCTTTTTGGCTTCAGGGACGAAATAGGCCGGCCGGATCAACTCACGCATACCGGTCAATATCTCATTTTCGGCGCGATGAACACCCAGCAAATCTTTTGCGTACAACAGCCCGATGATATTGTCGACGGTCTCTTCATAAACCGGCACGCGTGAGTGACCAGACTTCGATAAGGCTGAAAAGGCCTCCGCCAGTGTGGCGGTAATATCCAGCGCCAGGATATCGATGCGGGGCACCATGATCTCGCGGGCCAGCGTCTCGCCAAAATGGAAGATGGAATAGATCATCTTCCTTTCTTCTTTTTCCAGGCTGCCCTCGGGCCGCCCCACTTCGACCCAATTTCTCAGGTCATCCTCGGTCATCTCCGAAGCATTATTGGGTTGGGCGGTATACCCCAAGAGAGCCAGCAGCAGGGCAGAGACCGGCGTCAGCAAGAAATCAACCAGGGCGCCCAACGGAGCGAGAGCCAGCGCCCAACTTTCCGGGTTGGGCAGGATACGCCCTTCGAGGGCATATTCCAGCATCAACAACAGGCCGCCGGCTAAAATCAGCACCCCAAACGCAATGGTCACTGCGGTCTGGCCGGTATTGACCAGCGGGAGCAGCCAGCGCTCGGCCAGAAAGAAAACCAGCCCGGAAAAAATAAAGTGGAAGAATACAACCGCAAGCCTGAGGCTGGCGCGCAGGCGGGGACGCGCCAGCAGAGCCAGAGTACGATCTACAGGCCCCTGGTGCTGTTCGCGGAGCATAACCAGGTAGGTAGAGCGGGAATTGAGCAGGCTGGCTCGCACCCCAACCAGGAGGATATCTAACAGGACGACCGCCACTAACAGCAGTCCGGATGCTTCAATCACCTTTCTCCAATTCTAGCAGTGAATTTTCCGCGCCCCCGTTCGTACCCAGGCGGGCCTCATCTTTCAGCACACTGAACGGTTCGAGGGTCACGCCATCTCCCAAAACAACCCCATCCAGATAACAGGCCGGGAGAGAACAGCGGCTGCCCGTGCGGGTATCGCGCAGTACAGCGTTTGGGCCAACTTCGCAGGCTTCTCCCAGGTGGGTATGTCCCCGCAAGTACGTGTTTGGCCAGATAAGCGTATCCCGACCGATCACCACGTCAGTTTCAATAGTGGTGGCTGCCGGATCGATGAGGGTCACCCCTCTTTCCATCCAGGCTGTATTGACCCGCTGGCGCATCACCCGCTCGGCTTCAGCCAGGTGGACGCGGGTATTGACCCCGATCGCCTCCTCGGCGCCCATGGAGACCCCCTGGACGGGCAGCCCGTCCTTGACGGCCAGCTCGACCAGATCGGTAATATAGTATTCGCCCTTAGGTGAGATAGGCACGCGTTCCAGGGTGTCCCACAGCCAATCCGAGCGAATACAATAGACCCCTGCATTCAACTCGCGCAGCGCCAGGATTTCGGGAGAAGCCTGGGCCTCCTCCACAATCGCCTGGACGGAGCCATCTTTGGCGGCGCGCACGACCCGCCCAAACCCATGTGAATCGGCCAGGGTTACAGTACCGATGGTCAGCGGCCCAGCCTGGTTTTTCTGGGTCTCGACCAGGCGCGCCAGTGTATGCGAAGTAAGCAGGGGCATATCCGCGCTGGTTACCAGGACCAGGTCCGTTTTCCCGCGCAGCTGCGGCTCGGCCTGGCGGACGGCGTGGGCAGTTCCAAGCTGCTTTTCCTGAACCACCCAACTTGCCCGCCCCTGGATTGCCTGGCACACGGCGCCGGCGCCGTGCCCGACCACCACGACCGGGAGATCATCCGTCAGAACCGCAGCGATCTCCAGGGCATGCAGGATCATCGGCTTGCCCAGAACCGGGTGCAGAACTTTGGGCAGGGCGGAATGCATGCGCTTTCCCTGACCTGCCGCCAGGATGACAGAGCTGAGCTTCAAGGAAGGCTCCTTTTCGTCATAAAAAAAACAACGAGCCGTGCGCCGTTCATCTGCTCAGCGCAAAGCCCGCTTGTATCAACCGTTTGCCCGAATTCTATCTTTCTGCGTACCCGATGGCTTTTCATTTAGTTTGGCTTACTTAGTATAGCTGGGGCACCTGGATTCGAACCAAGATCCACAGATCCAAAGTCTGGTGTGCTGCCGTTGCACCATGCCCCAAGACTTTGCGATTCTATCATAGCAGGCAGGGATCGACAATAGGTGTAGGAGCGAAGCATTGAGGAGAGAAGATTAGCCAAGGACCGATCTCAATCCGAATGCTGCCCTCTTACGTTTCTTCCCCATCGGGTGTCAGGCCCAAACGGGAAGCCTGATCGTAGGACAGCATATCGGGGTTCGAAAGTCCCCCGGTATCCTTGCCGCTGGCCAGTTTATCCCAGAATGCATTGACATCATCGGTCGTCAAGCGAGCGGTCTCCGTCTTATTAAAGAGTTCTTCCAGGTCTACGGCAAGCTCCTCTGCATGTGGATCGGGGCTGGCCTCGACAGGCAGGGTTTGAACGAGCGGAGGCGGCTCCACGGGTTGGGGTAATTGGGCCTGCTCCAGCTCCTCAGCCGGCGAGGCGGTCACAGCGGACTGCGCCAAAGCCTGCCGGAGATCTTTTTGGGCTGCCAGCAGCTCGTCGACCGCCAGGGCAAGGCGGATGCCGCTGCGCGCTCGCTTGAGCACCACCAGGGCCATGTAGTTTAGCCCGGCCGGGGCGGCCACAAAATCCAGCTCGGGACCGCGCACCAGAACCAGATTGGCGGGGATATCCTGGCTCATCAGACGGCTGACCTTTTCGCTGGCGCTCAGGCTGGCCAACAGGGCGGGCACGATACTGGTCTCGATCGATGGGTCGGGAAAATCGCCTGCCCGAGCAATCATGCGTCCGCGCTCATCCGCCAGGCCAACCGCCAGGGCATTCAATGATTGGCGGACGCTGGCCAGGATATCGGGCAAGTTTACAGTTTGTACTTCCGGAGAAGCGGTGGCGGGCTGCACAACCAGGGGGTCGGTCGAAGGTGGGCGTTGGATATCCAACAGGCGTTCGACTGTGGCGAGGAATTCGCTCATCACCAGGGGTTTGGGCATAAACATATCCGCCCCAACCCGCATAGCCTGATCCTTGAGGGATGGGTCGTTCAACCCGCTGATCTGGATGACGTGCATTTTCTTGTTGCGGGACCTGAGCTTGCGGGTCAGTTCAAGACCCGAAATGCCAGGCAGGCGCACATCGATGACCAGCAGGTCAAACGCCTGGCGGGTAATTTCCAGGATGGCCTCTTCCGCGGAGGGTACAACGGTAGACTTTAGCTCCGCGTCCAGTGTGCTCAGGGCAGCCTGCAGCAGCCGGGCAATTTCTTTGGTGTCGTCGACGATCAGGACCCGTTTTGCGCTCATGTAATAATTATACCTGGAATAAAGGGGCTGTCACACATACATAAATGTAAAGACACGGACGCAGGTGGAATGGCCCGACCCAGATCTACCCATCCACCTGCGTCCGTGCCTACTTATGCCACGCGGTGACAGGCAACCCAGTGACCGCTGGAAACCTCTTGAAAAACTGGCTCGACCTGGCTGCAAACATCCATGACTACCGGGCAGCGCGGATGGAACCGGCACCCGGTCGGCGGGCGCAGCGGACTGGGCACATCGCCCTTCAAAATAATCCGCTCGCGCTTGATGCGTGGATCGGCAATCGGGATGGCGCTCATCAAAGCCTGGGTATAGGGATGCAGTGGATTGCGGAAGAGTTCTTCGCGGCCGGCCATCTCCACCATCTTGCCGAGGTACATGACGGCTACCCGATCGCTGATGTGTTCCACCACCGACAGGTTGTGGGCAATAAACAGGTAGGTCAAACCAAATTCATGCTGCAAATCTCTCAAGATATTCAGCACCTGCGATTGGATGGAGACATCCAGGGCCGATACCGGTTCGTCACAAACGATAAAACGCGGCCTCAGCGCCAGAGCGCGGGCGATCCCAATACGCTGTCTTTGGCCGCCCGAAAATTCGTGCGGGTAGCGGCGGGCATGATAATCTTCCAACCCAACCTTTTTCAACATCGCAATAGCGGTATCAAAACGATCCTTGGGATTGCCGATGCCATGGATCTTCAACCCTTCCATGACGCTATCCCCAATTGGCATACGCGGGTCCAGGGAAGCATACGGATCCTGGAAGATGATCTGCATATTGCGCCGCATGGCTTTCAACGCCGGGCCTTTGAGGGAAAATACTTCCTGGCCATCTAACAATACCTGACCATCCGTGGGCTCGGTCAGGCGCAGCATGGTGCGGCCCACAGTGGTCTTGCCGCAGCCCGACTCACCTACTAAGCCAAGCGTTTCGCCTTCTTTTACATAAAAGCTGACGTCGTCGACAGCCTGGACCCAGGCCATCACCCGCTGCAGGATCCCGCCGCGCACAGGAAAATATTTTTTCAGGTTTTTTACCTGGATGAAATCGGGTTTCCCCACCCCGGTCGACTGTACCGTTTCCTTTACTGACAACGTGTCATTCATACTTCTCTCCCAAAATTACACTACCCACTGCTCACACTGATATGGACGGACCGTGACCATCGTGATCTACATAGATCCAGCAGCGCACCTTATGACCCGGAACTACCTCGACCAGCTCGGGCTCCTTTTCGGTGCACAGCTTGCATTTTAGATCCACGCGAGTACGGCAGCGCGGCGCGAAACGGCAGCCGGCCGGCAGATTGACCAAATTGGGGACGGATCCCGGGATCACATCGAGCATCTCGCGCACTTCGCCCAAGACCGGGATCGAACCGATCAGCCCCTGGGTGTATGGATGGAGCGGTTTATCGAACAGGGTCTGCACATCGGTCTGCTCCACAATCCGTCCGGCATACATCACGGCCACCCGGTCGGCCATCTCGGCGATGACCCCCAGGTCATGCGTGATCAGGATCACCGAGGTGCCCATCCGCTCGCGCAGACCGCGCATCAGGTCAAGGATCTGGGCCTGGATCGTCACATCCAGGGCTGTGGTAGGCTCGTCGGCGATCAACAACTGGGGGTTTAGCGCCAGGGCCATGGCAATCATGACACGCTGCGCCTGTCCGCCAGACATTTCGTGCGGGAAAGCATGCGCTTTGCGCTCCGCATCCGGGATCCCCACCAGGCGGAGGAGATCCACGGAACGCTCCCAGGCCTCTTCCTTTTTGACATTCTGGTGGATTTGCAGCACTTCCGCCACCTGGTGGCCCACTTTGTAAACCGGGTTGAGACTGGACTGCGGCTGCTGGAAGATCATCGAGATCCGGTTGCCGCGCATTTTAACCATCTCATCTTCGGACAGCTTGAGCAGGTCCTTGCCCTCGAAAAGCACCTGTCCATCGACAATTTTGCCCGGCACACCCACCAGGCGCAGGATCGAGAACGAGGTGACGCTCTTACCGCATCCCGATTCGCCGACCAGACCCAGAACTTCCCCAGGCCGGACGCTAAAATCAACCCCGTCGACGGCTTTGACCACGCCATCATCCGTAAAGAAATAGGTTTTAAGATTACGCACTTCAAGCAAAGGTTGGTTGTCAGAAACAGTCATGTTGCGGTTTCCATGTAGAATCAAGTTTGCGCTCAGGTGTAGGCCACTTGAGCCATCTGGCAATCATCATACGCGAAATGCTTCGCCCAATCCCGTTGAAATTGCCTTGCACCTGGGCATTTATAATTCGCAATTGTGTATCGCGTATTATACACTTGTGTTTCATTATATAATATATAAAGTTATAACCGAATCAGGGTATAAACGGATTCTTTCAACGGATCGCAGATTGGAAGTTGTGGTTTACCCAACTATGGCTGGTCCCAAAATGCTCATCCCGAGGCTGTGCTTACAACCCCGCCAAATATTGACTACCAGAATAGGTTATGCTATAAGTATTGATTACCTGGGAATATCCTTGTTCCGTTTTTCCTGAACGGGATTTCGCCTCGAAAGGAGGTGACCACCGAGCGCCTATAAAGCAATCTATAACCATAGATATCTTTGAAACCAATCCCCATTTTTACACTATTAAATCCTTGGAGGAGGAAAAGCATGAAGCAAAATAGACTTCTGCAGATCGTGGGTCTGGTTGTTGTGATAGGCATGGTATTATCTGCCTGCCAGCCCCAAACTGCTACACCAGCAGTAGTAGCCACTGAGGCAGAGGCTGCTCCCACTGAAGCACCAGCAGCACCAACCGAAGCCCCCGCTGTTGAACAACCAACCGAAGCAGCACCCACCGAAGAAGCACCCGCTGCGACCACCCGGACCGGCGGCTGGCTGGATCAGATCGTTTTCTCGGCCGTTCCTGAGGCCGAGCCGGCCGTAGCTCAGCTCCAGGCAGGCGCGCTCGATCTGTACACAGCCACCATCGATAAGGCTGATGTGTTCGATACCGTCAGCTCCGACCCGAACCTGGCTTATGCATTCACCTACGGTTCCTCGAACCAGATGCTCCTCAACACGGTCGAGTGCACGGATGGCAGCCTGAACCCCTTCACAAACGCCAAAATCCGCGAAGCCATGAACTGGGCCTTGGACCGCAATTACGTCGTCCAGGAGATCTTCGGTGGTCTGGCCAAGCCAAAGTTTAACCCCTTCACGACCGCCTTCCCCGATTATGCCCGCTACGCCGACCTGTTCAGCGCCATCGAGACCAAATACGCCTACGACCTGGAGAAAGCCCGGGCCGTTGTCGATGAAGAAATGCCCAACATGGGCGCCGAAAAGGGCGCTGACGGCAAATGGGCGGTTGACGGCGAGCCCGTGACCCTCATCGGCCTGATCCGCACCGAAGACAAGCGCCTGGAGATCGGCAACTACTTCGCCAACCAGATGGAGGAATTGGGCTTCACCATCGACCGCCAGGAAAAGACCCGCTCAGAGGCGGCTCCCATCTGGCAGGGCGATCCGGAACCCTGCGCGTTCCACTGGTACACCGCCGGCTGGATCTCCCCGCAGATCTACCGCGATGAAGGCCTGAACTTCATTCAGTACAACACCGGCGAACTGCAGGGTCTGCCTGTGATGAATGCCTACCAGCCCTCAACCGAACTCTATGATGCCGGGCAAAAGTTGTACACCAACAGCTTCAGCACCCTGGATGAGCGGCGCGAGCTGTTCGCCACAGCGTTACCCCTCTCCATGACCGAATCCTGGTGGGGTGTGTGGGTGAATGACACGATCTCCTTCGAGGCCTATGACGCCACGATGGAAGGCGCGTCTGACCTGGCGGCCGGGTTTGGCCTGGGCCAGCTCTTCCCCTATACCTTCCGCTACAAGGACCAGGAAGGCGGCACCGCTAATGTGGCCAATTCCGCCATTATCGTGGATGCCTGGAACCCGATCGCCGGCTCCAACTGGGTCGACGACAGCGCTGTGCGTAACACGGGCGTCGATTATGGTGTGATCTACAACCCCTACACCGGCCTGATCATGAACAAACTGGTCGAGAGCGCCCAACTGGTGGCTCAGGAAGGCCTGCCCATCGCCGAGCCGCAGAGCGACTGGATTACCCTGAGTTTCGAGTCCGAGATCCCGGTCCCGGATGACGCCTGGGCGGATTGGGACGCTGAAAACCAGGTCTTCATCACCGCCGCCGAGAGAGCCGCCGCCGATCCCGAGTATGCTCAGACGGCCAAGACCAAACTGACCGTTACGTTTATCCCCGAGCTGTTTGATACGACCTGGCACGACGGCAGCCCGTTCTCCCCGGCCGATATGGTCTTCAACATGATCATGGCCTTCGACCCCGGGAAAGAGGCGAGCCCGATCTTCGACGAATCGCTGGCCAACACCGTGGCCACCTACCTGACCCACTTCAAGGGCCTCAAAATCGTCTCGACCGACCCGTTAACCATCGAGACCTACGACGACCAGTTCGCCCTGGATGCCGAGAACAACGTCTTCGGTAGAGACTGGTACCCGAACGTTTACGGTCCTTCTGGCTTCGCGGGCGGCATGCTGGCCTGGCACAACCTGGCTCCGGCTTACCAGGCCGAGGTGGATGGCAAGATGGCCTTCTCGAAGGACAAATCCACCGCCAAAGAGATCGACTACACCAGTCAGGTCTCCGGCCCAACCCTGGCCGTCGAGATGGAGTACGTGGATCAGTTCATCACCGACCAGTACATCCCCTTCGCACCCACCCTGGGTGAGTATCTCACCGCGGACGAAGCTGTGGCGCGCTACAACAACCTCAAGGCCTGGTATGAAGAGCACGGGCACATCGTGCTGGGCACCGGTCCGTACTTTGTCGACCAGGTCTTCCCGGTGGAAGGCTCGATCACGGTCTCGCGCTACGAGGATTACATCTTCCCGTCCGACCAGTTCGCCGGCTTTGGCGAGCCCAAGCTGGTGACTTTATCGGTGGAAGGCCCGACCACGCTGACCGCCGGTGACGAAGCCACCTTCGACGTCTTCATCACCTTCAATGACGAGCCCTACGCGTCCGCGGACCTTGACAATGTGGCTTACACGCTGTTCAATGCCAATGGCGATATCGTTGCCACTGGCCCCGCCGAGCTGGTTGAGGAAGGCCAATACGCGGTCAACCTCGGCTCGGACATCACCTCCCAGCTGGATGCCGGCACGGCCAAACTGACCGTCGCAGCCGCCTCCAAGTTGGTCAGTCTCCCGGCCTTTGAAACCACTCAATTTGTGGTCACGAAGTAATGGAGATATGAGGATCTATTAGTAGCTTAGTTGTTCGATCGATAGGGGCGGGTTCTCCGCCCCTATCGAATACTTTTATTTATAGGAAAGGGAGAGTGGAGAATATGGCCGAGATAACCTCACCCCTATCTGCCCCAGCTGGCCAAGAGTTGAAATCAAAAAAAGCGTCAGACAGCACCCTGGCGCGCGTGGCCAGATACACTGGTATCCGGCTGATTACCCTTGTAATTACCGTCGTGATCGGTCTTTACCTGACCATCCTCATCGCCAATATGGGCGGTTACGTGGATACGATCCGGCGGGCCCAGATCCGCGAGGATGTCAACGCCCGTATCGCAGGCAATCCGGCCTATCGCGGCCTGAGCATAGAAGCGCGCCAAAAAGTTGTCCAGGATGAGATCCAGAGCAAGGTGAGCGCCCTGGGATTGGACCGGCCGTTTATCGTGCGCAGCTTCAATTTCCTCGCGGATGCTATTACGCTCAACCTTGGGCGGGCTTTCCACATGGCCAGCAACTCCGGAGCTAACCAGGTGCGCCTGATCATCCTGGAACGGCTGCCACCTACCCTGCTGCTTTTTGGAGTATCGGATATCATACTTTTCTTTGCCGCCCTGTTCTTCGCCCTGGGGCTGTCCAGAAGGTATGGCAGTTTCTTCGATAAACTGAGTGTGGGTTTGACGCCGCTTTCTTCGGCGCCAGGCTGGTTCTATGGGATCTTTCTCATTTTGCTGTTTGCCTCGATCTGGAAAGTACTGCCGTTTGGTGGAATGGTCGATTCCCCGCCGCCGCCTTCGACCGTAGGTTATATCCTCAGCTTAGCCAAGCATATGATATTGCCGGTTATGGCCTACACCCTCAGCCAGATATTCCTGAGCATCTTTACCTGGCGCACCTTTTTCCTCATTTATTCCAGTGAGGATTACGTTGAAATGGCCAAAGCCAAGGGCTTACCCGACAATGATATCCAGAATAAGTACATCCTGCGGCCTACCCTGCCCACCATTATTACCAGCTTCGCGCTGTTGATGATCTATACCTGGGTCGGCGCACCCATTTTTGAGACCATCTTCAACTGGCCAGGTTTGGGGCGAGCCCTCTACCAGGCGGTTGGTTTGTTCGACACCCCGGTGATTATTGGTGAGACGGTCATCTTTTCCTATCTGCTGGCCATCACAGTCTTCCTGCTGGACTTCGTTTATGCTCTCGTGGACCCGCGTGTAAAGATAGGCGGGGAAGGCGGAAAAGTATGAATTTAAAATCCATCAAAGAGATCTTTCGCTACCCTACCGTGATCGCGGGCAGCATCATCATCGCTATCCTGATCGGGATTGCGGTTTATGCTGTGATCTCAATCCCTTATGATAAAGCCATCACGCTCTGGCGCGGTAGCGAAGCAGATTGGTATAAAAACCCCAAAAATGCCGGCCCGGTCTGGTACAACTGGTTCCGAAAAGACAAACTCCCTGAAACCATAGACCTGATCAGCGACAGCGAGACGGTCACCCGGGAAGTCAAGGATGCAGGCGATGGCAGGGTGATCATCTTTACCATGCCGATCACCTATGATTACGACGGTTTCCCGGACGATATGGCGCTTTATTTCAAGTCCACTTATGAAGAAAAACCGCCATTCATCGGCCTGTCCTGGATCGGACCGGATGGCGAGGAAACCCGGCTGAACAATTTCGAGATCAAAAATAGATTTACGTACCGGCTCGACCAGGACCGGAAAATAACCCGCAAATTGGGCGGGAGGGTCGCATCGGTCGGGTTGTTTGCCAATCCGAAGGATAAGGATTCCAAAACCCCCATCCACGGAGATTACAAACTAAAGATCGAAGCGGTCACCTTCGATAAATCGTCCGACCTTACCGCCGAATGGGTGATCTACGGGAAGCTGGCGGGCTGGGCAGGGACGGATCACCTGCGCCGCGATCTGGGGATCGCGCTGTTATGGGGTACACCCATCGCCCTGGCCTTCGGCCTGTTGGCAGCGGTCGGCACCTCGCTCACCCAAATGATCATCGCTGCGTTCAGCGCCTGGTTCGGCGGCTGGGTGGATACACTCCTGCAGCGGATCACCGAGATCAACCTGGTGCTGCCTTTCCTCCCCATCCTGATCATGATCGGGACGTTCTATTCAAGAAGCATCTTCGTCATCTTAAGCGCCGTGATCCTCCTGAGCCTGTTTGGCCAGGGGGTCAAAACTTTCCGCGCGGTCCTTTTGCAGGTTAAAGAATCAGCTTATATCGAGGCAGCACGGTCTTACGGCGCGAGCAGCGGGCGGATCATTTTCTCTTACATGATCCCGCGCTTGATCCCGCTGCTGATCCCGCAGTTTATCGTTCTAATCCCTTCGTACGTTTTCCTGGAAGCCTCGCTGGCCATCTTGGGACTGGGCGATCCAACTCTGCCCACCTGGGGAAAAATTATTCAGGACGCCGAATCGCAAGGTGCCCTGTACCAGGGCTGGTATTATTGGGTGCTTGAACCATCCGTTCTTTTGATGATCACCGGGCTGGCATTTTCCGTCATCGGATATGCCCTGGATCGCGTTTTCAATCCAAGGCTAAGAGGGCAATAATGACCATGCAAACCGAAAAACTACTGCGCATCGAAAACCTGGTCCTGCACTTTAAGACCTCCAAAGGCAGCGTGCGCGCGGTCGATGACGTCAATTTCGATCTAGATTTCAACGAGGCGGTGGTTATCCTGGGTGAGTCGGGGTGTGGAAAAAGCTCGTTGGCCAAAGCCATCCTGCGCCTGCTCCCCAGGAACATACAGAAATATTCGGGGAAGGTTTACCTCAAAGGCGTGGATGTGATGAAGTACGCGGATGAGGAATTTCGCAAGAACGTGCGCTGGGTTGAGATGTCACTCGTCCCGCAGGCTGCCATGAACTCACTCAACCCGGTGCTCAAGGTCGGCGAACAGGTCTCCGAGCCAATGCTGATCCACGGCGGTGTCGGGAAAGATGAGGCCATGGCCCAGGCTAAAAAGATGTTCCAGCACGTAGGCGTGCCCGAGGAATTCCTCCACCGCTACGCCTTCGAGCTGAGCGGGGGGATGCGCCAGCGCGCAGCGATTGCTATGGCCCTGGTGACCGCCCCCGACCTGATCATCCTCGACGAACCCACCTCGGCGTTGGATGTACTGACCCAGGCGAACATCTTCAATGTGTTGAAGCGGATCAAACACGAACTCCAGATGAGCTTCATTTTGATCACGCATGATATCGCCACCTCGAGCGAACTGGCCGATACCGTGGCGGTGATGTATGCCGGGCAAATCGTGGAAGTGGGTGACGCGGAACGCTTTTTCAAGCAGCCGCTGCACCCCTATTCTTACAAATTAATGAAAAGTGTGCCCCGCCTGCGCGGCACCGAAGAGCCTGAGTTTATCGCCGGCCAACCTCCCAGCCTGCTGAACCCACCCACCGGCTGCCGGTTCAAAGACCGCTGCCCCAAACGGTTTGATAAATGCGAACAAGAACCGCCGGTATTCATGCAAGACGGCCGCTCCGTTAAATGTTGGTTGTATGCTTAGAGATGGGAGACGATCAATGGCCAATGTAGAAGACAACATCAAAGACGTTACACAAGAAATTCCTGTGGATGCCAGCACCCTCGAAAATGTCACTTTGGAAGGGCCCCTGGAAGCCGAGAGCGACAAAGGCAAGCCCAACGAGGATGTGCTCATGTCGGTGCAAGACCTGCATGTGTGGTTCGAGCTGCGCCGGTTTGGATTCGGGCACGCCGGGTACGTCCACGCCGTGGACGGGGTCAATTTTGACCTGCACAACGGGGAAGCCATCGCGATCGTTGGCGAGAGCGGTTGTGGAAAATCCAGTTTGATGAAGACCATCCTGGGGTTATACCGGCCGATCAAAGGCCAGATCGTGTTCCAGGGCAAGAGCCTCAATGACATGACCACCCGGGAATTAAAGTGGTACCGTTCGCAGGTCGGTTATATCCAACAGGATCCCTACGGTGCGATGGCTCCATTTATGAACGTGGAGCGCATCCTTGAAGAACCCATGCTGATCAACGGCGTCAGGGATAAGAACGAGCGCATGGCGCGCATCCGGCAGGCCATGACGGAGGTCAAGATGACCCCCGTGGAAGATTTTCTACCCAAGTTCCCGCACCTGTTGAGCGGGGGGCAGCAGCAGCGCATCGTGATCGCCCGGGCAATGATCTTGAACCCCAAGATGCTCGTGGCCGACGAACCGGTGTCCATGTTGGATGCATCCGTGCGGGTGGAGATCCTGAAGTTGTTGTTCAGCCTGCAGAAAAAGCATAACCTGGCCGTAATCTACATCACGCACGACCTCTCCACGGTGCGCTATTTCTCCAGGCGGATCTTTGTGATGTACGCGGGAAACGCGGTAGAGAAAGCCAGGACGGATGACCTGCTGCGCAACCCTGGTCACCCCTATACCACCGCCCTGCTTTCGGGCACTTCGGAGCCGGATGCGAACAACGCCAAGACTTTCAAAGTCGTTCCCCCCGGTGAACCGCCAAACCTGATCAAACCGCCCGCGGGCTGCCGCTACCATCCACGCTGCCCGTATATGATCAAGGGTCTTTGCGACGAACAGGTCCCGCCGGACTTCCAACTCGAACCCGAGCACCTGGTGGCCTGCTGGCTGCATAAATGATTAACTGGTCACCGCAGGTCTTTGTTGGTTTGGGTTTTGTGCTGCTGGTTATCGGGGTGATGCTGCCCTTGCTGATGATCTTACAGGTGATCCCGTCGACGTTCTTTTTAAATTTCTTTGCGTATGGCTCGTCGTTCCTGGGATTGATCTTTGGGATTATCGGTACGGTCCAATTGACCATTCGAAGAAGGAAGTAAACAGTACAGCGGCAAAAGATACCAGACACCGGGTGTTTTCGAAAACACCCGGTGTCTGCATAGCAAAGGGGGTTCAGTCCACTCACGACTGCGGGCAGCCGGTCCCGTAATTTATTGCCTCCAGGTTCCACAGGCTGGAACGAGAACTGGGATCCAGAGTATACCCACATAAATCGAGGCGTGTCGCGGCAGCTTTGAGGTGAGTGTAAAGAGGGATTACGGGAAGGTCTGCCGCGAAAATAGCCTGAGCCTGGCGCTGGTTGTCCAGGGCAGCTTGCGAGCCGGGCAGCGCATGCAGGGCAGCCTGGCAAGCCGCATCGAACTCCTCGCTGGTATAGCCGGAAACGTTGGTGCCGATCCACTGGTTTTGGGCAGTGGGGATCCTGCCGCTTTCAAACAAGTTGCATTGGGGCAGGAGACTGCTCTCCCAGGTAAACTGGACCAGGTCAAAAGCCCGTCCAAAGACCTGGCCGGCGGGTCCAGCGGCGAAGAGATCTCCCGGGTTGCGGTGCTGCAGATTTACCTGGATTCCGCAGCCACCCAACGAACTAACCAGGATTTCGCTGCTCTGCTTGCGCTGGGCGGCCCCGGTGGTCCAATAGGTGACCGTCAGAGGCGTACCGTCTGGGACATTGGTGATCCCCTGGGCCGTGCGCGGCGTGGCCGGGTTCCCATCTGTATCCTTCCACCCGGTCTCATCCAGCAGCGCGGACCCGGCGGTCGGGTCATAAGCATAAGCTGGGGCATCCGCGGCATAAAGAGGATGCTCGGGCGGCAGATAAGTCAGCGGGATCTGCGCGCGGTCCAGGAAGATATCATGGTTGACTCTCGGGCGGTCCAGGCACAGGGCAAACGCCTGGCGGGTGCGCGCATCGCCAAAGATATCCATCCGATCCCCGGAGGCCGGGTTATAGCCATCGTCATAAGAAGCGGGGCGGACACCAAAATCCAGGTGCTCCCATTCCGGCCCGTTCGAGAAAACCGGCTGGATGGCCTTATTCAGACCGAGCTCAACCAGCTGGCGGATACGCTCGTCAAGGAATGTGGTCTGGTCGAGGATATCGCACTCGCCGGCCTGCAAGGAGGCAATATTGGCATCGCTGTTATCCCCCAGGAAACGGAAAACCAGGTTGTCAAAATAAGGCAAACCTTCCGCGGCGCGGAAGTAGTTGGGGTTCTTGCGCATGGAAATATGGTCGCCGCTGACCCATTCCACCAGCTCGTAAGGTCCCCACCCGATGGGTTGACGGGTAGACAACTCAGACTGGAGCAGCTCCGTGGGGGTCAGCTCACCCCAGGCATGCTCGGGCAGTGGGATCCAAAAGCGGTCCGCGAACAACAGGTCGACAAAACCGGGTTTCCCTACCCACTGGGTGGTCTGGTCATCCGGAGCCTCGTAAGAGGTTGTGCGGTCGATGTAATATTTCGATGCCGGGGTATCCGCTGAAGCCGCCAGGTTATAGGAGAACAGCGAATCCTGGGCGGTCAGCGGCTGGCCGTCGGACCATTTCAGGTCGGGCAGCAGCTTGAAGGTGACCGACATCTGGTCCATCTGGATGGGAGCCTGGCCATCGGAAACAATAGCGCAATCGGCTGAGCTGCAGCCGCTGGGATAAACCTTTACACCCTCGGCAAGGGTAACCAGGTTGCCCTCTGCGTCGATGACTTCATCTCCCGGGAGGATCTCCACCGGGCTGAGGCTGGCATCGCCATCCGCGAAACTGGGGAGCTTTTGCAGGATTACCGGCTGGGAGGCGTATCCGTGGTGATCCACCGGTCCATCGAAAAGGGCCTCCAGTACGCTCCACATGGCAGTCGAAGTGCTGCCGTATGGGTAAAGGGTTTGTGGTTCAACGCCCAGGCAAACATTCAGGGTGCGGGGAGGAGGGGCGGTGGCGGTCGGTGTGGCCGGCGGCGGTAGGGTCGGACTGGAGACGATTGGGGGGGTTGGAGAAAGCTGGACTGGTTTGCAGGCTGCGAGAAGCAGGACAGAAAATGCCAGGACAGCGAAACAAAAAGAAGACTGCCAGGAGTGAATTTTTCGCATGGGGGTAATTATAAAGGATAAGGCGGCCCGGTGGGGCCGCCTTATCTGGTTCGGATCGAATTGTATGTTACTCGACGATATCCCACTTTTCGTAGTGGTCATAACCGGTGATCGAGTCGATATCCTGGACCCGCGGCTGGACCAGCACGTAGCTCTTGTACCAGTACAGCGGAGCCACGACAGCTTCATCGATGACGAAGATCTGCTCGGCCTGGGCGTAGAGGTCCATCCGCTTGACCGGGTCGGTTTCCGTGGCTGCCTGGTTCACAAGTTCCATGAACGCGTCGAATTTCGCGCCTTCGCGCCATTCCGTGACATCCACGTATGCGCCGTCGGTCTCATTGAAGACCCCAAACACTTCGCGCAGGAAGTTATTGGCATCCGGATAGTCCTGGACCCAGGAGCTGCGGTAGATGTTCTCTTTGCCTTCCTTGCGTGCCCCGTAATACACCTTCGTCTCCTGGTTGGTCAGCTGGACGGTAACCCCCAGCACGTCCTTCCACATTTGCTGGATGGCCTCAGCGCGTTTCTTGTGGCTTTCGCTGGTGTTGAACATCAGCACGAGCTGCAGGTCTTCCGCCTTGAGGTTCTTCTCGGCCAGGTACTCGTCCATGAGCTGCCTGGCTTGATCGGGATCATACCTGACACCCAGATCGGGATACTTATCCAGTTTCGGAGCGCCAGCCGCGCCTGGATGGCTGAACCAATACGCAACTTCCCCGCTTTTGCTCACATTGTCGACCAGGGACTGGCGGTCGATGGCCAGCGAGAGAGCCAGGCGAACGCGGGCATCATCCGTGGGAGCCAATGCGGTATTGAAAGTATAGAACTCGGTCCCAATGGTATAGCTGTTGCCAAGCTGTTCCGAAAAAGCGGGGTCGGCCAGGATGCGGTCGAGATCGCCGGATGGTACACCGGTCACATCCATATTGCCGGCTTCATATTCGGCCAGGGCCGGGCTGACATCCAGGAAAGTCCACAGGATCTCGTCGATTTTTGCCACCGGGCTCTCTGGGGTGCCGGGATAGAAGGGGTTCTTGACCAGCGACAGGAAATTGTCGTGGACCCATTCTTTCAACACGTACGGACCGTAGCCCTGGAAGAAACCAGTCTCGGTCCAGCGGTCGCCGCGCGCCTGGGTGCAGTCGTCGCCTTCGATCAGCCATTTGGGCTGGGCATGCGCCACCCACAGACCGGCGATGTTGAGGTTATAGACGGCCGGGATCAAGAACTTGATCTCCAGGGTGGTGGGGTCGAGGGCTTTGACCGCGACCGTGGCCGGGTCCACATCCTCTTCGGCGTTGTAATTGGCAGCGCCATCGATCGCCGCGGTCAGGACATAGGCGTAATCAGAGGCGGTCTTTGGATTGAGGGTGCGCAGGATGCCGTAAGCAAAATCGTCCGCGGTAACCATGCGGTCGGCGCCGCTGCAGTCCTGAACCTTGACCACCTGTTTCCCATCGAATTTAACCCAGGGGAAGTTGTCCCGCAGGTGGAAGGTATAGGTCAGGCCGTCTTCCGATACGTCCCAGGAGGTCGCCATCCCAGGCTCGAGCTCGGCGGTCACTTCGTTCTGGCGGACCAATCCATTCGTGGTTGTTTCAGCGATCTGGATCGAGATCAAATCGACGGCCAGGGCAGGGTCGATGGTGGGGATATCACCGGGACCCCAGGTTCCCATACGCAGCACTTTGGGGCCGGCGGGCTCCACCTGGGGTTCGACGGGTTCAGGGGTGGCCACGACGATCTCGGTCTTGGGCGCTCCCTCGACCTCCACCGTCTTCACAATGACCTCGGGAGTCGCAGGGCTCCCACAGCCCGTGATCACCATCGCCGCGATCACCATAATACTGAAAAGGGTCCATAGTTTAGAGCGAGACAATGTAGTATCCTCCTTCTTTGTACTCAAAGTATTACGAGACGGATCGGATTGATAAACAAAGCAGAAGCAGGGCGACCTGATCTGCGACCTCCCGTTGTCATTAACAAAAGCGGCGGATTCCTATTACTGTTCTACCAGTAATGAGAATCCGCCACCCGTAAAACGGTTCGAATCGGCTCAGAATAAATATTAAAAAAGGAAGATGAGATATTTCCGGTTCAATCCACCGGAGCTATCCGCTTGCCTGATCAACCGTTAGCTTATTGTGTGCCTCTCAGGCGTGGGTCCAGCGCGTCTCGCAAGCCGTCGCCCAGGAAATTGAAAGCAAACATGGTGATCGCCAGGGCCAGGGCCGGGAAGATGGCCTGGTTGGGATACGTACGGATGACCTGCGCTCCGTCTGAAATCATGGCGCCCCACGAGGGTGTGGGTGGGTTTACCCCCAGGCCAATGAAGGAAAGAAAAGTTTCTGTGATAATGTAGCTGGGGATTGCCAGGGTCTCAGCCACGATGAGCGGGCCGACAATATTGGGAAGGATATGGCGGAACATAATCCGCCCGTTGGTCGCGCCAATGGTGCGGGCGGCCTCGACAAACTCCTTCTCGCGCACGGCCAGCACCTGGCCGCGGGTCAGGCGGGCCATGGTTTCCCAGGCGGTCAGGCCAATTCCGATAAAAATAAAGAGCATCCCTCCCAGGCGGCCGTCCAGCTGGCTGATCGCATATTTGAAAGATCCAGGGTCTGGTTTGGCAAAGGTGCCGCGGAAGAAGGCCAGCAGCAGGATGACAAATAGAATCGTCGGGAATGCATATAAGACGTCAACGATCCGCATCATCACGTTATCGACTTTGCCACCAAAGAAACCCGAGATACTGCCGTAGATGACCCCAACAATCAGGCTGATGATGGGGCCGATCAGCGCCACCATCAAAGAAACCCGCGCTCCATAGACAAGGCGGCTGAACAGGTCGCGGCCCACATAATCAGCCCCAAGCAAATAGTTGCTTGAAATTTTGGCATAGGGTTTCATGGTGGGGAAGATGGAAACGATCCACTGGGGAGCTTTGTTCTGGTCGGTCAGCACCTGTTTATCGAAGGGCTGCGGGGCGACCACCGGGGCAAAGATTGCTGTCCCCCATAGGATGAGGATCAGGATCCCACCCAGCACTGCAGCGCGATTGCGGATCAGCCTCCGCCAGGCGTCCAGCCACAAGCTTTCGCGCTTCATCGTGCGCGGCTGCCCGCCTGAAAGAGACGTGATACCCTCTAGAGAAGCTGGTTTAGCCATAAGATACCTCGTTCATCCCGTAATCATCGCCTACCCAAAAATGGGCCGGCTTATGCGTGCCACTTATTCGTAGCGAATGCGCGGATCGAGAAAGGCATACACGATATCGACCAACAAATTCGCCACCACCAGAAAAACGGCATAGAGCAGGATCGTCCCCATGATCACCGGATAATCGCGGTTGGTGATGCTGGTGACGAAATATTTGCCCATGCCGGGAATTCCAAAGGTTAGTTCGGTGACAAAGCTGCCCGTGGTGACCGCGGCAAAGATCGGTCCCAGAACGGTGACCACCGGGATTAAAGAGTTCTTGAGCGCGTGGCGGACGATGATCATGCTCTCTTTAAGCCCCTTGGCGCGCGCGGTGCGGATGTAATCCTCGCGGATGACCTGCAGCAAACTGGCGCGGGTCAGGCGGGCCAGGATGGCCGAGCTGCCCAGCCCCAGGGCAATGGCCGGCAGGATGGCATACTTGAAGAAATCCCACCCCAATTTGGCAGGCAGGAGACCCAATACGTAAGGCGGCTTGGCGCCCCACCCGGTGGGCGGCAGCCATTTGAGGGTGACGCCAAAGATCCAGATCAGGATTGGGCCCAATACGATGACCGGGACCGAAACCCCAAAGATGGCCACACTCATCCCCAGATAATCAAAGATCGTATTCTGCTTGAGAGCAGCCAGAGTCCCTAACGGGACCCCAATCAGCATTCCTACCAGGACCGCCATAAAGCCCAACTGCATCGAGATAGGCAGCTGCTGGCGGAAGATATCGTTGACCGTACGGCTGCGCGAAGTAAAGGATGGGCCAAAATTCATCCAGCGCAGGTACACCGGCCCCAGTTTGATGTTGATGAGAAAATCATCTGCTAGCGAACCAAACACCGGGGCTTTGGTTGAAAAATGCGGGAGCATGACATCGTTGAGATAGCGGAAATACTGGACGGCATAGGGTTCGTCCAGATGATAACGCTTGTTTAAATTTTCCAGGATCTCTTTGGGCAGCGCCTTCTCTCGCGAGAAAGGCCCTCCCGGCACCGAATGCATCAAAGTAAAGGTGATGAACGAAACCACCAGCAGCACTACGACCAGATAGATCAAGCGGCGGGCAATATATCGGCCCATGCGCATCCTCCATGCTATGGTATTGAAGGTGAGGGGAGAATAAATTCTCCCCTCACCCAAACCTAAGCAAAACCTATTTGTTGATATCCCACTTTTCGAAGTGCTCGGCGCCCGTGTTGGAGAAGGTGCGGGTCACATACGGTTTGGTGGTATGCAGATTGGTGTACCAGTAGATCGGGATCATCACAGCATCGTCCCAGACCAGGATCTTCTCAGCCTGAGCGTACAGGTCGGTGCGCTTCGCCAGGTCTTTTTCGGAAGCGGCCAGTTTGACCAGTTCTTCGTACTTGTCATTCTTCCAGAAGAAGCCGCCGGTCCCGACACCGTTCTCGTCGGTGGGGTTGGAGGAACCGCCCGCGGCAACCACTTCGCGGTCGAAGTTATTGGTGTCGGGGTAATCCAGGTTCCAGCCCAGGCGCCAGATCTGCGGGGTGTCGGCGCTCTTGATGGTCTCCAGATAGACTTTCCATTCCTGGTTGACCAGCTTGACGGTCACGCCCAGGTTGTCCTTCCACATTTGCTGGATGGCTTCAGCAATCTTCTGGTGGCCGGAGGAGGTGTTGAACATGAGGGTAAGGTCGAGCTGGTCGACGGTCAGGCCTTTCTCAGCCAGGTACTCATCCATCAGCTTCTTTGCCTCAGTGGGGTCGAACTTGACACCCAGGTCGGGCATATCGGCGACGGTGGGGCAGGCTATCAGGCCGGGGCGGCAGAACCACTGAGCGGGTTCCTGGCCACCCTTGGTGACGTTGTCGATCAGGCCCTGGCGGTCAACGGCCATGGACAGGGCGCGGCGGACGCGCACATCATCCACTACCGGAGCGGTGATATTGAAACCGTAGTAGTAGGTAGAGAGAGCCGGGGACTGGACATATTCAGCTGAGAGCACCGGGTCGGCCTTGACGCGGTCGATGTCTGATTGGGGAACCTGAAGGATTACATCCAGGTTGCCGGCTTCATACTCGGCAAAGGCAGCCGTCTCATCCAGCATGGTGAAGTTAATCTCATCCAGGGTGGGGACGGGGATCTCATCGGAACCGGGCCAGAAGGGGTTCTTGGCCAGTGCGATGAAGGAGTCATGGACCCATTCCTTGAGGGCGAAGGGGCCGTAGCTCTGGTTGAACCCGGTCTCGGTCCAGCGCTCGCCGCGAGCATCGGTGCAGTCATCGCCTTCGATCAACCACTTGGGTTGGGCATAGCCGGTCCACAGGCTGATAATGTTGATATTGTAGGCAGCGTCTTCCAGGAACTTGACTTCCAGGGTAGCCTCATCCAGGGCTTTAACTCCCACAGTGGTGGGATCATCGGTCTTGGCATTGTTGTAATCAGCAGCGCCGGCTACGGCGAAAGCCAACACATAGGCATATGGGGAGGCAGTCTCGGGTTTGAGGGTGCGCAGGAAGCCGTACTCGAAATCCTGGGCGGTGACCAAGCGGTCCGCGCCTTCGCAGTTCTGAACTTTGACAACTTCAGTCCCGTTATACTTCACCCAGGGGACATCCTGGCGCAGGTGGAAAGTATAGGTCAGGCCGTCATCGGAAATATCCCAGGATTCGGCAATACCGGGAACGATGGTGACATCTTCCTCATTGAGGCGTGCGAGACCCACATTGAGCTCTTCGATCATCTGGATGGAGGCCGTATCTTCAGCAACGGCGGGATCCAGTGATGGGACATCGCCTTGGGTCTTGAAGTTGGTGTACAGCACCTTGGGTCCGGCGGGAGCGGGTTCCTGGGGGGCGGGTGTCGCGGTGACAACCAGGATCTCGGTCTTGCCTTCTTTTTCAACCACGACGGTCTGTACGATGGGGGTGGCGGCCTGCTGGCAGGCGGTCAACAGCATCGTCGCGACGAGTAACAATGCAAACACGAAGTATGACTTGGAACGCATTTGATTCTCCTCCATTACTGCTGAAATCAGGATACGATGAACAACCAGTTTGTTGCCACGATGAAAAGACAGCCCAAGACCTATGGCTCTCGTGATCACCTCCTTATTCAAGTTTTCCGAAGCTAAACCAGATGACAGGCCACAAAATGGCCTGAACTTACCTCGCGGAATTCGGGACGCGTCTCGGCGCAAGTTTCCACAGCCAGGGAACAGCGAGTGCGGAAACGGCATCCGGACGGAGGGTTTACCGGTGAAGGGACATCTCCCACCAGGATAATCCTCTGGCGTTTCTCTTCGGCAATCGGATCAGGGATGGGGATCGCAGAAAGTAATGCCTGCGTATAGGGGTGGAGCGGGTTGGCATACAGGGCGTCCCGGCTGGCAAGCTCTACAATCACGCCCAGGTACATTACGGCTACCCGGGAGCTAATATGGCGAACCATAGAGAGATCGTGGGCGATAAACAGGTAGGTCAGGTCAAACTGCTGCTGCAAATCTTCCAGCAGGTTGACCACCTGAGCCTGGACTGAGACATCCAGGGCGGAAATCGGTTCATCGCAAATGATCAGGGACGGCTGTAAAGCCAGAGCGCGGGCCACGCCGATACGCTGGCGTTGTCCCCCCGAAAATTCGTGCGGATAGCGGTTGGTAAAGGCCGGGTTCAACCCCACCAGGCGGAGCAGGTTTTCTACCCGCTCATCAGCCTCATTGCGCTCGACCACATTGTGGACCAGGAGCGGCTCACCAATAATTTCCCCCACGGTCATACGCGGGTTTAAGCTCGCATAAGGATCTTGGAACACCATCTGCATCTTGCGGCGCATCTTGCGCAGGTCTTCGCTGGGCAGGGTGACCAGGTCTTTGTCCTCGAAAAATACATGCCCGGATGTGGGCCGGTGGAGCTGCAGAATCGTACGCCCGGTAGTGGATTTTCCACACCCCGATTCGCCTACCAGGCCGAGTGTTTCCCCCTTTTTGATTTCGAACGAAATATCATCTACCGCATGGACCGCCCCCACCTGTTTTTGGAAGATAATCCCCTGTGTGATGGGGAAATGTTTTACCAGATTTTCAACCCGCAGCAATGCATTTTGTTCAGTGGTCATGAACGCGGCCTCCGAGACTGGACATCAACCCAACAGGCAACCCGGTGGCCGGCAGCTGTAAATTCAAGCGAAGGGTTCTCCACTGTACAGCGATCGATCCGGTACGTGCAGCGCGGCGCGAACGGGCAAGAGGTCGGTTTATCAAACAGGACCGGAGGCAGGCCGTCGATCGAAACCAGGCGCCTGCGTTCATCCGCATCGATCCGCGGTAGGCTGCCCAGCAGCCCCAGGGTGTACGGGTGGGTTGGATTTGCGTAGAGGTCTTTGACCACGGCCTCTTCAATGATCAGCCCGCCGTACATAACTGCCACCCGGTCGGCCAGACCAGCAATAACCCCCAGGTCGTGAGTGATCCAGATCATGGCCATACCAAGCTCATCCCGCAGGCGCTTGGCCAGCTCGACGATCTGAGCCTGGATGGTGACGTCCAGGGCAGTGGTCGGTTCATCGGCAATCAGGACCTGGGGGTTGCAGGTGAGTGCCATAGCGATCATCACGCGCTGGCGCATACCTCCCGAGAACTGGTGAGGAAAATCATTGAGACGGTCTTTTGCTTTGGGGATGCCAACCATCTGGAGCATTTCTGCGACCCGGTCGAAAGCTTGCTTGCGGGACATGCCCAGGTGGATCTCTAGCGGTTCGGCTACCTGTAGCCCGATGGTCAGGACTGGGTTGAAGGAAGTCATGGGATCCTGGAAGACCATACTGATTTGCGAACCGCGGATGTGGCGGATCTCATCATCAGACATGCGCAGCAGGTCTTTTCCCAGGTAAACGGCTTTCCCTGCAGTCACTTTTCCTGGAGGGGTGGGGATCAGTCCTAACATGGACATGACGGTAACGCTTTTACCGCATCCACTTTCCCCCACGATTCCCAGGGTTTCGCCTTCTTTTAGCTGAAATGATACCCCGTTTACGGCATGGACAGTGCCCTCACGGGTATGAAAGATAGTCTCCAGGCCTTGCACGTTGAGTAAGTCGGCCATGCAGATTGTCCTGTGTATGAGATTGTGGACTGGCAAGCTTGTAAACTATACTATGTAATTGGTGGGAACTAAGCGCAATAAAGAGTATACCCCGATTCGATGGGACTGTCAAACCAGCCCCGAGGTTGCCCGAGGCGCTCGAGCCGGGCGCAGCCACAGCCAGACAAAGCCAGCATCTACCAGTATCCAGACCAGAAGATTCAGCGTATCAAGCTGCGCGCTGCCTCGCACGCTCAGCAGGTCAGCCAGCCCGGAAAAACCAACCGTGTTGTTCCAGGCGTGAAAAAGGATGGCCATCCACACGCTGTCCCGGGTGCGCTCGGCCAGGGCAGTGAACAAGATGGCCAAAAGAGGTGTGGTCATGGCGAAGCGGAACAGGTCTTCGGGATGCAAGGGGCTGCCCAGACTTTGCAGGCTGTAGATGGGGATGTGCCACACCCCCCACAGGATGCCCAGGATCAGGCTGGCTGCCAGCCCGCCATGCTTCTGGCGCAGGTGCGGCAGCGCGAAGCCTCTCCAACCGGGTTCCTCGGTTAGCCCGCCGATCAGGAGCATAAACGCGAAAGTCGGAAGCAGGCTGGGAAGCAGGCTGAACCGCCCCCACGCCGGGGTAGGGCCGCCCAGAATAGCGTTGAGTTGGAGTGGTACGGCGGATAAGAGGATCGGGCCCAAAAATACCGCCAGGTATGCCCAGGCGCTCACCCGCCAGGCCACAATCCGCTTGAGGAGGCTCTTTACCCCCGGCCAGCCTTCCAGCAGCCCGGTGCACACCAGGCCGGCAAGCGTGGGGCCAAAGGCGCCCAGGATGCCCACCAGGCCACCCAGACCCGAAAGGCCCAGACCAGCGCGAGCGTGGCCAAACCACACGCCCCAGGAGATGATGAAGGTCAGGACAAAATAGAACGCGACGATATGCCGGCGGATGAGAGCCATGTTTTTGCCGCTCCTGCTGGAGATATTAAAAGTATATCTTACCAGTCAACCATTACAATCCGTAGATTAAAGAGTAAAATTTTACCTATGGACACCCTCATGACCACCACCGAATCCGTTATAAAACTGCTCGACTGCTCGTATGCCTTTTATGCAGAGCGGCAGGGTGAAAGACCGATCATCCAGGCCAACTGCCAAAGGTTTAGCTCGGCCTCGATCATCAAAATCCCCATCCTGCTGGCCTGGGTCACCCTGGAGCGCTGTGGGGAGTTGAACCGGTTGGAGACGTGCGACCTGGACGCCGAGCCGCAGGTGCAAGGGGCAGGCTATTCCTGGCTGCTGGCAAGGCGCAGCATCCCTTACCAGGATGTGCTGTTGATGATGATCGCCCTATCCGATAACCTGTGCACCAACCTGGTCATCCGGCGGATCGGGATCGAGCGGTTGAACGAAGTGATCCACGGCCCGCTGGGTCTTTCGAAGGGAACCTGCCTGGAGCGCAAACTGATGGATTACACCGCCCGCGCGCAAGGAAAAGACAATTGGGTAGCCCCCGAGGACTGCGCGCGGATGTTCGAGCTGGTGCGCGGGCTGACTTCCCAGGAACGCGCCTGGATCGACCCGATGTTCGTGGTAAACCAGGACAATACGCTGTTCCTGCGCGATATCCCGCGCGATACGCTGGTCTTCAAGCACAAGACCGGCAGCATGCCCGGCGTTCTGCACGATTGGGGTTGGACGGAGGAAGTCAGCCTGTTCCTGCTGACCCAAGGGGTGCGCGATGAGACGGCCGCCAACCGGGTATTTGGCGAGTTGGGAAAGATGGTTTTATATCCTTCGTAGTCTTCGTCTCTTTGTGGTAAAGCTTTTTCCCCAAATTATAGATAAGTGCACGCCCCAAATACACAGTCACGCAGGTGGGGGACGGCCTGAATGTCGTCCACGTAGACGCCGTTGCGGCTGCGTGAAGAATGCACGATCCGCCAGCCGCCCAGGCTGATGGTTACGTGTGTGATGTGCTGCGGGTTGTCATCGCCGCCGCTAAAGAACACCAGGTCTCCCGGCTGATAGGGCGGCTCGACCGGCCGCCCGGCATAGTACTGCATATCGGCGTCGCGCGGGATGGTCATGCCAGCCAGGCGGTAGATGATCTGTGCCAGCCCAGAACAGTCGATCCCATTCGCGGAGCTCCCGCCCCATAGATAGGGCACTCCGGTAAAGGTCATGGCGTCATAAACCATCTGCCGGCGGCGTTCGCCCTCGCCCCGCGGCAGGCGGTCTATCGAGCGCAGGTGGGCGGCGGGGATCCAACCTTCCAACCCATTTAACAGGCGGATGCAGGCCCAATCCTCATCCCAGGCGGCGGGAGACACGCCGGTGCCGCCCAGCAGGCGGCTGACCAGCGGCGCCGTCAGGCCGGGCTGCTCGCGGAGCAGGCTGAGCGGCTCGGCAATCCAATGGGTAAACTCCGGGGCCGTAAACTCAGTCAGGTAAGGCCGGTAGGTCCAGCCCAGGTACCCGTCCATCTGGCGGATAAAGACCCAGCGGCCTTCCTCACGCAGGACCTCCACCGCCACCCCAGCCAGCATCTGCGAGACCAGCTCAGAATCGAACGTGGCGGCCGCATGCAGGTCGGTCAGGTTGGTTGCCACGCTCAGATAAACAGGATGTCCATCGCGCAGGAAGCGCACCTGGCGCGCATCCCATGCGAGGTGCTCGAAACGCTCGCCGAGCGCCTGGAGAACCCCATCCAGGGTGGCCCGGTCGAGGACCTCGCCTTTCAAGTCTGCTCGCTGATCTTCGAGTGAAAGGATTTCAAGCTGGCAAACGTTGGTGCGCCTGTCGCGGTAGATCCAGCAAGCTTCGGCTAACCCGGCCTGGAGTTCTTCGATATTTGGCATTTATTTATCTCCCCAGTTCTAAACTATCGCAAAATTACACCGATCCCCGGGCGGTCCGGGACCTGGATACGCCAGCAGTCATCATAAGTGATGCCCTGGAAGGGGTCGTTGGAGACCAGCAGCGGCGGGTCCAGGTCGACCCACTCGGCAAAACCAGATAGGTGCGCCATCGCGGTCACCCCCAGCGAGGTTTCGATCATGCAGCCCAGCATAATGCGCAGCCCCAGATCTCGGGCGCGGTGCAGGATGCGCAGCGCGGGAGCCAGGCCGCCCACTTTCATCAACTTCAGATTGATCCCCTGCACCCCGGCCCGGGCGAGAGCCTCTACGTTATCCAGGGTCTGGACGGATTCGTCGGCAACAACCGGCAGGGAAGTGTGTCTCTGCACGGTTCCCATCCCAGCGATATCCGCCTTTGAGACCGGCTGCTCGATCAGCTCCAGGTCATAGCGCTCCATGGCGGCGATCTGGCGGACTGCCTCATCGGGCTGCCAGCCGGCATTGGCATCCACCCGCAGGCGGGCATCCGGACGGGCCGCGCGCACAGCCGCCAGTCGGGAGACATCATCATCCGTGCCCAGCTTGATCTTGAGGATCGGGTAGGCGGCCGCCTGGAGGGCCTCGGCGGCCATCTCATCCGGCGTCCCAAGGCTGATGGTGAATGAGGTCGAGATAGGTTTTGGCGCAGGGAGATCCAGACAGGCATGCAGCGGCAGACCGGCCCGGCGGGCCAGGCGGTCGTGCAAGGCCAGATCCAGGGCGCAGCGGGCGGGAGCCGGGCCGCCCGGTCCGATCCAGGCCTCAATTTGCGCGGGATCTTCTGGCAGCGCATCCGTCCTTCCGGCAGCCCGTTCCCAATAAGTGATCATTTCCTCATCGCTGACCCCATAATAGGCCGGGATCGTCCCTTCTCCCCAGCCGCTGGAAGACCCCAACCAATCCGGGGTGTTTATTCCAGGAGGTGTTGCACGCGGGGTGTCCGCGGCCAGGCGGATCCAGAAAGCCTGGCGGGTGTCGCTGGAACCATATGAAATGCGGAACGGATTGCGCAGCTTGAGCACAATCCGCTCCCAGGAAAACAGGCCATCGTGCTTCATAGTCCCTCCTGAAGAGAAGTTAGGCAGTGGGTAGTGATCAGTTCTTGATGTCCGCTGTCCACTATCCACTGAGCATTGTTTACTGCCCCTTGTCTTCTCCGTAACGCAGGCGCAGATAGGATTCGTAGCGCTCGGGGTGGACCCTGCCTTCAGCTACGGCCTTGCGCACGGCGCAGCCCGGCTCACTGCGATGAGAGCAGTCGTTGAACTGGCATTCCGCCACCAGCGAGCGCAGCTCCGGGAAATACCCATCCAACTCCTCCGGCTGGGTATCCCACAGGGCCAGGGCCTTGATCCCGGGAGTATCGGCGACAAATCCACCCCCCGCCATAGGAAAAAGCTCGCGCACCGTGGTGGTATGCCGCCCGCGGCCGGTCGCCTGGCTGACATCCTGCACCGCAAGACCCAACCCGGGTTGGATGGCATTCAACAGGCTGGACTTGCCTGCCCCAGACGGCCCGGAAAAACCGGAAAGATGCCCGCTCAGCGTTTCCCTGAGCTCTTCCAAACCGAGGCGCGATTTCACCGAGGTATAGATGATTGGATATCCCAGGGGCTGGTACTGCACAAATATCTCGCGAGCACGTTCTAACCCAACCAGATCTACCTTATTGGCTACGATGTAGGCCGGGATGCCCTGTTTCTCCGCTATCACCAGGAAGCGGTCCAGCATGCGCAAGTGGGGCGTCGGGTCGGCGCAGGCAAATATAAACAGCACCTGGTCCAGGTTGGCCAGCAGCACCTGGCGGTACAGACCTTTGGGGGTGGGCGCCAGGCGCACCAGGGCGCGCTCCTGCGGCAGAATGTCCTCGATCACCCCGCTCCCGTCCGAGAGACGGCTGACCTGCACCCGGTCGCCAATGGCCAGGATATCGCCGTCCGAGCGGCCATGCTTGAGCCGGCCGCGCAGGCGGCAGACCAGGGCCGGCTGGTCTGGCTGGGTGACCACCGTGTAAAATCCCGATTGGCAGCGGATGACTAAACCTGGTTCTGTTTCCATACTTAAGTTTAAGGCGACGCGGTTGGCGTAACGGCCGGCTCGGGTGTGGCAACCTGGTAGAAACTGGATTCCCAGGGGAGCAGGGCCCCAGGATCCTGGTTGTCTGAGAAATATAACTGGACGATGCGGCGGAAGATCGGCGCGGCATACAACGAGCCTTCCCCGGCGTTCTCCAGGATAACCGCCACGGCAATATCCGGGCGATCGGCCTGGCCGGCCAGGGTATACCCGGCGAACCAGGCATGCGGATCGGAGGCCGTCTGGGCGGTGCCGGTTTTCCCGGCCGTCGGGATGGGCACGTTTGCCAGGACGAAGTGGGCCGTGCCAAGCGGCTCGGTGCTGTGGATTACCCCAAAGAGCGCATCCTGGATGACTTTGAGATGGCCCGGGCTGATGGGAAGCTTACCCTGGCGCTCGGGCTTGAATGTATAACTGGCGGTCCCATCCAGCGGAGCGATTTTCTCCACCAGCTGCGGGCGATACAGCGTCCCGCCGTTCCCGAGCGCGGCCATAAAGGTCACCACCTGGAGCGGGGTAACCTGCAGCTCATCCTGCCCGATGGCCAGACCGATTGCCTGGTACTCATTCCCTGGGGTGGGAACCGACCCCGCGGCTTCGATCAACTGGTCTGTGCCGGTCGGCTGGCCGAGCCCAAAGGCGTGCGCCATTTTCTCTATATCATGTTTGTGTTCGGGCTGGTTGTAGAGATCCAGACCGATATGCCAGAACCAGGGGTTGCACGAGCGGATCAGGCCGCCTGCCAGATCGAGGATACCGCTGGAAGCGACACCGTGTTCGTAGGTCCAATCATAGAAAGGCACCGGCAGCTCATCAAAGACATACCCGCAGCTGTATTCCGAATCCGGCGCGAACAGACCGCTCTCCAGGCCGGCGGCCATGGTGATCGTCTTGAAGACCGAACCCAATGGGTAAACACCCTGGGCGGCGCGGTTGAGCAGCGGGGTATCCGGGTCGTTGATCACCTGGTCGAGCTGGTTGCTGTTCAAGTTGGTCGGCTCGAAGATGTTGGCGTCGTAGGCCGGGTTGGACACCATGGCCACAATACGCCCGCTGTCGCGCTCCATCACCACCACCGCTCCCCGGTAATTGCCCATAGACTTCTGGATTTTGCTCTGCAAATCTTTGTCCAGGGTCGTGTAGAGGGATTGGGCGGGCTGGGCATCTGCCTGAGCCAGGCGAGTAATGGTCTGTCCCTGTGGGCTGACGACATACAAGCTGGCCCGGGGACGGCCGCGCAGCGAGGGTTCTCCCCAGGCTTCCAGGCCCGCCGCGCCCACCTTTTCATCGGCCAGGTAGCCCTGCAGGGCATATTCCGCGGCGCGTTCGGCGGGGATAGGCTGCAGGTAGCCGACCACATGCGGGGCTACGCTGCCGTCGTAATAGAAGCGCGCGCGGAAGGAGTTCATTTGCAAACCCGGCAGTTGGGTCAGCTCGTCGTATCGCTGCTGGACTGCCTCGGAGGATACTTCGCCAACCGGGATATACCAGTCCGGGTTAGCATTTTCATATAATGCGCGGATCTGTTCCCGCGATTTTCCGGTCAATTCGGACAGCTCATCCAGCAGCCTGGTCTCAGACTGCGCATCGATCTTGCCGGGGACCACACCCAGCGCCGTGGCGTCAGTGAAGGCAGCCAGGGCGTGACCAAAACGGTCGTAAATGTTGCCGCGAGAAGGGACGCTAACTTCCAGGGACAGGTGGTTCCCCCCGCTCAGCTGGTCGTGGATCAAGCCGTCATCCCATTGGACGCGCCATTCTCCGCCCGGTTGGTCGAGCACCAGGTCCATCGACATCTGGCTGTGCAGTTCCCCCAGGAGGGCCGAATGGTAAACAGCCCGGTAGCTGACCTGAGCGCTGGAAGGTCCCTTGGCCAGCACGGCCAGGGTCTCTGTTTCCAATGCGGTGAGGGCCATTTTCTCGGAGGCGTCCTGGTAGCGAGCAGAAAAATCTTCGAGGGAGAGCGCGTCCTGGCTGACCCGGGTGACCAGGGCATACATACGCGGGATATCGCCCGCCTGCCAGGCGTCCAGAAAAGCCTGCGCGGTCTGGCGCGCTGCCGCAGCCTGCGCAGGGGAACCGTTTTCAGTGGTTGGCGCTGTCAACGGACCGGCTTGCGGCGCAGCGCTCCAGCAACCGGATAGAAACAGGGCGGCAAGCAAAAAGCCGCTCCAGATCCATAATTTTCTATGTGTCCTGTGCGTCACTACAGTTGATTCCCTTCATAACTATAACGTGAAATTTTTATTTGGGTAACCATTGCTGCACCCGGCAGCCGCTGCCGGGGCTGCCATCGCGACAGGCGATAGTCAGTTCGGCCTGTTGGGGCGGGATGGGCAAACCCAGCGGGGCAAGGATATGCGGCAGACGGCAGACCGGCAGCCCCATCACGCTGGCGTAGCAGCCGTCCACCCGATCGACAGGATGGAACCCGGCATGCTGGATGGCATAGGCACCGGCCTTGTCCATGGGATCTCCGCTGGCCACATAAGCCTGGATCTCCTCTTCACTGTAGGAACGCATGGGCACCCGGGTCTCGCACAGATCGGTCCGCATCTGCCCATCCGCCAGCCGTAAAGCCGCCAGGGCGGTGAAAACCTGGTGAACGCGCCCACGGAGATAGCGGAGCATCCGCAGCGCATCCTCCTGGTCGACCGGTTTGCCCAGAATCTGGGTTTGCTCCCCATTCGGCGGCAAAGAGATATCCACCACCGCGGTATCCGAAGCCAGGATAACCCCGGCCGCGCCGCTCTCGCGCAAACCGCTTGCCGCGGCGCGCGCCTTGGCTTCCGCCAGACGCAGCACATATTCCCGCGGAGCCTCACCGGCCAGGGGCGTTTCATCTATATCCACAGGGTGGATGTCAAAAGTCCAGCCGGCCAGGGTAAGAAGCTGCCTGCGGCGCGGGGAAATGGACGCGAGATACAGGTGTGGTGTTTCCAAGTCAATCTGAATTCTAACATAGACACCTCCATCTGAAATAATGATCCGAAATGGGCAATTTGTCCCTGTTCCTTTCGGGCAGACCGTTGTACAATGTCCGAACAAGTTTCCAAAGCGGAGGTCTCCACCATGCAAGCCCTCAAAGATCGTATCACTGCCGAAGGCAAAAACCTGGGTCACGGCATCCTGAAGGTAGATGGTTTTATCAATCATCAGGTCGACCCTACCCTGATGAACGCAGCAGGCGCAGAATTCGCGCGCATCTTCGCACACCTTGGGGCAACCAAGATCCTGACCGCGGAGATCTCCGGAATAGCCCCGGCCTTGATGACCGGTCTGCACATGGGGCTGCCCGTGGTGTATGCGCGTAAATCCAAACCCATTACCATGCCCGACCAAGTCTATCTGACCATCGCGCCTTCGCACACCAAGGGCCGCATGGTCGAGCTGATCATCTCACCTGAATACCTGGCAGGCGGGGAGCGCGTGCTCATTATCGATGATTTCCTGGCGTCCGGGTCAACCATCGCCGGGTTGGTGCGCCTGGCGCAGGTCGCCGGAGCGCGCGTGGCCGGGATTGGCACGCTGATCGAGAAGATCTTTGAAGGCGGGCGCACGCTGCTCTCCCCATTGGGCATCCCGATCGAATCGCTGGTGAGTATCAGCTCGATGGATGATGGGCAGATCGTCTTTAGCGATTAATTTTTTATAAAGTGCTCAACACGAAGAAACGAAGACCACACAGGAAAATATAAGTATCTATCCGAAAATTGTTGTTGGGGTGTTTGTGCGGGTGCGACCTTCGGACCCGCACAAACCCTAGAAATATATTTTTCGGATTGGTTCTTAGGTTGTCTTCGTGCTCTTTGTCTCTTCGTGTTGAAAATAGCTTATACACTCAGAAAGAATACTCATGGTTGACACGGTTGCGATCCTGGATTTTGGCTCTCAGTACACCCAACTGATCGCCCGGCGGGTCCGGGAATTTGAGGTATATTCGGAACTGTTCCCCTGGGACGCGCCGGAAGAGACGGTCAAGGCGTTAAAACCGAAGGGGTTTATCCTCTCCGGGGGACCTAATTCGGTGTATGCCGAAAATGCGCCGCACATCCCAGCCTATGTGCTCGATTCGGGATTACCTATCCTGGGGATCTGCTACGGGATGCACGCTCTGACACAAGCGCTGGGCGGGCGTGTGGCCTCATCAAGCGAGCGTGAGTACGGCCCTGCCAGCATCCAGACTGTTTGCGACAATCTGCTGCTGCCACCCGGCGAACAGCAGGTATGGATGTCGCATGGCGACCGGTCGGAAGCCCTACCGACTGGTTTTGTGGTCCTGGCCACCAGCCCCAACAGCCCAATCGCGGCCATCGGCAGCCCAGAACAGCGCCGCTACGGCGTGCAGTTCCACCCCGAAGTGCGCCATACCCCGCGCGGCAGCGAGATCCTGCGCCGCTTCGTGATCGATATCTGCGGAGCGCACCCGGAGTGGACCCCCGAATCGATTATCCAACAGAGCGTGGATCGCATCCGCAGGCAGGTAGGTGAGGAAAAAGTATTGTCGGCGGTCAGCGGGGGGGTGGACTCGAGCGTCGCAACCGCCCTGGTTTACCGGGCAATCGGCAAGCAGCTCTCAGCCGTCTTTGTCGATACCGGTCTGCTGCGCCAGAATGAGCGCGTGCAGGTTGAAGATGCTTTTTGCGAAAACCTGGGGCTCGAACTGCATACTGTGGATGCCACTGACCGGTATATGAAGGCTCTGCAGGGCGTTACCGATCCGGAAACCAAGCGCCGCATCATTGGCAATGCGTTTATCCGCATCTTCGAAGACCACGCGCGACAGTTAGGGAGCCCGCGTTTTCTCGTCCAGGGAACGATCTATCCAGATGTGGTCGAATCGCGCGCGCCCGAGCGCTCCAAGAGCGAGCGGATCAAGACCCACCACAACGTGGGCGGGCTGCCGGAGGATATGCAGTTCGAGCTGGTCGAACCGCTGCGCTATTTATTTAAGGACGAAGTGCGCGCAGTCGGTGAAGCGCTGGGACTGCCTGCCGAGCTGGTCTGGCGGCAGCCGTTCCCAGGCCCCGGGCTGGCGGTGCGCTGCCTGGGCGAAATCACCCCAGAGCGGCTGGCGCGGCTGCGCGCGGCGGACGCCATCTTTACCAGCGAATTGGACGCGGCCGGACTGCTGCGGATGAAAATCGGCGCAGGGGGCGGCGGCACCGCCCAGGCCTTTGCCGTGCTGCTCCCGGTCCAATCGGTAGGGGTGATGGGCGACCAGCGTACCTACCAGGAGGTAGTTGCCCTGCGCGCGGTGACCACCGAAGACTTTATGACCGCCGACTGGGCCCGTCTGCCAGGCGACCTGCTGGCAAAAATCGCCAACCGGATCGTGAATGAGGTGGCAGGAATCAACCGGGTGGTGTATGATATAACCAGTAAACCACCGTCCACAATTGAATGGGAGTGAGAAATTGTAGAATGATGATTGGTGATTGTAGATTTTGTCTGAAATATGGCAATCTTCAATCTAAAATCTACATTCTAAAATCGAAGGAGGGATCAAGATGAACTACGGTGAGGTATTATCGAAAGCCTGGCAAATTATCTGGAAACACAAAGTCTTGTGGATCTTTGGCATTCTGGCGGGCTGCGGCAGTGTGGGTGGGAATACCGGCAGCGGTGGCGGGAATGTCAACTACAGGTTCGACAGCGGGGATCTGCCACGCGAATTCGAGCGTTTTGGCGCCCAGGTGCAGAGGTTCTTCGAGAACATTCCCGCCTGGGTTTGGTTGCTGCTGGTCATTGCATTCATTATCCTTTTTATTATCGCCATCCTGTTGACCACCGTCGGAAAAATTGGCCTGATCCGCGGCGCAGTCCTGGCAGACGAAGGCACTGCCCGCCTATCGTTTGGCCCACTGTTTAGCGAGAGCCTGCCCTATTTCTGGCGGGTATTCTTGATGAACCTGCTGGTCGGCCTGGGATTGGCAGTCATATTCCTGATCCTTCTGATACCCCTGATCATATTTTCTGTCGTGACCGTGGGGATAGGGCTGATCTGCCTGTTCCCGCTGATCTGCTTGCTCATTCCACTCAGCTGGTTTATCGGCGTAGTGATCGAACAAAGCAACGTTGCGATCGTAGCCGAGAACCGCGGGATCATCGACGGTCTGCGGCGCGGGTGGGAAGTCGTCACCCGTAACCTGGGCCAGTACATCGTGATGCTGATCATCCTGGGCGTAGGCGGCTTTATTGTTGCACTGATCGTGGGCATCCCGGTTATCCTGCTGGCCTTACCACTGGTGGGCGGCCTGGCGATCGGGAGCGAGGGCGCGCTGCAAGGTGGCGCTCTGCTCAGCGCAGCGCTGTTCTGCATCTACCTGCCCTTCTTGTTCCTGTTCAATGGGATCATCCAGGCGTACATCACCTCAGCCTGGACCCTGACCTTCCGGCGGGTAACCGGACGCGGCCCATCCGCAGCGGTTTCAGTTTATCCAAGCCCTGCCGCTCCGCCCGAGCCGTCGATCTAGTAAGCCTCTCTCACGCAGGTTCTCCCCTGCGTGAGCCTCAATTTTTATGCCTCGAAAGATCGCTCTGGTTTTGCTCGCAATCTGGTTGTTAGGGGCTTCGATTGCGCGCGCCCAGAGCGATTTCTTTGTCTCCCTGACCCCGCCCCAGACCAGCCAGTTCCCGGTGATCTCGACCTACCTGGATGTGCACGGTCCGGGCGGGGATTTTGTGCGCGGTCTGAGCGCCGACCAGGTGACCCTGCTGGAAGACGACCAGCCCGTCCAAATCCAGGATATCCAGGAAACCCAGCCGGGCATCGAGCTGATGCTGGCGATCAACACCGCGCCGTCCCTGGCCCACCGGGATGGAGAAGGCCGCGCGCGCCACGAGCAGATCGGCGAGGCGCTTACCTTTTGGGCAGAATCGGCCCCGGCCAGCGCGCAAGACCGCTACCACTTGATGGCCAACGGGACATCCCCTTCCATTGATTTGCCATCACCCGCTGCGCTGCTGGAAGCCTATAATGCATTCCAGCCAGATTACCGCAGCGCAGAACCCAGCCTGGATTCCCTGGCGGCTGCCATTGATATGGCCACCAACCTGCCCGCAGCCTCGGGACAGGAGCGCGCGATCCTGCTGATTACCCCTCAGCTGGAGCGGGATATCCTGGCGGCGCTGCCCGGCCTGCGCGAGCGCGCAATCAGCAGCGGGGCGCACGTTTACGTCTGGATGGTAGCTCCTGTCGAAGCCCTGGAGACCCCCGGCGCGCAAGAGCTGACCCGTCTGGCCAGCGATACCCGCGGCCAATTCTTTCTCTATACGGGCGTCGAGCCAATCCCGGATCTCGAGGATTACCTGGGGGCTTTGCGGAGCCTTTACGCGATCCAATACCAGACCCAGCTGCGCGCGAGCGGCGAACACAGCCTGTCCGCCCGGCTGACGCTGCCAGAAGGCGAATTTGTTACACCACCCCAAACGTTCCAGCTGGACATCCAGGCCCCCAACCCCATGTTCATCTCACCGCCGGTTGAAGTGGCGCGGACCAGCCCAGCGGGGAGCAGCAGCCCGCTCCAGGATCTTACGCCGGCATCCATTCCCCTGCGTATCCTGGTCGAATTCCCGGATGGAAAGCAGCGAGCCATCACCCGAGCGAGTTTGTACGTAGATGGGAAACTGGCAGCCGAGCGGAACAGCCCGCCCTTCGACCAGTTCGAATGGGATATCAGCGGGTATACAACCAGCGGCCTCCACAGCATGCGGGTTGAGGTTGAAGACAGTCTGGGACTGGTGAGCTCCGGCATGGAAACCCCGGTCGAAGTCAAAGTGAGCATTCCGCCGGTCAGCTTCTGGACGCGCGTCACGCGCAGCAACTTGCTGCCCAGCGCGGCAGCTGTGTTGATCGCGGGAGCCAGCCTGGGTCTGGTGCTCTTTATGGCCGGCCGGCGGCGCAGTCGCAAGAGCGCAGGGCTGGGTTCCGCTACCCGAGAACCGGTGACACGCAGCCGGAAAGACCCGCTCACCCAACCGGTCACCATACCCGGAGAACCCCTGCCAAAAGGGAACGCCCCTGGGCGCCGGGCGGAAAAACATTCCTGGACGGAACGCCTCAACCCGGCCCCATTGTTCCGGACGGGATGGCCCAAACGCGGCATCCCAACGGCGCCGGCAGCCGTGTTGGTCCGCCTGGGAGAAAACAACGAACCGTTGACCGGGGCGGCGATCCCACTCGGCGATCCGGAGATTACCTTCGGGCATGACCCAACCCAGGCAACCTGCGTCCTGGAGGATGCCACCCTGGACGGTTTGCATGCCAGGCTGCGCATCGAGCCGGATGGATCATTTATCCTTACCGACCAGGGCTCACTGGCCGGGACATGGGTCAATTACGCGCCGATTTCCGGCGAAGGGGTGCGGCTCGAGCACGGCGATCTGATCCACCTGGGCCGCCTGGCTTTCCGCTTCAACCTGAGCAAACCCACCCAGATACGCAAACCCACGATCCAGGTATACGACGAACGGGTATGATCCGAACCGAACGCTCGCATTTGGTCATAAAAGCCCTCAGCCATCCCGGGATGACTGGAAAAAACAACGAGGACCGGTATGCTGTTTCAGCCTACCAACTCGGACCCGACGACCCGACTTCGTCCGTCTTTGCCATCTTATCGGACGGTATCGGAGGCCATAAAGCCGGCGAAGTCGCGGCCGAGATGGTGGTGGAGAGCATCAGCAAACAGGTCGCCGCAAGCGATGGTTCGCGGCCTACCCAGACCCTGCAGGATGCGATCACCGAGGCCAGCCAGCAAGTTTACGCCTATGCCCAACAGAATGGAAACCTGCAGGGGATGGGCGCCACATGCGCCTGCGTCTGGGTCATCGGCAACCGGTTGTACCTGACCGCGATCGGCGACTCGCGGATCTACCTGATGCGCAGCGATACCATCCTGCAGCTGACCACCGATCACACCTGGGTCCAGGAAGCCATCGATAAAGGAGTCCTGAAACGGGAGGAAGTGCGCGGCCATCCTAACGCGCACGTCATCCGCCGCTTTGTTGGGTCCCCCACGCCGCCTCAGGTTGATCTGCGCTTGCGCCTGAGTCCAGAAGAAGATGACCTGCAAGCCGAGGCCAACCAGGGGCTGCGTTTGCGCTCTGGCGACCGTTTGCTGATCTGCAGCGACGGTCTGACCGATCTCGTCCAGGATGCCGAAATCCTGGGGGAATTTTCCAAAAATGAGCAGGAAGCGGCCGTTCAGAGTCTGGTGGACCTGGCCTGCCAGCGCGGTGGGCATGACAATATCACCCTGATTGCCATCGAAGTCCCTAACCGGGAGGCGGGGTTAGTTCCACCGCCTGAAAAAGAAGCCGCGACGGCCCCCATCCGTACGGTACGCAAGCGGACTCCCTGGGCGGCGATTGGCTGTGGTGGGCTGTTTCTGGCAGCGGTTTTGGCCGCGCTGGCCTTTTACAGCCTGGGCGGGCTGAGCATCCTCGGGTTGGATGCGGGCGCCACCCTTCCCGCGGCAACGACAACGCTCACCCTCCCACCCGAGCTGTCCACGGTCCTGCCCGGAGAAGGCACGGAAGATGCCCGGACGCCTTCCCCCATCCCGACCCAGCTCTTCCCAACCCGCTCGGCTACCCCGCGCCCTGCCCTGCCGGGCGGCTCCGGTCCCACCTATACCCCCTGGCCTACCAATACCCTGGCGCCCCTGCCCAGCCCCACAACCACCCCCACTCTCCCTGCCGCTTATCCATGAATAATCCACAAGCCACCCAACAACTCCCCCCGGGTTATGCTTTTTTGATCAGCCTGGACCTTTCGAAAAACAAAGCCGCCATGATCGGCTTGAATTTGTTAGGACTGGCCCTGATGGTCTGCTTCGGCTGGTTGTTCGCGCGGATCGCTATCTGGTTGCGACCGGAAGTGGATCTGTCTTCCAGGTTAAGTTCCTCCCAAATCAACAGCCTGGGCCAGTTGGCCGGGATAATAGCGGTGGTGATCGGCATCCTGGCGGCAGTGGTGCTGCTCCACGAGGCCGTACACGGCGCATTTTTCTGGCTGTTTACCCGGCAGCGTCCTCATTTTGGAATTCGGGCGGCTTACGCTTACGCCTCAGCGCCGGATTGGTTCATCCCACGCAACCAGTATCTTGTGGTCGGAATCGCTCCGCTGGTCGTGCTTAGCCTGCTGGGGATTGCCCTGATGGCTGTGGTACCGGAATCCTGGCTTGTTCCGCTGCTGGCCTTCCTGGTTTTCAATGCCTCAGGAGCTGTCGGTGACCTGGTGGTTATCATCTGGCTGCTTTTCCAATCCAGCCAGGTGCTCGCCCAGGATGGCGGGGACGCGGTCACTATCTACGCCCCACAGCCCAATCAGCCGGTTGAAGCGCAGTCAAACAACCCATACCCATAAAATAGAGTTTGGAAAGGAGTTTTCATGCGTTACCGTTTCATATTCGCACTCACCCTGGTCAGCCTGGCACTCCTGCTGGCAGCCTGCTCACAGGGCCAAACTACCCCTACAACAACCGCGCCCACCGAGAGCAGTGGATATCCTCCTGCCGAATTGAACGCGCCCGCGGCCGCACCGACGGATGCATCCTATCCCGGCCCTGAAATCCAAAACCAGGCGCCAGCACCAGACACACAGGTCGATCCGGGCTATCCCGCTCCGGCTGAGGGCGGCCCGGCTTTGATCGTTTACCTGGCGGATGGAAATTCAGTCAACGTCTTCCGTAATAACCTGGAAGAATTACCCGCAGTGACGATCGACGCGGGCGGGCAGCAGAAACAGGGGCCAAAATTAAGCGACCTGCTTACGATCGCGGGTGTAACCCAATACCAGTCGATCACCATCGAGGGCACGGGCAACAACCTGACGCTCGAACCGGCTCAGATCACCGACCAGGTAATCCTGGATCTGTCTGACACAGCCCAGGTTGTCCTGGTCGCTGGCGGACTGCCCGCGGACCAGTGGGTCCAAGGAGTTCAGGCCGTCCGGGCGAAGTAAAAAGAATATACTTTCAACACACATAAAGCCAGACACCCGGCCGAAGGTTTCGAAACCCTCGGCCGGGTGTCTGGCTGTGAAAGGTCACAAAGGAATTAATAAAAGGATTCCTTTGTGACCTTCGTAGTCCTCGTGTTTTAATGTTTGAAAATTATAGGGAAATTATCCTACGTCTGAACCGCGTTTGGCCAAAAATTGGGCCAGGTCATCGTTGAAGGTAGCCACATTCAACGGCTTGGAAAGATAGCCGTCACAGCCGGCTTCCATGGCACGCCCGCGGTCCCCGGGAAGAGTATGGGCGGTCAGCGCCACAACGCAGATCTGGGAGAGCTCCGGATCTTGCTTGATTTTACGGGCCAGCTCCCAACCGTCCATCTCGGGAATGGTCAGGTCAAGCAGGATCAGGTCCGGCATTTGCTCGCGGGTAATCTTCCACCCCTCGAGACCATCATGGGCTGTATAAGCGGTATAACCGGCGCGTTCTACAAGGAAGCGCACCAGCTCGAGATTATCCGGATTGTCTTCAATTACCAGGACTTTAGGTTTGGTCATCGCGATGCCTCGGTGTTGAATTCACCCCAGATACTATACACCGGGTTGGGTCTGGCGTCAAACCTCGCGGACGCCCGAGAGAAAGGTTAGCATTGATGAAGCGGCTTTATTTTATCCGGTTTGCAATTGGTGAACAGGGGCAAGCTTGTCCAGAGGGGGAAACTATGGTAGAATCTTCCCGCTCGGGAGGGAAAACCATCCATGGAGGGATGGCCGAGTGGACTATGGCGCCTGTCTTGAAAACAGGTGTGGGGCAACCCACCGGGGGTTCGAATCCCTCTCCCTCCGCTCTAGCAGCACTCAGCCATCAGTAGTAGAGAGAAAAGACCTGATCGCTGAAAACTGATCGCTAACAGCTATATGGGGAGGTGCCAGAGTGGCCGATTGGGCTCGCCTGCTAAGTGAGTGCTGGGGTTTAAACTCAGCCGCGGGTTCGAATCCCGCCCTCCCCGCCAAGATCAAGACTCTCCGCAAGGGGAGTTTTTGATTCCAGCCGCGGGGCTTATGAAGGGATTCCCATCGAATTACACCCTCCATGCTGGTCTTTTTTTTGACGATCAGGGGTGTGGAGGATTCATTGCATTTACTTCAACCCAGCATCCCGCGCTTTGAGGATCGCCTGTGCCCGATCGGTCACCTGCATTTTGTCAAAGATATTAGAAATATGATTGCGGACTGTCTTTTGACTTAAAGATAAACGCTCAGCAATCTCTGGGTTCTTATAATGCTGAGCGATCAAAGCCAGGATTTCCCGTTCCCGATCTGTCAGTTCCGGGAACAGCTTCGCGGGGACCGCCGGTTGGGCGGTAGCAAAAAAATGCATCAACCGTTTCGCTATTACTGGGCCAAAAATTGCCTCTCCGCTAACAACACCCCGAATGGCTCGCAAGATCTCTGCTTTGGGGGCTCCTTTCAATAAATATCCACGTGCTCCCGCTCGCAGCGCCGCAAAAATCGAATCGTTATCTTCAAACATGGAAATGACCAGGATGCTGATATGCGGGCTGGTATATAAGATGCGGCGGGTCGCTTCAATCCCGTTCACCTCTGGCATCTGCAAGTCCATTAAAACCACATCCGGCTGGAGGCTTTCAGCGAGAGCGATGGCTTCCTCTCCCGTTTCCGCCTCTCCAATCACCTCCAGATCCTGAGTTGAAAGTAGTAGCAGGCGTAGTCCCTCTCGAAAGGAAGCATGATCATCCGCAATGAGGATTCGGGTGATTTCCATACGTTTAGCCAGCCTTCCGGTAGGGTAAACGGGCTTGAATGCTGGTACCTTTTTCATCGCTCGCTATCGTACAGATCCCCCCTAATTCAGCGGCTCTTTCGCGCATGGAAAACAGGCCTACGCCTGCCCGGTGACTCACGGGTACGCCCAGGCCATCATCCCTGATGTTGATCTCCAACGTTTCGGCTAGAGCCAGGGAAATAAGGCACTGCCCGGCTTTCGAATGCTGCACAACATTGTGGATGGCTTCCATTGTGATCCGGTAGGCCGCGACTTCCACTGCGGCGGGCAGCATCGGGAGCGATTCAGGCGCCGAGAAATGAAATTGGATTCCAGAATGCTC